>Ga0307970_1000705_pt1 | contig 19647 bp, 22 predicted proteins | sample OrgLakmetagen712_FD_202093 | JGI IMG/M metagenome (GOLD analysis project Ga0307970, IMG submission 202093) | Saline water microbial communities from Organic Lake, Antarctica - #712 | ecosystem: Environmental > Aquatic > Non-marine Saline and Alkaline > Saline | place: Antarctica: Organic Lake... | reverse complement strand
AGAAAGAAACAAAGAAATACTAATATATATTTAGATATGAATAAAGAAAGTATAAAACAAGTACAAACAGAAACAGAAAGAATAGAGAAAGAGTTAATTAAAAACTCTGATATCCTTCTAAATAATAGTAATCATTTTACTAGGAAGTTTAGAGGAACTGAAGAATTAGATGTTCATCTATCTTTTAGAGCAGACTACACATATGGAACAAGGATAGTAATTAATCTATATGTAGGAAATGAAGACACTAAGATGTTAAGTAAGTACATCGTTAAGGACTCAGAATTAATTAATAAAGAAATAAATTACGGACATGGTAATAAAAGAATACATAATACACACAGATAGAGTTTCTCTTGAAGATGGTATAAAGATTAAGAAAGAAGTATTTCTTAGACAACATCCTGATATAAAAAAGGATATAGAAGTTAAAGAACTTATACAGATAGAGATAGTAGATCACAAAGAGAATGAGAAAATAATTCAATTCAAGATACATGACTAAAGAATACTACACACCAAGAATAGAAGACTTTTACGTAGGATTTGAATTTGTTCTATGGTTAAATAATAGTTACTGGTCTAAACCTAGAGTATGGGATTATAAGACAACAGATAGTTTAAAGCAGATAGAACAAGATATTAATAATCAACAAGTAAAAGTTAAGTACTTAGACAAAGAAGATATAGAAAGCTTAGGTTTTAGAAGAGATATGATAAAAAACACTTTAGTTAACAACTTTATTTTTTATAAAGATAATATATCTTTATCATTTGATAATCAAATTAATGATTTAAAAATATCTGTTTTAACAAAGAGTGAAAGAACATGTGACTTATTTGTAGGACATATTAAAAACATATCTGAATTAAAATTACTATTAAAGCAACTTGAAATTGAAAATGTTATTAACGCAACTAAATAAACATACATGACTAAGCCAAATAGCTATAAAGACGGAAGTAGAATGATTAGTCCTAAAGATATTCGTAAACCTGTTATAGGACGATATGTAAAAATAGATGGTAAGGATGTATTTATAAAAAAACAAGACAATGAGTAGTTTTTCAAACAAAGGTAAAAGAGAAGATGTAACAAAGAAGGTACATAAACATAAGAAAGGATTCTATAAACTAATAGGACAGTTAAAGCTATTAGCAGAACAGATGAATGAAGCATTTCCTGATATAGATATTAATAGTAAGAAGGCAATAGCAAACAAAGCTGAAGAAGTAACTGGCCGTAAGCTTGATAGTCTAGAAGTTATAATATTAATAAACAACATAAGAAACCTAAGAGTAGATGAGCAAAAAGAAAGAGATAACGATAACTAATGTATTAAGCTTTATAGAAGGCAATACAAAGTACTACATGGACAACTTAAACCTATTACCTTTATATTATAAGGAACAAGTGGTTTGGAGGACTGACAAATGTAAAGACACATGCATGCAGGATAATGAATGTGAATACTGTGGATGCCCAGCTAGTAAAAAAGTATATGTGGAAAAATCATGTAACAATGGAGAAAGATTTCCTGATCTAATGACTGAAGATGAATGGACAGAGTATAAAAAAGAAAATAATATAGTTGTGTATGTATAGTAAGAGAAAGAAAGAGACTGATGATTTTGTAGAAGGAATGGATTACCTTGAAGAAGTAATAGATGAACTAGCTTACAAGATGTACGACAAAGAATTAACTTTTGAATTTACTAGAGTAGAAAAAAATAAAGTAATTGATATAAATATTAAAATTAATAAGAATGGAACAACCTAAAAAAGATAAATCTGAATTTGAAAAGATTCCAGTAGTAGCGTGTAAATATTGTAAAAGCTTAAATATTCAAGAAGATGGTAATGGAAATGACCTATGTATGAGGTGCTCTGCAATCAATGAAATAGAACATTATAGCACTATTGAAGAATACTTGAAAATTACTAATAATGATCAACAAAAATAAGAGAAAATTGAAAGGAGAACCTAAATTAAAACTAAATCTAAATGAAGAACAGAAAGAAGTTAAAACCTTATTCTATGCTTACGATGTAAACTTTATACATGGAGACTTTGGATCAGGAAAGACTTTAGTAGCTTGTGCAATTGCTTTATCCTCATATAGAAAAAAAGAATATAATAAGATAGTAATTGCAAGACCTATTACTAAAAATATGATTGGTTATTTACCAGGAGATATTAAAGAGAAGTTAGATCCTTATGTATCACCTATTGTTCATAACTTCAATATGCTACAGGAAGTAGAGAAGACGGAACGGATGATGGATGATGGGATAATCGAGATACTTCCAGTGGATTTTGCAAAAGGGATTACATATACTGACTCAGTAGTTATTGTAGATGAGTACGAAGACTTAAACTATGAAGACTTTAGAATGATGTTATCAAGATTAGGTAGAGATAGTAAGATTATCTTTTGTGGATCTAAAGAACAGATTGACAGATCAATTGGATCTAAAAGTTGTATCTACTCAACTATTAAACTAGAAGATAGTAATATAGTAGGTTACAGTACATTAAAGGCTAATCATAGAAACAATGCTATTACAGAAGTATTACAATTCTTGGAAGATGAAAAATAAAGAAATAAAAAATGAAAAACACAAAGGTAGCTAATATAAACACAACTGTAAAGAAGCTATTTAGAGATTGGTTATTTTTGACTAAGATATTTCATAACTTAACTACCCAACAAATAGATATTCTTGCACTGTTTTTATATGAACATTATAAACTAAAGAAAGAAGTTACAAATGAGAAAATATTAAACAAAGTATTATTTGACTACTCTACTAAAATGGTTATAAAAGAGGAGTTAGGAATTAAAGACCCAGCATTGCAAAATGCTATGACATTGTTTAGAAAGAAAGGAATTATAGTAGAGGATAAGTTATCTAAGCTATTTATTCCAGTACTTGAACAAGATGCTAAAAATTTTAAGCTAATCTATAACTTCAACATAATCGATGAAAGATAAAAAAATAAAGAAGGCTATACATAGTATTGGATTAAATAATAATGTAGTAGATGAAGAGGTTCTAAAGATAGTAAGTAGTCCTTTTGCATTTACTGCTAAAGAAATAGAAAAATTAAATAAGGAAGGATTAACAAGGAGTAATAAAAAGGAATATACACAAAAGATATTCCATTATAAAAGAATAGGAAAACTATATTTAAATAACAATTATGGAAGAAAAGATTAAAAATTTAAGCGAGATTGAAGTAAGAGAACTAATTACTAAGTTCCCAATTAAACCAAGAAACAGCTTTGTTTACATTACAATGAACAAGTCATCTGATAATGATGAAGATGTTATTCTAGAAGAAGAGTACATTACAGAAGAACAATATGTTATTGCAGTAGGAGATAGAGTACATGATCTTGAACCTGGTATGAAAGTATTACTTGATCCAGAGAAGATGACAAAGTATGTACAAGATCCCAATGATGTAACAACTAAAATTCCAACACTAAATGCATTACCAATGGAAGTTAATGGCTATGTAGTGGCTAGAGTAACAGATAACATTATTCACTCAATTGATTTTAGAACAGAAGACTAATAATAAAAAAAAATTATAATTATGGAGGGTAAAAAAGACTATACAAATCAAGAAGGAGAAGATTTAACACAAGAAAGAGATATAGCTAAAGAAAACCATGCTGAAAGGATGATAGAGCAAGAAGCTAAAGCAAATCAAATGGATGCAGATCTAAAGACTATTAAAGCTGCATTAGATGTTGCAAATAGGAAAGGTGCATATACCTTAGAAGAAGCTTATGTTATAGCATCTGCATCAAAACGATTATTTTAATATGAAGTTAGTAGAATTTAAAGATTATAAGTTAACAGTCCCTGAAGAAGTTTGGGGACTTAAAACTTTTAGAAAACTATTAGACAGAGATAAAACAAAAGATAAAATAAATGCATCTAAAGAGATGTTATTTATTTTTCATTTTTGTGATATTAGATCTGATTTCCAACATATACTAGACAAAGACAAAAGAATAGAAGAAGTAAAAAAGGAAGCAGGACTAAAAGACTCTTGGAAAATAGACAGCCATGTGCAAGCAAGTATTGACTTATATATTAGTTTAAGTACAACAATAATTGAACAACTGTATTTAAATTCTTTACAAGCTGCATCTGATGTAGGAAACTACTTAGCTTTAACTAAAGAGCTATTAGAAGAAAGAGATAAAAATGGTAAGCCTGTTATAGATATTGCTAAAATAACAACTGCTATACAAAAAGTACCAAAGCTTATGTCTGACTTAAAAGAAGCATATAACCAAGTAGTTAAAGAAAAAGAAACAATGGAAAATAAATCAAAAGGAACTAGATCCTTTAATATGTTTGAAGATGGATTATAATAAAGAAATATTAACAGATAAAGAATATTACTGTTTATTAAAAGAAACCATAGAAGAAATAGGTAATGCTGTAACTTCTACATTAGGCCCTGATGGCAGGACTGTAATTATTAAAAACTATAATGGTCAATATTATGTAACAAAAGATGGGGTATCAGTATTAAAATCTATAGGTTATAGAGACCCACAAAAAAATATAATCACAGATATTATAAAAGAAGTAGCACAGAAAACTGTAGATGAAGCAGGAGATGGTACAACTACATCTATACTCTTTACCCAATTTTTTATATTAAAAGGAATTGAGTTGTTGGAAAAAGGAACTCCTTATAAAGATATTAGGGAAGAGTTAAGTTTCTTAGAAAAGGAAATAACTGAAGAGATAAATAAAAGCTCTGTACTTATTACAGAAGATAAGAAAGGGTATATTAAAAAGATTACTAATGTAGCATCTAATGGAGATTCTAGTATTGTTGATTTAGTATTAGAGGCATTTAAGTACTCAGATCATATTAAGATTACAGAAGATATTAATCTTAAAGATAACATAGAAAAGGAAAATGGTTATATAATAGAAAGAAAGAATAAGTCTATTAATACTTATGTAGAAGATGGTACTTATAAAGATTTAAATATTGTACTATTAAATGATAAGTTAACTTCTTTTTCTAAAACTTTAAGTAAAAAGATTAATAAGACTAAGGCTAATCTAATTGTAGCACACTCTTTTAACAACCATGTTGTAGAGAAAGTTGGGCTATATAATAAACAGTACCAAGAAAAAATTATACTAATAGAAGCTCCTGGAATGTCTGACTTTAAAAGACTTCTTATTGATGATATAGTATCTTATTGTAATTTAGATAAGGATGATGATTTTTATGTAGGGGGAGATAAAGTTAGTGTAAAGATTGACTTTAATAAAGTTACTATATTTTCAGAAACTAATCCTCAACTTGAAAGCAAGATTAAGTTTTTAGAAAAAGCTATAAAACAAACAAACGATGAAGTAAGTAAGAATACATTAGAAACTAGATTAGAAAAGCTAACAGATAAAACTGTTACTATAAGAGTAGGAGGAGAATCTAATATAGAAGCTAAAGAAAGAAGAGATAGAGTAGAGGATGCAGTACTTGCTGTAAACTGTGCCCTCAATGAAGGTATTTTACCTGGAGGAGGAGAATTTTTAAAGTCTTTACATAGTAAATATAGTCAAAGCTTATTCTCTGATTTATTCCTCATACCTTCTAAAAAATTAGAAGAGAATGGTACAGACTTATCTACATTAGATACAAGTATTATTATTGATCCTTCTAAAGTTACTAAGACTGCATTTAAAAATGCTATTTCTGTATCAAAAACTTTGCTATCAACAGCAACACTAATTACGAGTCCGTATGAATTATAAAATGAATAGTTATCAAACTCCTCTTACTGAAGAGTTAGAGAAGACTTTACCAAAAGAAGTATATGATGAAATTATTGAATTCATTGCCAGTGTTAAGTTTATTGATAACTTAATTCAGCCTGAAGAGGTTAGAGGGTTTATTAAAGATAAACCCATAATGACTTATACTAATGATGATGGGGAACAAGTAGAATATGAAGATGGTAGAAGAGAAATAGATATTTCTAATCCTCATATTCTTGAAGGCATGGATTTCTTTAGGGAAAAAGCTTTATTTTTTGAAAAGACTGGTAAGTACACAAATATTATACCAAATAGTAATCCTAAATCTGATTATGCTAACTTTTGGAGAGAAGAAGTAAACAAGTGGAGATATGGACTAGTAAGAGAAGATGGTGAGTGGATTCCAGGAGAATTATATTTCTATTGGAATTACTCTCCTATTTGGTTAGTAGAGAAAGATAAACAAACTAAAGGTAATAAAAAAGGTAATAGAGTTAAAAAGTTTCCTAAGCCTTGGCTAGGAGATTACTTATTCTATCATTATGTAAGTGAAGCCAAAGAAAAAGGTAAACATGGTAAACTCTTAAAAACCAGAGGAATCGGATTCCCAGGGCCTATTAGTGAACCTATTCTTACAACTGATGGTTTTAAAACTTATGGGGATATTAAAGTAAATGATAATTTAATAGATAGAAAAGGAAACCCTACTAAAGTAACCCAAGTTCATAAACAAGATAATAGAATAATATATGAATTAACTTTAAATGATAAAAGAACAGTAAGATGTGCAGAAGGACATTTGTGGTCTGTTTTTGATAAAAATAAAGGTACTAAAAATAAAAATAAACTATATACTTATAGTATAGAAGAGATAATTAAAAAAGGATTATATTGGAAAAATAAAAAAGGAAACAAATTATATAAATACTATATACCAGATTTATTAGAACCTGTTAAATATTCTAAAAAAGAATTTAAAATAGATCCTTACGTAATAGGAGCTTTATTAGGTGATGGTTCATTAAATACTTCCAGTATTAAAATAGCTAGTATAGATAATGAAATTTTAGATAATATCCAAAAATTAATAGGAAATTCTTATAAATTAGTTAAAGATAAATCAACTATAAATTATTTACTTACACAAAAAAATCTTTGGGAAGGAGGTAGTAAGTACAAACACAATAAAATTAAAAATGAAATAATAAATTTAAAATTAAATGTAAATACTAGTGGCAAATTTATTCCTGATATATATAAACATTCTTCAATAAATCAAAGATTAGATTTAGTAAAAGGATTAATGGACACAGATGGCTCAATATCTTTAAATGGAAATTTAGAATTTTCAAATTCAAATAAAACATTAATAGATGATTTAGCAGAAGTTTTAAGAAGTTTAGGAATTGCCTGTACAAAAGGATTAGGTAGAAAACCAAGTAAAAAAGAAATAAACGGGTCTATTTGTAATATAAAACAAGAGTATAGATTATATATTAGATCAAATCAAAATCTTTTTAATTTAACTAGGAAGTCAGAAAAAGTCAAAAATAAAAAATTATTTAAAAATAGTCCAATAGTTAATATTAAAAAATTAGACTATATTGAGGAATGTGTATGTTTTACAGTAGATAATAAAGAAAATTTATATTTAACAACTGATTTTATACCTACGCACAATTCCTTTAAAGCAGCATCATGGAGTCCTAGAAATCTATATTGTTATCCTGGATCTGGTAATCCTAATTTCCACTTAGCTTCAGAAAAAGGATATTTATCTGGAGATAAAGGTATATGGGGTAAAGTATTAGATACATTAGACTGGCTTGCAGAGCATACTCCTTTATCTAGAATGAGATTAGTAGATGGTAAGAGATCTATGGAGATTCAACTTGGGTACGAAGATGAGTATGGCTCTCGTAAAGGATTGTTATCTTCTATATATGGAATATCATTAAAAGATAATCCTGATAAAGCAAGGGGTATTAGAGGGCCTTTTATACATTATGAGGAAGATGGGTTATTCCCTAATTTAGAAAAAGCTTGGAACGTTAATAGAAAAGCTGTGGAAGATGGAGGAGTTGCATCTGGATTTATGTTAGCAGGAGGATGCCTCACTGAAAATAATATGGTATGGGATGGGCTTGGTAATCTTACTTCTATAAAAGATTTAAATAGATCAAATAGAATTCTAGGATTTAATCAATCTGATAATATTATATCACAAGAGCCTATTACATATTGGCAGCCACCTACTAATAAAGAATGTGTTAAGATAACAACTAATACTGGAAGAAGTATAGAATGTAGTTTAGACCATCCTATATTATGGAGTCATAAATCTTTAAAGAAGATGAGCGAACTCCCTTCAATTAATGGGAATAGAAAAAGGAAATCATTAAAAAAAGTAGAATTCAAAGAAGCTGGTTTAATAAAAATTGGTGAACAATTAGCTACTGTAAATGAAGTACCTATATTTTCAGATAAAGAAATGTGGGAGCCTAGGTTAATAGGATGGTTAGTAGGGGATGGCTCATATGGTTTTAACAAAACTCCTATATTATCAAATTGTGAAGGAAAGATAAATTCTTATTTACATAATCAATTACTAGAAGAAGTTGTAACAGAAAAAACATATACAACTAAAAGTGGTAAAACATATGAAGAAAATAGAATAAAAGGTATTTGTAAGAAATTAAGAAAAATAGGTATCTATGGACAAACTAAAAATAAAAAAACTTTACCTATAAATATTCATTCATATTCCTATAAAACAATAACTGAATTTATAGGTGGATTTTTTGATGCAGATGGCTATGTATCTAAAGAAGGAGTAGTATCTTTAAGCTGTGCGTATTCAAATATTTTATTAGAAATGCAACTTCTTCTTCAAAAATTAGGAATACATGGTAATGTAAATTATAAAAACCCAAATCCAAATAATTCTAAAAGTAAAAATGGACATTATGAATTAGAAATTAAAGATAAAGATAGTGTGTTAAATTTTAAAAAACATATATTTTTATTTCCTAAAGAAAAATATACAAGACTTAACAACGTTACTAATATTTATAAAAATAAAGAATCTCAAAATGCAAATCATTTGACTGGTATGAGATTTGAAAGAGTTGTTAGTATTGAAAATATAGGAATAAAACCTGTGTATAATTTAACTGCTGGAAAAACTAACACCTATATAGGTAATGGAATTATTACGCATAATACAGGTGGAGTAGAAGGTGCTTCATTTGAAGGATCTGAAAAACTATTTTATAATCCTAATGCTTATAATATATTAGGAGTACCTAACGTATATGATAGGAACTCTAATCCACAGGTAGAATGTGGATTCTTTTGGGGTGCTTATCTAAATAGAAACAGATGTTATGATGAAAATCAAGGTGAGCCAGATATTATAAAAGCATTAATAGAGATTTGTACAGATAGATTTAAAGTTAAATATAGTTCTTCTGATTCATCTACTATTACACAGAAGAAAGCTGAAGAACCTATTACTCCTCAAGAAGCTATCATGCGTACAGAAGGTACTGTATTCCCTGTAGCAGACTTAAAGACATATTTTGAAGATATATATGTAGACAAAGAAAACTTCTTGTCAAACCACTATGTAGGGGATTTAATTACAGAATCAAATGGAAATATTAAATGGAAAATTAATTCTGATATAACTCCATTAAGAAGATATGACTTAGCTACTAATGATAAGACAGGAGCTGTTGAAATATTTGAAATGCCTAAAAAGAATGGTAATGGTATTGTATTTAGAGATAGGTATATAGCAGGCATTGACCCTGTAGATTCCGATACTGGAAATTCCCTGTATTCCGTATTTATAATGGACTCTTGGACAGATAGAATAGTTGCAGAATACACTGGTAGACCTAAACTTATAAAAGAAGCTTACAATATAACTATAAAGCTATTACTTTTTTATAATGCTGAAGCAAACTATGAAAGTAACCTAAAAGGCTTATTTACTCATTTCTCTAATAGGAATTGTTTATACTTACTATGTGATACTCCTCAAATTTTAAAAGATATGGAGCTAGTAAAACTTACTGGACAGTATGGTAACAAAGCTAAAGGTACACATGCTAGTGCAGCTATTAATAAGCTAGGTAGAGATTTACAAGCAGAATGGATGATGTCAGATTCTTATGGAGAAGATAATATATGGAATCTGCACAAGATTAGGAGTTTTGGTTATATAGAAGAAGCTATTAAATGGAATGCTGATGGTAACTTTGATAGGATCTCATCTATGGGTATGTTAATGATACTTAGAGAGGAAAGAAAGAAAAGAACTCAACAAGCAAAAGAAAATAAAGATAAGAAATTAAAGCAATTATCCGAAGATCCATTCTTTAGTAAAAACTATACTAATGTAAAAGATAGAGAAACTAAAAGAGCTATGGAAGGGTATTCAGATAATTAATAAAAATAATGAATAATTTTGTTAATATTATAAATAATATTATATTTGCAATAATCAAACTTTTAACATGAGATATAATAAACAACCATTACAAAGATTATCCTATAGAAAAAAAACTAAAGAGTGGAGGAAAGAAAATGTTGATGTAGCTGATAAGTTTTCTTTTTATCATAATGAATCTGTAAGACAAACTCTTAGAAATAAGATTATAAACTTAAATCTTTATAATGGTATAGTAGATGTTAGGGATTTAAAGGCAACAGTTAATCCACATGGTATGGAAGCTTCTTATATTCCTGATAATATTCCACATCATCCTATAATGAATGCTAAAGTAGATTTATTAGTAGGAGAAGAAATTAACAGAAGGTTTGATTATAAGGTATTGGTAACTAATCATGATGCTATTAGTAAAAAAGAAGAAGATTTAAAAGGACAGCTTAAAGAAAAAATGTTAGAGTACTTTGATAAAGAATACTCTAAAGAAGAATTAGAAGAAAAATATGCGGAGTTAGAAGATTTCCTTAAATATGATTATCAGGATATTAGAGAAAGATTAGCTACTCAAATATTACAACACTATTCTGCGGAACAGAACTTTCCAAGAATGTTTAATAATGGATTTAAGGATGCTTTGATTATGGCAGAAGAAATATATCAAATAGATATTGTTTCTGATGAACCTGAACTTACTAAGTTAAACCCTTTAAAAGTACACTGTGTTAGAAGTAGTAAATCAGATAAAATAGAAGATGCTAATTTAATTATATTAGAAGATCATTGGAGTCCTGGTAAAATTGTAGATACTTTTTATGAGGAATTAAAGCCTGACGATATAGATCATATAATGGAATATGCTTCTAAGCGTACTACTAATAACTATTCTGATGATGAAAATAATCATGTACTATTAAGAGATGGTTATGTAGGAATGGATAATGGTGGCAATGGAGTTGAAGACATGTTTAATATAGCTGAACTTAATGGTCATTACTTTGGTTCTGATTATACAGATGAAAATGGTAATATAAGAATATTAAGAGTATATTGGAAGTCACTTAAAAAAGTTAAAAAAGTAAAATACTATGATGAATTTGGTGATGAACAATATAAGTTCAGATCAGAAGAATATATACTAAATAAATCTAAAGGAGAAGAAGCAAAAGATCTTTGGATTAATGAATGGTGGGAAGGTACTAAATTAGGTAGAGATATTTACATACAAATGAAACCTAGAAAAGTACAATATAATAAAGTTAGTAATCCTTCTTATTGTAATCCAGGTATAGTTGGAGAAATTTATAATACTAACCAAGGTAGGGCAGTATCACTAGTTGATAGGATGAAAAACTACCAGTACATGTATGATGCTATATGGGATAGACTAAATAAAGCTATTGCTACTAACTATGGTAAAATATTTGAATTAGATATATCTAAAATTCCAGACAACTGGGAAATGGAGAAATGGATGCACTTTGCTGTAACTAATAAGATTGCTGTAGTTGATTCTTTTAAAGAAGGTAACAAAGGTGCATCTACTGGTAAGCTTGCAGGTGGTATGAATAATATAGGAGGTAGATCTATTGATATGGAGACTGGTAACTATATACAACAACACATGAACCTTCTAGAATTCATCAAGATGGAAATGGGAGAGATTGCTGGTGTATCAAGACAAAGAGAAGGTCAAATATCTAATAGAGAAACAGTAGGAGGAGTAGAAAGAGCAGTTAACCAATCTTCTCATATTACTGAGTATTGGTTTAGTAAACACGATGATGTTAAACTTAGAGTATTAACAGCTTTTTTAGAAGCAGCTAAAATTGCTTTAAAAGATAATAAGAAGAAAGCTCAGTTTATGTTAGATGATCAAACTATTAAGTTGTTAGAACTTTCTGATGATTCACTTTCTGAAGCTGATTATGGTTTAGTACTAACTAATTCTAGTAAAGCTACAGAGTTAGAACAAATTATGAAACAACATACTCAAGCTTTCTTACAAAATGGAGGATCTTTATCTACTGTTACTGATATATATTTTAGTTCTAGTATTTCTGAAATGAGAAAGAAATTAGAAAAAGCAGAAAGCAAAATGCAAGAAAGAGCAGAAGCTTCAAATAAAGAAGCTAATAAACTAGCTCAAGAAAAGCAAAAACAAGACTTTGCATTAAGTGAAAGAAAAGAAGATAGAGAAGATAGAAAAGTTGAGTTAGAAGATATTACTAATATAAGAGATAATAAAACTAAAATATTTATTAGTCAAAATAGTAATGAAGGTAATGAAGATGGAATAGATGATCCTATTGCAGAAGATAAATTAAACTTAGAAAGAGAGAAAGTTAGGGATCAAAAATTAAATGATATTAAGGAATTAGAAGCTAAAATGAAAATGCATAATGATAAAATGCAGAGAGAAGACAAAAAAATAGCTGTATCTAAGAAAAACAAAGTTACGAAATAGCTATGAATTTTAAAAAGGAATTTATAATAAATTTAATTATAAACTAAATATTCAGCATTAAAGTTGTATATTTGTATTAACAAAAAAAATAAAGGGATGAGTGAAGAGAACGAATTTGATATGGGTATCTTTGGGGAAGAAGATAGTATTGAACTAAATTTAGAAGAAGATAACCCATTTGATATTAAAAAAGATATAGACGGAGAAGAGGATGATGCCTCTAATCCAGCTGATGAGGATGATAAAAAACCTGAAGGCTCTGAAGAAGATGACCAAGAGGAAGAAGATGATGATCCAGAGAACGTAGTTAGCAAGAAAGATAAAGATGATGATGAAGAAGATGATCCCGATTCAGATGGTGACTCTCCCGAGATTTTTACTTCCTTTGCAACTATGCTAGCTGAAAAGGGATTACTTTCTTCTTTTAATTCTGAAACTGATGACATTAAGTCTGAAGAGGACTTAACAAATGTTATCAGGAAAGAAATTAGTACACAGAGCCAATCTTACCTAAAAGAAAAATTAGGAGAAGAAGGGTTTGATGCTCTAGAGAAAGGAGTATCATTACAAGAATACCAGAATTACAAGAATACTGTAGATACTTTAGATTCTGTAGATGAAGAGTCACTAAGTTCTAATATGGAACTAAGTAAACAAATTATCTTAGAAGATTATAAGGCTCAAGGTATGTCTGAAGAGAGAGCAACTAGAATATTAAATAAATCTGTAGATTTAGGAGACGATTCAGTTTTAGAAGATGCTATAGAATCTCTTGCTAGTTTAAAGGAAACTCAAAAGGTAAACTTTGCTAAGCATGAAGAAACAAGAGAAGCAGAAAGACAAGATCAAATCAAATCACAAGAAAAAATTGATAATGATCTAAAAAATTCAGTATATAATACTGATGAAATTATTAAGGGTGTAAAACTTAATAAAGAAATTAAAGATAGAATGTATAGTACTATGACAGGAATTGTTGGTAAAAACCAAGATGGTATTCCTGAAAATAAACTAATGCAGCAAAGAAGATCAAATCCCATTGAATTTGATACTAAACTTTACTATCTTTATGAGATGACTAAAGGATTCTCAGATTTTTCTAAATTAATGAATACAACTGAAAGTAAAGTTACTTCTAACTTTGAAAAAGCATTAAGAAGTAATAAGAATTTTGAAAACTCAGGTTCTCCTGATTTTCTGAATGATAAGAATTCATATAATGGTATTGGAGACGAATTAAATATTTAAACAATTAAACAATTAAAATAAATAATAACTATGAGTATTGGAAAATTTGTAATGACAAAGGGAAAGTCTTGGTCAGGACTAACTCTTAAAAACCATATCGGTTCTATTTTTGGAGCTAAACCACAGTTGGCTAGTAAGCTAACTACTGTTTTACTTCAAAATGCGGGTATGAAGAATCTTGATACTACTTTATCTAAATTCCCAGAAAAAGTATTGGAAACATCCGATGATTTTGTATGGAAGTTAGTAGGTAGTGATGAAAGAAACATTCCTTTAGTAGAAGCTAGAGTAGATGGCGTAGTAGTAGAAGACACTGATACAGGTGTAGGAGCTATGAGAAGTGTAATAGAATTGGTATTTGAAGAAAAGATTTTCACCAAAGTACATGTACTAGGTGGTATCAGACCTGATGATTATCAATATAGACTATTAGGAGAACCTTCTGAAGAGGGTGGTGTTTATGTATATGAAGCAGAATTATTTGGCGGTGAAGAGAGTCTTGCTGGTGCTCCAGGAGATGAATTTGTACCAGGTAATGCATTTAGTATTGAATCCGCTTACGTAGAAGATGAACTTTCTACTGAAGGTGCAGGTATTAGCTTTACTTCTCCTTACTTAATGAGAAACTCTGTTTCTACATTACGTATGGAACACAAAGCATCTGGTGCAATGATTGATATGAAAACTAAGCCAGTTTATTTTGCAGGAATTGAAACAACTGATGGTACTGGTAAAGTACACAAGTCTGTAACATGGATGCAAGAAGTATATTGGCAATTTGAGCGTCAACTGTCTCGTATTAAAGCTAGAACTTTAATGTTTGGTAAAACAAACAGAGATACTAATGGACGTTTCCTTAATAAGGGCCCATCAAATATTGAAATTAAAGCAGGTTCTGGAATTAGAGAACAAATGGAAGTATCTAATACAACTGGATATGTTAAGTTTTCTATCAGACTACTTGAAGATATGTTACACGAATTATCTGAAGGTAAGCTAGATTTTTCTCAACGTAAGTTTGTTCTTAGAACAGGTGAAAGAGGAGCAGCTCAATTCCACAGAGCAGTAACAGCAGAAGCTTCTGGATGGATGGCAGTAGGATTTGATAATACAAATCAAAATGCAATTCAAAAAGCTAGTTCTAAGTTACATAGTAATGCATTCTCAGCTGGATTCCAATTTACAGAATGGAAAGCACCAAACAACATTCACGTAATGTTAGAGGTAGATCCTATGTATGACGATAAAGTTAGAAACAAAGTTCTTCATCCAGATGGAGGAGTTGTTGAATCATATCGTTATGATATTCTTTATATCGGAGATATGGATGAACCTAATATCCAAAAGATTAAAGTTAAAGGAGAAGAAGAACTCCGAGGATATAAAGGTGGTATTCGTAATCCTTTTACTGGACGTAGAGGTGGTGAAATGCAACACATGGAAGATTCCGCTACTATGACTGCAATGTGCATGACTGGTAGTATGGTTAAAGATTCTTCTAGAACTGCAACGCTGAAATTTAATATGGCAGCATAATATTGAAAGGCTTTTAGGAGTGTGCCATAAACGCTCCTTTTTTTTTAAATAACTAAAACGTAAATAATGGCAAAGGAGAGTAAGGAAGAATTTGTTTTACCTAACGAAAAAATAGAGGTAAAATTTATTAAAAGGAAAAAAGGAATGGCAGCACATGTGGAAGATAATCACATTATTGCTGGTGGTATGTTAGAAAATTCAGTAAAGAGATTTTGTGCTCCTGCTTTAAGAAGTGGAGTAGTTAAAAATTTATTTACTCCTCAAGAAAAAGCTTTTTTAGAAAAAGAAACAGGATTAGAATTATCTGCATATTCAGAATTTTGGCATACACAGTATGTAAGTTTATTTAAACAATCATCTAAAAATATTTTTGATACTTCACAAGCATTTGATTTTATTGCTTTAAAAATTTTACTAGCAAATTCTAATGATATTGCACCAGATTGGAAAAGTAGAAACCAAAAGCAAACTTATCAATTTGCAATTACTAGAGAAGATGAAGTTAAATCAGAAGATAAGAAAAAACTTGATGTTGTAAAAGATGCTTGGAAAGCTTATAGTGCAATTGAAGATAATAAAGAAATGCTGTTAGGAGTAATTTCTATACTACAAGATAGACAAATTTCTACAGATTCTAAGTTAGAATGGATTCAAGGAGAAGTAGAGAAGAAAGTAGATTCAGACCCTGCAAAATTCTTGAGCTTATTAAAAGATCCAACTTTTGAAACACAAGTACTTGTAAGAAAAGGTATAAGTAAGGGAATTATAATTACTAAAAGTAAGCAGCTATATACAGAAGATGGTATTAAGTTAGCAGGTAAAGGAGAAGTAGCAAGTTTTAATAAGGCAGTAAGATTTTTAGGAGATCCAAAAAATCAAGAAATAAGAGACTTTATAACTGTAAAAACTGATTAATGACTAATTTAGAATTTAGTAATGAATTTGATATACTATATAATAGTATAGCTACAAATGCTGCACCTAGTATAGATTTATATGAGAAATCAGTATATTTAACAAAGGCACAGGAAGAGCTTGTAAAGAATTATTTTAATCCTAAAGGTAATAAGTATCAAGATGGGTTTGAAAACTCTTCTAAACGAAGGAATGACCTATCTCAGTTAATAAAAGGTTACAATTCTACATTTAGTTCTCAAATAAATGATAATTTTAAACAGTATGCTATATCTGATCAATCTAGATTTTTTAAAATACCTAAAAGTGTTTTTTTAATATTACAAGAAAGTGGTAAAATAAGTTGCAGTAATTCTATTTCTTTAACAGACGAAGAAATAGAAAGTCAGACTAGAAAAGTATCTGTTAGACCAGAAACTTATGATGAGTACAATGTAATTAAAAATAATCCCTTTAAGAAAGCAGATAAAGATAAAATAATTAGACTTGATTATAGTAGTGAAGGTTTAGATTACATAATTGTAGAACTTATAAATCCTTTTAATATTATAGAATATAATATAAGATATGTAAAGTACCCTAGTCCTATTATACTAGGAGATTTTAATACAGCGTTTTCAGGAGAAAGTTTATCTATAAATGGAGAATCTTCTTCTACTTCTTGCAAATTAAATGATAGTATGCATAGAGAAATATTAGATAGGGCAGTAGAGTTAGCCTTGGCAGATTATAGACCAGAATTACTACCAGTAAAAACTCAGATGAATAGTAGAAATGAATAAATATATATTAATTAAAAATTAAAAAAGATGAGTGTATTTGGGCCAAACCAAGTGGAAGAGCTAGTTGTATTAACTAATGCAAATGTAGCTGATTCTGTAGTTAAAGTAGCTGATACGTCAGTTGCAGTAGACGCAGAAGGACAAAAATTTAGAGTACTCCAAGATGAAGGAGATGAATTGATTACTCAGTTTACTGATTTAGTAGATCCTGCTAAAGTTGATAAAGTAATTCTAAAAGAGTATGAAGAATCAGTTGAGAAACAGGTTCGTGTAGGAAATTATGTAGATGCTTCTATTATTGAAAATGCAACGTATATATTAGAAGTTAGAATTTTAGAAGTTGGTGGATCACTTTCTTCTGAAAATTTTGCAATTGTATCAGGTTATTACCAAACTGGAGCATCTGATACTGCAGAAACAGTAGCAAATGGATTAGCAAATAGTATTAATTTAAATCTATCTCGTAGAGGAGGAGATGAGCTTGCAGTAGTTGCAGCTGAAGATGGTAGTAATGCTGGAGAATATCAAGTAACTATTACTTCTATTTTTCAAAAAGCAGTAGCAGGTAAGATTATAGGAACTCCTGTAAGATTTCAAGTAAACCATAAGATTTATGGAACAGCAGATCCTATTGCAGAAAATGTTAACAATGTAACTATTGCTACAATTACTAATGGGTTTCCAGGAACAGGTACTGGTAAGTATGCAGTTAACTTAGAATGGTTTACTAAAGGATATAAATATCCACATTATCGTCAAACAGGTTTTCCTGCAGATTTTGGAGGTAGAGTTCCTTTCTTTGCATCTTCTGATAAGACGTACAATGTTGTACACCTTAAATATTTTTCAGATAGACAATCACCAACTGTTGAGAAGCAACAAAAGGTAATGACTATTTTAGTTGAAAGAACTGATTTAGCTTCTAATGCAGATGTTAATAGTTTTCTAGCACAATTAAGAACTACTTTAGGATCAGCTAAAGTACCTGCAGATCTTGCAACTGCATAATTAACATAAATTAACAAAAAGGGAGTGAGTTTACTTTCTCCCTTTTTAATTAAAAAATATAAATGGAAATTACTTCACTTAGTTTATCATTAGACAAAACAGAATTAACAATAGAAATAGATGATGCTTCTTTAGTTAATTCTTTTTATTTGTTTACAGAAGATACTTACAAAAATTATAGTTTAGCAGTTGATCTAATGAGCAATGTAAGTGGTCAGACAACAGAATCAGTAGTGCTGTTAGCATCTGATTTAGGATTAGCATTCTTTGATGGATTATATTTCATAGAAGTTATAGATCCTAATACAATATCTACAAAATTAATTCCTAGCTTATTAAGATATGAGGAATGTATTTTAAATAAAGTATTAAAAATTAACAAGTGTGATGATTGCTTGAAAGAAAAATCATTACCATTAATAAATGCACAAACAACACTAGAAGGATTAAAAATTGCATCTGCAAATGGTTTTGTACAAGAAGCTATAAATTTAATAAATAATTTAAAAAGATATTGCTCTGAAAAATGCAAGTCTTGTGGAGACTATAATAATTTAATAAATACTACTTATCTAAGTTATAATGATCAATAAACAAATTTTAGTAACAAGTATAAATAAACAAATAGAAAAAAGTAAAGTATATGGTAAATTAGATTTATCAGTACTATACTTTTTTAATTTAGTAATGTATTACATTGACTACACTAATGATGTTGCAGTATTAAACAACGAAAATAGAGAATTAAAAGATTTAGCATACCACTTAAAATATAAATATCCTGATATATTATGCAATTATAAAATCATAAGTCCTATAGCAGTAGCTTCAGGAGAAAACACTGCACCAACAGTTGAAGATTTTGATTTAGATATAGATGGAAACAGAGTTATTAATATAGGAATAGAACCTTTTATAGAAAATTATGAAGATGTAGATAATGATATATACAAAAATTTATTAATACTTCCTAATAATTTAAATACAGGAAAGTTATTTTTTAATGGAGTAGAAATAACAGCTCCTATAGAACTAAGTATATTACCTGTGAAAAATATTGGAGGTAGAACAACCGTATTTGATTTAAGATATGTAGTACCTTTAGAAGACGATACTTCTACTATACCTAGAGAATATAAAGGTGAAGTAAATGATTCTTTTGATTTTAAAGTTTCAGATAGTAAAAATCTTTTTAGTACTACTAAAACATCAACAATAACTAATTCAGTATATGTTGAAAATGAACCTGCAGAAATAGGAGATGTATTTATTACTACTAGTAACAGAACAGAGCTTACTTTAGAATTAACAATGTTTACTAATTTAATGTCTCCTCCTTATAGTGATCCAGAAAATGATTTAATAGACGCAATTAGAATAGATGGTATATCTAGTTCAAATCAAGGAGTATTTTTATTAAATGGAATAGCAA
>Ga0307970_1000670_pt1 | contig 20140 bp, 17 predicted proteins | sample OrgLakmetagen712_FD_202093 | JGI IMG/M metagenome (GOLD analysis project Ga0307970, IMG submission 202093) | Saline water microbial communities from Organic Lake, Antarctica - #712 | ecosystem: Environmental > Aquatic > Non-marine Saline and Alkaline > Saline | place: Antarctica: Organic Lake... | reverse complement strand
CATCCGATCAATGTCGAGCGGCAAAATCGGCCTCGAAGGAGATAGATGCGGCGTTAGCGCTTTCGCGCATTGGAAAACGGCTAAAGCAGCAGGCTCATAACCTGAAGGTCGTAGGTTCAAATCCTACCCCCGCAACCAGTTTTAGCAAACATATCAATACCTTAAAACCCGAGCGTTCCGCTTGTGTATGAGCGCGCACCATTCTGGTCAACACCTGGTCAACATTTGATCAGCCCCCACGCGCGGATCGGCGAAGCGGGAGCTCGTTCGCGCGGCGGGAAAAAATGGCAAGCTGAGCGCAAGCTATCCCGCCGGGCGGGCGATACTGATTGGCCGTTCATGAGGCACCCTCCAAAGCCGAACGGGATCGTCCCTCACCGGACGAGGTCTGTGGAAGAAGCCGAAAATGGCTGCTGCGCAACGAGAATCGCGTCCCAAAGCAAGGCTCTCCGCTGCCGATCCGACACATGCGTGCAGCGATGCCCGATGGCATCAACCAGACTGCGAAGAGAAGCGTGACCCGGATGAGTGACAATGATCCACAAGAAAGAAGGAAAACGAGCTTGGCCAAAACGCCCAATTAGAGAAGCGGCCATCGGCTCGGCGCTGTCCCGGACAGCGGCGTTCCCCGAAGCGGGCTCCTTTGCTCAGTGCAACATCATAGATGCAACTCACTTGAAAGCCTTTCCAATTGCATTCCGCCCTGCCAACGTCTTGAGGCGGCGAAATACTGAAAAAGAGGTAAAAATTGGCGCACATAGCTATGATCACTGGATCTGAAAGAAATATTTCGACCATCACGACAAACACTAGGATCAGGCAGCGGGAGACTTTGGAGGCTATAATTTCCAAACTTGCCGACCATTTGGATATTCCAATCATTCACAAAAGACTATCAGCGCGAGGCGCCACGTTTTACAGCACCGGAAACGAACGCGGCCCTTATCAAAGCGCGACAAACACGATCCTGGCACTCGTCAATAAATTGTAATCTTTTGATTGCGCGGCCTCGGGCGGGCGGATCTGCCACCCTTCGTGTGCTGCTCGTCGTGGTGGGGCTAATTCAGATTTGGTAACGATCTGCGCCTAACGATAAGGCACAGGGCAGAAAGCATGACCGGATTCGGCCACGCCCTGGCCTCAAGGCGGATAGGGCAAGCCCTTGCCGGTTGCTCGTCAATCGAGCCCGCTGCATAACGGTGCTCCCTGAAGCGGCCGCTTGTCCCCAATGCAGCATCTAACCCCGGCGAGTGTCCCCGCTGCGATGGAGTTGGCATTCTCGTCCTCGCATGTGGGGCATCGCTCATCCATCTAGTCGAAGTGGAACGGCTGTGGTAGCCTCAGCACTGCATTTCTCCTGCATTTCTGATGGGCTCAGATGCTGAACAACCATAAGCAATTCGTGGCTTGGCGACGTCAGGTATTTGTCCGCAATCCACATCCAGATCTGAATGCTCTTTACGCTGGTCTTAGGCGGAAAAGTGGCATCTATCTGATCGGCTGCGCGGCGGAGATTGTCTACATCGGGCAGTCATGGGATCTGACGGAGCGCCCCATTGATAGCTTAGGCCGCTTCTACCACCGTGTTCCTGACGTCTCACTGCCGTGGTCTCTCGCTCTGGCACCCTGCCCACCCGAAGAGATGCACGAAAGGGAGAGCACGGCTATTCGTGCCTTCGCACCGAAGTTCAACACATCAATCCCAAGCATCCCAGCGAGTGAAGGACGGATGCCAGAGATTGTCGGCTACGCTGCAGTCTTTCAGGATCAGCTCAATGCAGGTGGCGCTTTCGATGAGGCGAACCTACATCGGCAGATGGAGCACGCGGCTGCAAACCCGACACCGCCTTGGCGGCAAAGGAAACAGCGGAGAAAGACCGGAAAGCGCGAGCCGAAGCCCGAATTGCCGGCGTTTGATCCTCCCATGCAGCTGACGGGAGACGCGCTTCGAGAAGCTTGGCAGCGCCACGGCGTCCAGTCTGATGGAGCTATGGTTTACCCGATCAATCTCTGCGATGATGGTTTGGTTGTGACCCGTGACGGAGAGGTCATAGGCACATGGACGATGGACCAGTATGAGGCGCCTTCGTTTACACCAGATAACGAGGCTATCCCCTTATTCGAAGCGCCCTTGGTCGGCCTTTTGTGTATACACATACAGGATTGGTACGAAAGAAAAACTGGCGAGAAGCTATAGAATTGTGGCCAGGCCGCGTCACCCAAAATCCCGCATAGCTCAAGCCGGCTCTCCAGATGGCGCTCATGCCAAGAATCTCGGGCAACCCGCTTGCTGGCCGTGGGAATGACCAGTGGAACAATTCCGGGTATGACCTATACATGACCAGCAGAATCTGCCGTAACGGCGGAGGCTTCCTGTTATGCTCTGGCGGTGGGGACATTGAGCTTGACCGAGACGGCAAACAGACATTCGAAACCGATTTCCGGGGAACCGCAATCCGGTTGGTGATAAATACGGCAAACCTAAGCGCGCTTCGAGAGCAGTTGCAACAATTCGCCGAGCAAGGGCGCGTAGCGACCGCGAAGATTGCAGGGGCAAACACCGACGTGGCATCGATTGCGTCCCAGATGTTGACTAGGGATTTTCGCAACGAGTAGGTGGGGTTCGTGTTCCACCAGTGATACCTGTGCACAGCCGGCCCAGAGCGGCCGCTCGTGGACAGCGCGGCGAATGACCGCTCCAAGAGGTGGCCTCAACTTGTCGACGCAACACTTTAATCTTTAGGAAGAGATGGAGTGTTTTGAATGAAGTATCGTCGCAGGATTTACTATTCAGCTGAGCAGCGTGCCGAGATCTGGGATCGATGGCAACGTGGGGAGTCGATGAGGTCGATTGGGCGTGTCTTTGATCGCCAATCGTCTTCGGTATTTTCAGTCATCTCACCAACGGGCGGGATACGTCCACCGGACCGCAGGCGCGGTAAGTCTGCATTGAGCCTGTCTGAGCGTGAAGAAATATCTCGTGGGCTCAGTACCAAGCAATCTCTCCGGACAATTGCACGTCAGTTACGACGTGCGCCTTCAACGATCAGCCGCGAGGTGCGACGCAATGGAGGCAAGTTGGGCTATCGCGCAACGGCATCGGACCAAGCTGCATGGGATCGGGCTCTGCGACCCAAGGTGTGCAAGTTGGCTTGTCACCCGATGTTGGCCCGCGCAGTATCAGCGAAACTACGGCGCAAATGGTCGCCTGAACAGGTTGCGGGTTGGCTCAAACGTGCCTTCCCAGAGGAGGCGCACAAACAGGTGTCACATGAGACGATCTACAGAAGCCTTTATATACAGGCACGTGGCGTCCTAAAGAAGGAACTTCTGGAGCACCTGCGTGCCAAACGCACAGTCAGGCGCTCCAAGCACGCAAGCCAGAAGCGCAAGGGTAATGGTCAGATTAAAGATGCTGTGTCCATCAGTGAAAGACCTGCATCCGTCGAGGATCGTGCCGTTCCTGGCCACTGGGAAGGCGACTTGATTGGCGGATCGAAGAACAGCTATATCGCGACCCTTGTTGAGCGGCATTCTCGGTATGTGATGCTGGTCAAAGTCGCGAACAAGGACACCGAGAGCGTCATTACGGCGCTGATCAAATCGGCTCAAAAGCTGCCGCGTGAACTTTACAAATCATTGACATGGGATCGTGGCAAAGAGTTAGCAGATCACCCACGCTTTACGCTGGCGACCAACGTTGATGTCTACTTCTGCGACCCGCAGTCACCGTGGCAGCGTGGGTCAAACGAAAACACCAACCGGCTATTAAGGCAATATTTGCCGCGCGGAACCGACCTATCCGTCCATTCCCAAGCAAAACTCAGCGCAATCGCTCGGCAACTTAACGAACGTCCCCGCAAGACCTTGCAATATCAGACGCCAGCAGAGAAGTTCGCACAGTGTGTTGCACTGACCAGTTGAGATCGCCGATCAAAGCTGCCGATCCTCTGGGCGCGGCGGCAACCGGGCGCAGCGCAAATTTGGTGTCCATACTCAGGAAACACCCAGCATTAGCATCCGCCGAGTGCACGAAGAGGACGTTCCTGTTGCAGCGCTACACAGCCGGCCTTATCAGTGGTATTCGGGACATAGATAGGACGACAAATGCCCTCGAAGCCGCGCGCCAGTAAATATATCAGCCTTAACGTTTTGAACGATCTTGGCTCTCGGTCCGCTCGCCGGCGGTTCATTTGGACGTTTGTCATTCTGGCCTTGGTCACAGCTCTTTCCTATTGGTCAACATCTTTGCTGGACTCAAAAAACATCTGGGCGGATTTCGGTCGATCCGTATCTTCCAATCTATTCTCCGCAGCGCTAACCGTTTTGGTTGTTTATGGCGCATACATTTATTTTATCCGAGAGGACATTGAAAGGCCGGAGATAGAAACACTGCGGTCTGGGGATATATCTGATGAAATAAAGGGCTTGCATGAAGATACTGCGTTCTACTTTCTCTGGGCTCGATCAGCGACTTACTTCCGGGCTGAAACGCTTGAAAGATTAAGTGATCATGCTCGAAAGGATCGCAAAACCATAGATGTTACCATCTTGCTGCCTGACCCTCAGATAGACAAGTTGTCAGAAGCCTACGAAGGCATGGTTAGCGTTCTCGGAGAGAGCGACGGAAAAGACAAGCTCTTCAAGAACGCAGTCGCAACTTCTGCGGCATGCGCTTTGGCTGTCGCCAACAATAAAAACCTTAAAGTTAAAGTTTGCTTATCGAATTTTCTCCCGTCTTTTCGAGTTGATATGTCGGATCAGGGCGCAATCCTTACTGAGGATGACAAGTCTCTATACGGGCTAAAGTTCTCAAGGCAGAGCCAATTTTTCGAAATGTTTCGAACAATGATGACCTGTGAAGTAGAGTTATCTCGGGTGATTGATTTGAGTGCCTATGAGTGGCAAAAGCATCGAGCGGGCGATGAAGATATTCCTATCGAAGCACTGCTCAGCTTTGGTTTCCCAGAAGATAGGGTCAGACAGCATCGCGAGGACATATTTTCCATAATAAAGCCCGAGGATCACCGCTACAAATGAATATTGACAAGGGTCTCATTGGGAGTTTTCGCGCTCATCCGCTTGGTTTTTACTATTTGGTTTTGTCCTCTGGCAAGGTAACCCGTCGCCTTCATGTTTATCTTGGGAATGTCGATTTCTCCGCGGATAATACGTGGCACACTCATGAGTTCGACTTGCACTCCAGCGTTCTCGCTGGGTCTATTAAGAACTATATTGCTGAATTCATCACTGATGGAGGAGAAAGCCTGACAGAATTTTCGGTGGACTATGCGGATGGTAAGTCGATACTGAATGAGACGGGGAGGCTTGGAGCGATGTCGGAAGTGGCGAACTTCACCAGCATTGCCGGACAAGACTACTTCATCAAAGCGGGCACGATACATCGCGCTATGAATATCGAGAGCCCGTGCGTGACCCACGTAACTATGAAGCATCAAGGTTGCAAAATATTCAGTTATGGCGTTGAGGAAGAGCCCTACTTGCGGCGGCGAGTGAATGCGAGGGAGGCTTCGGAAATATTGGAGATTCTTTCTCAAAATGATCTAATTTCGGCTTCTTAGGCGATAGACGATGATGTAGGAGCGCCTCTCTACCTGGAAGGGTGCTTTCTGCTCTGGTGAACGTCGTCGCCAATTTCTATTGTCCGCACCCTGCGTACAGCTGTCATTCGTGTTCGATGCAGCGAAGGACTGGAATCCGCCCGTTGTGTCTATGATACACCGCCTGCGACCGCGGACTGGCGCACGCCGAACTTGCTCCAAACCGGCCTCTGACAAGCGCCAGATCCGTGAATGCACGAGGCCAGAACAAACCCCGCGCACGAGCCCCGGAATGCTCCCTCAGCTTTTCAGCGATTCGCCGTGCCCATGCGCTGGGCGCCTCTGCTAAGCCATTGACCAGACAGCCCGGAATTCGACGCCGACTTCAATTCCACCTTCCGCCTGTTTTCCGCCCCCAGCCGCGTGCTCTGACTTGATACCGGCGCTGATCTACGCCTGTGTCGATCGGGAAAGGAGGGCCGACTGGATGGTCAAGAGATTGAAACTCAACGAAAAACGCCTGCGCGAGGCCGCGCCGAACGCGCGCGGCAGCTACCAGATCTTCGACACGGAAATCCTCGGCCTGGCGGCGAGGATCCAGAGCTCGGGCACGCGTGCCTTCACGCTCGATTATCGCTATGCCGGACGGCAACGGCGCATGACGATCGGGCGCTGGCCGGAGTGGAGCGTGACGGCAGCGCGCGAGCGCGCCAAGGAGCTGCGCCGCACGATCGACGCAGGGCAGGACCCGCTGTCGGTCAAGGAAGAGCTGCGCCAGGCGCCGCGGATCAAGGACATGATCGAGCGCTATATCCGGGAGCATCTGCCCAAGCTGTCACCTGTCAACGCGGGCGACCAGATCTCGATGCTCCGCAAGATGGTCGAGCCGGCCTGGGGCAACCGGCTGGTGAGCGACATCACCAAGTCCGATGTGGCAACGTTCCTTGATTTCGTGGCCGAGGGACGTCCACGGCCCTCCAGGGCACGCCCCAACAACCGCGCCCGCAAACTGCAGGGCCACAAGCCGACGCCGGTTCGGGCCAACCGTATGGGCGAGGTGCTGCGCAAGATGTTCACGCTGGCGATCGAATGGGAGTGGTGCGCGGCCAATCCGGCGCAAGGCTTTCACAGGCGCATCGAGCAAGCGCGCGAACGCTTTCTCTCGCCTGAAGAACTCACCCGCCTTGCCGCCGTGCTCGACAGGGCCGAGGATCAGCGCGCTGCCTCGATCATCCGCATGTGCATGCTGACCGGCGCCCGCGTCGGCGAGGTGCGTACCGCGCGCTTTGAGCAGTTCAATCTCGATTATGCCATATGGTCCAAGCCTGCTGCGACCACCAAGCAACGCAAGATCCACCGGGTGCCGGTGTCGCAGGACGTGGTTGCCATCGTGCGCCAGCGCCAGCTGGTGGTCCCGCGTGGCAATCCCTGGCTGTTTCCCAGCGACACGGCCATCGGCAAGCCCGTGCACGATGTGCGCCGCTTCTGGGGCAAGGTTCAGCGCGAGGCGGACCTGCCGGATGTCCGTATCCATGATCTGCGCCACACCTTCGCTTCCCTGCTGGTCAGCGGCGGTGCCTCGCTGGAGATCATCGGCCGTCTTCTGGGCCACAGCCAGATGCAGACCACGCAGCGCTACGCGCATCTCATGGAGTCGCCGTTGCGGGCAGGCGTCGACACCGTGGCCAGTATTTTTCGCCCGCGCCCCCAACTGGTTCATGACGCGGCAAATGACCAGAAGTCCGCGTGATCCTGGAATTGCCCAGCGCTGGGCGCTGGCCCCCGGGCGCGTCACCGCGTCCTAGTCGGCGCCGCGCACCGCACGCCAGATGGGCGCTATTCGTTTGCGGATGGTGCTTTCCTCAGGCACATCGCCCGACTTTGACTGTGCAATGAACCAGTCCTGCACTTCTGCAATGAGGGCCGCCTGCGAGGCCGGGAAACCCTGCTCGTTCAGGCGCTTGAACAGCCGGACCATCATGGCGTCCCAGTCATAGCGCGGGCTTGCGCCGATACCATGCGCCGGGCGACGCAGGAGATCGCTCTCCTCCTCGAAGAGGTGCAACACTTCGGCCGGAAACATCAGATCCGTGGCGCGTACTAGGATGCCCTCAGCCGGATTGGTCACAAATTGCCACAAGTCGCTGCCCGGAGGGAGGATACGCCTCAAACGGCATGTATCATCGCTTGGACCAAACCGTCGGAACAGCGGCATCAGTTCGGCCATGGAGACCTCCACCAGCCCCCCGTGCCACTCCTCCCCGCAATGAACGGGCTCGATCCCGATCATGGCCCTGAGGTGGCCCATGGCGGCCCAGCCCGCCACATCAGCGGCCGGACAGCCCCAACGCGCGGAAATCTCGTAGATCGAATAGAAGGCGACGGGTGGAAGCGGCATCAGGGGGTCCTTTCAGACATGCGGGATTGATCGGCCAGGGCCGGGAACTCGGTGGATAAAGAAATAGCGAACAGCGCCTCAGGCGCCGCTGGGGGCAAGCATATCGGAAGCAGGGCTGATCACGCCTGTGGGCCGCGGCGCCCGGGGCGCCGGCTTGTGCCGTGCATCTTGCGATTCTTCTGGACTGCTCGGGGCCGGTTTTAAGCGCCGGCAAAACGGTCTGTCACGCCAAATCTTGTCGGCTGCGGCAAGATAATCCGCCGCCCGCTAACAAGCCTTTGTTTCTCTTTTGTTTCTTTTTGCAGGCCGGGCGGATCACGGCCAACGCCGCGTTCCACCCCCGCAACAGCACCGCTGTCCCGGCGACCCCCGCCCGGTGTCGGCTAATGTGGGTGAGCGCCGCCGCGCGCGCAAAAAGCTGGTCCGGCAAAGGCGGAAACCCGATCCGGATTTAGACCGGTTGGCGGTTAGGTCGGAGGCGATGAAGCGCGCCTTTGCCAACAAAACAAGGGGTGGAATTGATTGCGGCGCGTCAATTCCACCTTCCGCCTGTATTCCGCCCCGCGCGCTCTGCTTCGTTCATCCCGCGCCCGTTGATTTGGCGCGCAAGACACTCGGAGCAACGCAATGACACATCCCCTCACTGAGCCGGACACAGATCCGGCCCATCTTCTCGCCGACTGGATCAGCCGCGACGAGCTGGCCCGACAACTGAACCTCACCTCCGACACGCTGGGGCGCTGGGAGGCGCGCCGCGAGGGACCGCCCTGCACGCGCCTGGGACGAAAGGTGTTCTATCGCCGCGCCTCGGTTCAGGACTGGCTGCGCGCGCAGGAACAGGCCCGCCCCACGCGCAAGCACAGGGGGCGGAAATGACACGCTACCCCCCCGGCTCCCAATGCACAGCTGCAGTGTCCGCGGACCCGGCCTGGCCGGCAGAGCGGCTCGCCGAGGCGCGCGCAGTCCTTGCCGATATCGCTCACCACTCGGATCACCTGATCCGGCTGGCCTGCGAGATCCTGGCCCGCCATGGCGAGACCGAGCAGGAGCGCCGCGACGCGCGCGTGCTGCTGCTGGTCGTCGAGGCGCGCACGCCCCAGCGCCACCGGCATCATCGGCGTCCCGGTGATGACCCGGATTCGGCGGAAGGCGCCGAGGTGACGTCATGACGCGGCGTGGCACACCCGAGGCGGATCTGCAGCGCGCCGTGGTGAAGGCTCTGCGCTTCGCCCTGCCCAAAGGGGCGATCGTGCATCACTGCGCCAACGAGGTGACCGAGGCCGACCCGCGCGGTGCCAGGCGCCAGGCGATCCTGGTCGGCATGGGCGTGTATCCCGGCTTTGCCGATCTGATGGTGCTTTGCGACGGCCGCGTGCTGTTTCTGGAGCTGAAATCTCCCAGGGGCAAGTTGAGCCCCGCCCAGGTCGCCTTCCGCGATTCCGTGCAGGCGCAGGGCCTCAGTTGGGCGCTGGTGCGCAGTCTCGACGACGCGCTGGGCGCGCTGGCCGATCACGGGCTCACCACGCGCGTGGCAGGGCAGGGGGGCCGCCAGCGCACTGTGGGCACATCGGCGCGGAGGATCGCCCCATGAGCCACAAGGCCACCAACTGGGCCATCCAGCAGCGCGGCCTCAAGCCCGCGACCAAGATCGTGCTGTGGTTTTTGTGCGACCGGCACAACCCCGACTTCGGATGCTTCCCGACGCAGGCGCGGCTGGCCGCGGATGCGGAAATGTCGATCTCGGCGCTGAACACGCATCTCGCAAGACTGGAAGAGCTGCGCCTGATCCACCGCCTGCGCAGCCATGATCCGCGTACCCACAAGCGCCAGGCGACACGCTACATCCTGGGGTTCGAGGACGGGTTCCCAGAAGAGCCAACGCCTAATCCCGCAGATGGGATCGACGGAACGGGCGGTGAACAAAGCGCTGATCCAACTCCGGAAACCGGACATGGAGCCATCTCCGGATTTGCGGCAAACCCATCTCCTGATTTTGCCCAAAGCCATCTCCGGAATCCGGAGACTAACCCTGTAAGGGAACCTTTAACTAAACCAGTAAAGGAGGAGGAGGGCGCGCAAGCGCGCGAATTCGATTTTGATCTTTTCTTCGCAGAGCTGTTGCAAGCACTGGGCCTGGATCCCTCCGCGCTGCCCGGCTGGTGGCAGGGCTGGCCGGCCCGGGAGCATGTTCGGCGCTGGCGCGACGATCTCGGGCTTGAGCCCGAGGCGATCCTCGCCGTGGCCGCGGAAACGCGCCACGACCACCCCGACCCGCCGGACGGGCCCAAGGCGCTCGATCGCGCCATGGAACGGGCCGCCAAGCGCGAAGCCGAGCGGGGGTCAGGTTCTCAAAAGGCGGGAGGGCGTGCAGGCGGGCACAGGAAGCGCCGCAAGGCCGCGTCGGGACCCTCGCCCAGCGAGGACGAAGTGGCGGCGTTCTACGCCGATCTGGTGAACTCCGATCAGTTCCTGCCAGCCAGCATGATCAGCACCACCATGCGCGATGTCCTGCTGGCCCGCGGGCTGGTGACACTCGAGCGGCTGCATGCGCGAGGTGTGCGATGAGCCGGATGGATCGAAGACTGGCGCGCCTGTCGACGACCGGCGCTGGGCGCGGCAAGGCGACGCGCGCCATGAGCGTGCAGCAAGCGCTGGAATGGGCCTTCCGCGTGGAGAAGGCGCAGCTGGAACTCCCGGAGCCGTCCGACCCGGAGCGCGGGCCCGGGGTCGGCTTTGGCCTCGAATACGTGCTGATGCAGCGCGCCGCGCTGGGCTGCAGGGTTGATGGCGGGCGGTACAAGATGGGGGACTACACCCACGAGGATGCGGAGGTCATCGCGGCCGCGGTGGCCGGGATGCCCGACAGCCTTGGCGGCAAGCGCATGGCGATCCGCGTGGCCGAGCTGGCCCGCGCCGGGCTCACCCCGGACTGGATGCCCGGTGCCGTGCCGCGCTGCGTGCCCGTGGAGACACGGCAGAACCAGCACGGTGTCCGGGCCGTGGCGGAAGTCGTCGGCACCGAGCGGGTGCTCTCGCGCGGCAAGTGGCGCACGGTTGAGGTCCTGGCCTGTCCGGTGACCTTCTCCCCGCACCCGCATCAGATCGAGGCGGCGCGGCGGGCCTATGACGACTGGTGGGCCGCGCTGGGCTGGCTGCGCGATGGGCTGATAGCGTGTGGCATGTTGCGGGAGGTGGAGGTGACAGGCGTGATGCCGAAGAAAAGGCCGTGGGGGAAGAAATGAGCGTTGAGAAAGCGCGGCTAGCAGCCGTTCGGACAACTCGGCTTGTCCACGCTCGCTGGAGCACTCATCCTGACACACCCGATGGTTTGGTATCAGGATTAGCATCTGGACCATCATACCAAAGTCACACTTGGGTGCTGGGCCTTGCTGCCCGACGCTTCGGCAGGCAAAAGAGCTTTGCGATGCGCGGAGGTGGTCGCGGGAATGGTTACCGAAAAACGCAATCACGTCGATCTTCTGGCAGGTGTTCTGCTGATCGCAATCACCTGTCTTGTCATCTTTCACGAATGGCAGATCGCGGCGTGGATGGCACCCGCGAAACCTGTGTTCGTGGTTTTGGTCGTCATCATGTTCACGGCGCAGGTTCGGCGTTCGCGCAAGGCGTTTGTCGCGGTGGCACTCGGATTGACGCTGGCGCTGGCGTTCAGCATGGCTGACTGGCGAGGACCGGTTCTGGAGGGGTTGCGCTCGGCGGCGTTCATCGCGGCATTCTTCTCAGCGTTGTCGACCCTGCGCAATGTCGCGCAGACCTCACCTGCCGTGCAGGCGGCGGGCCGGTTTCTTTCGGGCCAGCGGCCCGGTCGGCGCTATGCGGCGCTGACTTTGGGTGGGCAAGGCTTCGCGCTGCTGCTCAATTACGGCGCCATCCAGTTGTTGGGCGCTTTGGCGCTGACGAATGCCAGATCCGAACCTGATGCAGAAGTGCGAGGCCACCGCATCCGCCGGATGCTCCTGGCCATTCAACGCGGCTTCGTGTCGACCCTGCCATGGTCGCCGCTGTCGTTTGCCATGGCGATCTCGGTGAGCGTCGTGCCGGGCACAAGCTGGGCGCAGGCGATGGTGCCCGGGCTGGTGTCCTCGGCGTTGCTGGCTGGGGTCGGCTGGGGGCTGGACACCGCGTTCAAGCCCCGGCTGAGCGTGACGCCCCAGCCTCAAGAGCCTGACGGTTCCTGGGCCCTGATGGTGCCGCTGCTTGTGCTGCTTGGTATCCTGGTGATCAGTGTGATCGGCCTGCACGCGATCACGGATGTGCGGATTGTCGGGCTGGTCGTGGTCATCGTGCCGGTGATCTCGCTGGTCTGGATGACGATTCAGCACTGGGAGCATGCACCGGCCCGATCGGTGGCGACACGGGTTGGTGACTACGTGCTGAAGGAATTGCCGGGTTACCGGGAAGAACTCACGCTGCTGATGATGGCAGGATATATTGGCACCGTCGGCTCGGCCTTGTTGGGTCCGATGATGGAGCAGGCGGGCCTTGATCTGTCGGTGCTGCCGCCATGGGTTATCCTGGTGGCCTTTGTCTGGCTTATCCCGCTGGCGGGACAGGTCGGGATGAACCCGATCTTGGCCGTGACGCTGATTGCACCGCTCATTCCCGGCGCGGCCAGCCTGGGCGTGACACCGACGGCCATCGTGGTCGCGCTGACAGCCGGCTGGGCGCTGAGCGGGGCCAGCTCTCCCTTTACCGCCACGACGCTGCTGATCGGATCCTTCGCGGGCATCAGCGCGCTTCGTGTCGGATGGGTGTGGAACGGCGTCTACACACTGCTTTGCGGCATCATACTGTCGATCTGGGTGGTGCTTTACGCCTTCGTGTTGTGACGGAGGCACGGGGGCCCGCCACGCTTTGGGTTGGCTTTGTGATCATTTCGCCAACCACTGGAATGGCACCACGGTAGAATATGTCAAGCAACTGAATACGAGCGAGGTCATGGCCGTCATCTGAAGTGACATCTTGCTCCTCGGGTGCCATGCGTTTCGGAGAAACGAGCTGCAATAAGGGATCGCAAGGCGCAGAGATCGCCGTTAGGTTGCTGGCATGTAAGGCAAGGGATGCTCCATGACCGCCATCGATCACATTCTTCAATCCTACCGCGATGCCGCGATCACCGAGCGGGAAAAGGGCACATACTTTGAACGCCTCGCGCTGGCCTTCTTCGACAATGATCCCGTTCAGGCAGAGGAATACGAGGCCGTCTGGCCCTGGAGCGAATGGGCCAGGGAGCATGGATGGGATGCGAAGGATATTGGAATCGATCTGGTTGCCAAACTGCGAAACGAAGACGGCTTCGCCGCCATTCAGGCGAAGTTCTATGCCGCTGACACCCGCATCCAAAAGGCGCATATCGACAGCTTCATCTCGGCATCCGGCAAGGAGCCTTTCAGGCGGCGGGTGGTTCTTGACACCACGGAGCGTGAATGGGGATCGAATGCCGAAGAGATGATCCGTGGGCAGGCAATCCCAGTGGTCCGGATTGGCCTGACCGATCTCAGGGAAAGCCGGATCGATTGGACCATCTTCGAAGCGCGCGGCGAAATCGTCCTTGCGGCGAAAAAGTCCCTGATGCCGCACCAGCGCGACGCGCGCGACGCCGTCCAGAGCGGGCTGGAAACGGTCGACCGGGGCAAGCTCATCATGGCGTGCGGCACCGGGAAGACATTCACTGCGCTGAAGATTGCCGAAGCAATGGCGGGAAAGAGCAAGCGGGTTCTGTTCATGGTGCCGTCGCTGGCCTTGATGTCCCAGACTGTACGCGAATGGACCAACGACACGGACACGCCCATCCGCGCCTTTGCAGTCTGTTCTGACGCCCATGTTGGCAAACGCAGGAAGAGCGCAGAGGACATCGCGGAAATCGAATTGCACGATCTGGCGTTCCCGGCCACAACAGACCCGACCAAGGTGGCCGAAAACGCGTGCGGCGATGATCCCGAGCGTATGACGGTGATCTTCTCGACCTATCAGTCCATCGTCACGCTCACCCGGGCGCAAGAAGCCGGGCTGCCCGACTTCGACCTGATTATTTGCGATGAGGCCCACCGTACAACCGGTGCGACCCTTGCGGGCGACGAGGAATCGAACTTCGTCAAGATCCACAGCAACGATCACGTCGCGGGCAGCAAGCGCCTCTACATGACAGCCACGCCACGGATCTTTGGTGACAACGTCCGCAGCAAGGCCGACGAGGTCGGCGCCGAGTTGGCGTCGATGGATAATCCCGATTTGTTTGGCGAAACCTTGTTCTATCGCGGCTTTGGCTGGGCGGTGCAGAATGGTCTGCTCACCGACTACAAGGTCATCGTCCTGGCGATGGACGAGGGCCTGGTCAGCGCCGCCGTGCAGAAACGCCTCGGCGACGCGGGCAGCGAATTGGTGCTGGACGATGCGACAAAGATCATCGGCTGCTACAAGGCGCTCACCAAGATCGACCTGAAAGCGGATGTGTCCGCCGACCCGCACCCGATGCGGCGTGCATTGGCATTCGCCAAGGATATCCGTAGCTCGAAGCTGATCCGCGACGAGTTCAGCGCCGTTGTAGACGAATACCTTGGGCAGGATAGCCTGATCGACGGTGCAGATCCGTCCCCACACCTCCGTTGCGAAATCGAGCATGTCGATGGCAGATTCAATGCCAAGAGCCGCAGTGCGCTCCTCGACTGGCTCAAGGCTGACGCGGGCGAGAACGTCTGCCGAATCCTGACCAATGCGCGCTGTCTGTCCGAGGGCGTCGACGTCCCGGCGCTGGACTCGATCATGTTTCTGCACCCGCGCAAGAGCCAGATCGACGTGGTCCAGTCGGTCGGTCGCGTCATGCGCCGAGCCGAGGGCAAGCATATGGGGTACGTGATCCTGCCCGTGGGCGTGCCGGCCGGCGTTCCGCCTGACCAGGCGCTGGCCGATAATGAGCGGTATCGCGTCGTCTGGCAGATCCTGAACGCCCTGCGCGCGCATGACGAACGCTTCGACAGCACCATCAACAAGATGTCGCTCGGCCAGGATATCAGCGACAGCGTCGAGATCGTCGGCGTCGATGCCGCATCCGAAGAGCTGCGCTCCGTCACCGCCGTGGTCGAAAACCTGCCCAGCAAATCCAAGGCTGCCGGGTCTGGCATCGGCTCGGGCAGTGGCGGCGGCGGCGATGATGTCATCGAGGGTCCGGATGTCCGCCAGACCGAGATGACCTTTTCGATCGACGAGTTCTCGCGCGCCATCAAGGCCAAGATCGTCAAGAAGTGTGGGACCCGCGATTATTGGGAGGACTGGTCCGCGTCGATCGCCGAGATTGCCAAAAACCACATCACCCGATTGACCGGCCTTCTGGAGGCGCCCGACACCGAGGCTCGACACGCCTTCGATGCCTTCCTGGCCGAACTGCGCGACGATTTGAACGACGCCCTTACTGAAGGCGACGCTATAGAAATGCTGGCGCAGCACATCATCACGCGCCCCGTGTTCGACACGCTGTTCGAGGGTCACAAGTTCACCGACGAAAACCCCGTTTCCCGCGCCATGCAGCGCGTCCTCGACGTGCTGAACGAGGCCAATCTGGAAAAGGAGTCGCGCGACCTCGAGAAGTTCTACGCCAGCGTCCAGATGCGTGCGCAGGGCATCACCGACCCGCAGGCCAAGCAGAAGCTGATTGTCGAACTCTACGACAAGTTCTTCCGCAATGCCTTCCCCCGCACGACCGAGAAGCTGGGCATCGTCTACACGCCGGTCGAGATCGTGGATTTCATCCTGCACTCGGTCAACGAGATGTTGCAGGAGCATTTCGGCCAGACCCTCGGATCACACGGCGTCCACATCATCGACCCCTTCACCGGCACGGGCACCTTCATCACCCGGCTGCTGCAATCCGGCCTGATCGCGCCCGAGGAGCTGGAGCACAAGTTCCGCCACGAAATCCACGCCAACGAGATCGTCCTGCTGGCCTACTACATTGCCGCGATCAACATCGAGGCGGTCTATCAGGGGATCACCGAGAGCCACGAATATGTGCCCTTCGAGGGCATCTGCCTGACCGACACCTTCCAGATGTATGAAGGCGACGACGAACTGGCGCTCTACATGCCCGACAACTCCGAGCGCCGGAAACGGCAGAAAGAGGTGGATATCCGGGTGATCGTGGGCAATCCGCCCTATTCCTCGGGTCAGAACAGCGCCAACGACAACAATGCCAATGTGGGCTATCCTGGGCTGGATGGGCGTTTGCGCGACACCTATGCAGCGCGCTCCACAGCCACTAACAAGAACGCGCTGTATGACAGCTACATCCGGGCGATCCGGTGGGCATCAGACCGCATAGGAAATGCGGGCATCGTGGCTTATGTCACCAATGCCGGTTGGGTCGATGGCAACGCTGCGGACGGGTTGCGGGCATGTCTCGCCGAAGAGTTTACGGACCTCTACATCTTCCACCTGCGCGGCAACCAGCGCACCAGCGGGGAACGGTCTCGCAAGGAAGGTGGCAAAATTTTCGGCTCGGGCAGCCGCGCACCGATCGCCATCAGCGTTTTCGTCAAGAACCCGGATGCGGTGGAGCATGGCCGCATCTTCTTTCACGACATCGGTGACTACCTGGACCAGAAGCAAAAGCTGGCGATCATCCGCGATTTCGGAGCAGTAGAAGGCATCAGTAAGGCTGATGGCTGGGAACGTATCACGCCGGATGACCAGAACGACTGGCTGAAGCAGCGCGATACCAGCTTCGACGCCTTCATGAAAATTGGCGATAAAAAGGACAAGTCTGGTTCAAACCTGTTCCAAGAGTTCACCAACGGCCTGAAAACTAACATGGATGCGTGGTCATACAACGCCTCGCGTTCGAAAGTGGAAGAGAACATGAGGTCGCTCTGTGAGGTCTATAACTCGGAGGCCCAACGTTTTCAGAAGGACGGTGACGGCAAGAAGATTGAGGACTTTGTTTTGAGAGATCCGAAAAGGATCAGTTGGCACAGCGCGCTTTTCCCGAAGGCGCAGCGCGGCCTCGCGGCATCCATCGACCGTGAACGTTTCGTTCCAGCGGTGTATCGTCCATTCTCAAAGGTCGTTGCCTACTATGATCGGACCTTTAACCAACGGGTTTCGGTTTTGCCTAAAATTTTCCCGACGGGAGAAGACGCGAACCGCTTGATTGTATTGAAGCAAAACTGGCCCGGATATGGGCAATTTGCATCGATGGTAGATGGCCTTGTGGACCTGCAAACCGATGGTGGCACCCAATGCTTCCCCCTCTACCTCTACGACCAGCAGGACGAGGACTCCGGCGGCCTCTTCGAGGGCCAGTCCTCCGGCCTCCAGCGTCGAGACGCGATCACCGATGCCGGGCTGGCGCACTTCCAGACGGCCTATCCGGGCGAGGAGATCACCAAGGAGGACATCTTCTACTACGTCTATGGCTTGCTGCATTCCCCCGACTACCGCGACCGCTACGCCGACAACCTGACCAAGGAACTGCCCCGCATCCCCTGCGTGAAAACCTACGCCGACTTCCGCGCCTTCTCGGACGCCGGTCGCGCGCTGGGCGACCTCCACGTCAACTACGAAACGGTGGAGCCATACCCCGTCACCTACAAGCAGGGCACGCCCGAGCTGTGGAAGATCGACGACCCCAAGGCCTTCTACCGCGTCACCAAGATGAAGTTCGGCGGTAAGCGTGGCGCCACCGACAAGACCACGGTGATCTACAACGCCAACATCACCATGACCGATGTGCCCCTGGAAGCCTACGACTACGTCGTAAACGGCAAACCCGCACTGGAATGGGTGATGGAGCGCCAGGTGGTCAAGACCGACAAGGCCAGCGGCATCGTCAATGACGCCAACGACTACGCCAACGAGACGATCGGCGACCCGGCCTATCCCCTGGACCTCTTCCGTCGCGTGATCACCGTGAGCCTCGAGACGATGAAGATCGTGCGCAGACTGCCGGAGCTCGAGGTGACGTGATGCGCGCCCTGATCCTGATGGCGGCCCTGGCCGTCGCCTCGCCCGCGCTGGGCCAGAGCTTCTCCTGTCGGATCGGCACGCAGCCCGCCTGCCTGGATTACGGGGATAAGGTATGTTCCAGCAGCGGAAAGTGCGTTGACAGCAATGCTGCCTGTTTCGACAGCTATCAATGCGGATACGAGGGCTTTACCTGCAAATCGAATGTGATTGAATGCGTCGATGCGCATGACGAGCTGCTGCGAAAACACAACGCGTTGGTTGATGAATTCAACGAGAACCTCGAAATTGCGAAAAGACTGGCGGCCCGGCTGGACAACATAGAAACCTGCCTGATCTACGCCAGCACACTCGAGGACGCGAAGCTGTGCGCACCATGATACCAGAGGGCGATTTCCGCTTTGTCGCGCTGGACGTCGAGACCGCTTGCAGCGATTCCGCCAGCATCTGCCAGATCGGGTTGGCCTGCGTCTTCCCCGACAACCAGATCCACACCTTCTCGACGCTGGTGAACCCCGGCACACGGTTCGACCCGTTTAATATCCGGCTTCACGGCATCGGCCCGGATCATGTGACCGGCGCACCTCGGTTTGACGAAACCCTCGAGCAGTTGCTCCCGCTGCTGTCACGGCATCACCTCGTGCAGCACAGCAATTTCGACAAACAGGCCATTGCGGCGGCATGCTTGGGATGCGGTATCGAGACGCCGGAGCTGCGCTGGGCGGATAGCGTCAAGATTGCCCGGCGGGCATGGCCAGAGCTGAAGGGCAATGGCGGCCATGGCCTCGCAAACCTCAAGAAGGTGCTGGACCTGGAGTTTCGCCATCACGACGCTGGCGAAGACGCCCGCGCAGCGGCGATGGTCGTGCTGCATGCCGAGGCCCATCTTCGAATACCCTTCGACGACCTGATCAAGCCTACCCAAAAGCGTCAATATCCCGCCGTCATCACCAGGGAAGGCGATCCTGCCGGGGCTTTGGCCGGTTCGGTCGTGGTCTTCACCGGGGAACTGAGCATGTCGCGAACCGAGGCAGCGGACCTGGCCGCGCGTGTTGGCATGACCGTGAAGGCCGCGGTAACGCGGAAGACGACGCATCTGGTCGTCGGCGATCAGGATTTGACTGTCCTTGCCGGGCACACGAAGAGCAGCAAACATCGAAAGGCCGAGGAGATGCAGAGCACTGGGCACCCCGTACAGATCATGGGGGAAACCGAATTCAAGGCACTCGTGGCAAACGTCGAGTCCAACTGATATGCCGTCGGTGGGTTGCATACAGGGCGGGAGGCGGGACTTCGCTGCGATCACTCGGCAAAACCGTAGCAAGCGCCGAAGCTAGCGTTGTGATAGCGCCGAACCATTCTCAAAATTTGGCCTACTGCCTCGTTGGATTCCGAAACCTTAATAGGTGACACGGATCTTAGGAACGGGCATCTTCCCAGGAAGCTTGCAGGAACAAACGATGACTACCCTAAGCGAAAATCTTGTCAATCGAGTCAGGAAACTGACCAAACCTTCGACAGCTGGGCAGGCCATGCAGCCGTTTCTTGAGGCTGTAAGCAATGCAATGATGGCTATTGATGATCGCCACGAGACTTTTGGGGAAACTCAATCCGGGCACGTGAAAATAGACATCGATGGTGTTGGTGGGGACGATGTGAACATCACCGTACGCGATAACGGAATCGGACTTGAGACTGATCGGTACGATGCGTTTTGTGAGATTGATACCGACTTTAAGAGCCAAAGCGGTGGCAAGGGGGTCGGCCGATTGTATTGGCTCGACGCGTTTGAAAAGATTGAGGTGAAGTCGCGGTTCCGAGGCGGTGACGGTTACTCACAGAGAGCATTTAGATTTCGTTTGCGGCGCGAAGAACAAATCGAAGATCTATCGCCCGATTTTGACGAGTTTGGTCCAACCGAAACAGGGACCATTGTTTATCTTTCCGGGCTCAAACAAGGACCCTACGCAAGCGAGTTCCCCAAGCAACCCAAAAAGATCAAGGACTACGTGGCCGCTGAGTTCATTGCTGATTTTCTGGCGGGTAGCAGCTCGTGTGTGACGCTGTCGATTACGTCCAAGGCCGGCTGCGCGTTCCGGGATCATCCGATCACCGGTTCCGATAACATCCGATCAGTGATTCCGATTTGATCCGATCACCTGTTCCGGGGCATCCGATCAGTTGGGTGTTCCGGCCGGGATGCGCGTCG
>Ga0307970_1000668_pt1 | contig 20146 bp, 17 predicted proteins | sample OrgLakmetagen712_FD_202093 | JGI IMG/M metagenome (GOLD analysis project Ga0307970, IMG submission 202093) | Saline water microbial communities from Organic Lake, Antarctica - #712 | ecosystem: Environmental > Aquatic > Non-marine Saline and Alkaline > Saline | place: Antarctica: Organic Lake... | reverse complement strand
ACATAGTGACGCGTGAACGCTCTACCGCTTTCCACCAATGAATCCATAGCCGGCGAATGAATGTGTTTGGCTCCGAGCGAATTCAACTCAGGCCGCAAATCATCAACGCAGATCAGCAGAATATTTGGCTTTTTCGCCAAAACCGTGAATGCAAAAAGTATTGAAACCAGAGTAATTCTTAAAAACATGAAGCAATAGTATTGAGGCCAGGAGCAAAAAAAATCGAGTTCTCAAAAGGTTATCGAAGCCTCGCCAACCGAAAAGATAAAATCTCAATCAAGTTTACACGAAAAATCGCATTTCCATTTGTAAGATGCACGCTCATCATACCGCCGCATGTTACCGATTCTTATTACAGGAAAATCAGGCCGGATGGGGCTGACTGTGGCTGAAGCCACTGAGGCCAACCCAGAGACCACCATTGCTGCCACTCACGATACAGGTGAGAATCTTGACGAAGCCGTCAAGTCCGCCAAATGCGTCATCGACTTCACTGTCCACTCCTTCTCCACCAGTCTGATCGAAGCGGCACTCAGGCACGGAGTGCCTATCGTAATGGGCACTACGGGACACACCGATGCTGAACTGAAGACCATACGCGATGCATCCAAGAAAATACCTATTGTCCACGCACCGAACTTCTCCGTCGGAGTGAACACACTCTTTTGGCTCACCCAACAGGCAGCTCGCATACTCAAACAAGATACTTTCGACATCGAAGTCACAGAGATGCATCACAAGCACAAGATCGATGCACCCTCAGGGACCGCGCGCCGGCTACTGGAGATTCTTAACGAGGAAACAGGCACCTCTTATCAAGACGACATCGCACACGGTCGCTTCGGAAATATCGGTCCGCGTAAGACGGGCGAAATTGGTATGCATACCCTGCGCGGCGGAGACGTCGTCGGAGATCATACCGTCATGTTCGCTGCGGATGGGGAGCGTGTAGAACTCACTCATAAGGCATCTTCGCGTATGACCTTCGCCTCCGGCGCTGTTCGCGCAGCAGTCTGGCTCAAGGATAAGAAGCCCGGTCTTTACGACATGCAGGATGTGTTAGAGCTAAAATAAAGCACCCGACTTATGAAATTCTTATTATCTACCCTTCTGGCATTTTCTCTATGCAGTTGCGATCAGAGCAACAGCACGGCTTTTAGCGTTACCAATTTGGAGCCGCAGACTACCGACAAAGCCTTTGACCCATCCAAATGCGTAATTCGTATAAATTCGACGACCCAATCATGGAGCGCGGCGCAGCCTTGGGAGAAAACACCACCCAACCGCCTGCGATCGTTGGGCGCCTTGGTCGGCCCGCGCCAAGTTCTTACCACAGCCGAGATGGTTGCTGATGCGACCTACTTGGAATTCGAACTGCCTGATGGATCACGAGTGACCGAAGCAAAAACCATCGCCGTGGACTACGAGGCAAACCTCGCGCTCCTCACCATCAAGTCCGAAGATGAAGCAGAGGATTTTTTCGCCAATACGCAACCCCTCAAACTCGCTTCCGCTCCCTCAATCGGAGACAAGGTCCAAATCATACAAATAGAGGAAAATGGCACCACCCTGATGACTTCCGGATCCCTTCAGTCGGTCGAAGTCTCTCCCAGCTTTCTACCGAGACAGAGCTTTTTGAGCTACTTAGTTAAGGCCTCTATGCAAAGCGCTGCCAGCAGCTTTTCGCTGCCTGTTATTGAAGACGGAGCGCTTGCCGGCATACTTCACAGCTACGACTCGGGTGACCAGATTTCCAATGTTCTGTCAGTCGATGTAATCTCTCATTTTCTCCAGGCAGCGGAGAACGGAAGCTATTCCGGATTCCCCGCACTCGGAGTCGTCACCACCCACACAGAGGACCCATCATTTAGGAAATTCCTGCAACTCACCCCTGAACAAGGCGGACTGTATGTCAGCAAAGTTCGTGAAGGTGGCGCTGCGGATCTCGCAAAAATCAAAGAAGGCGACGTGATCCTCGTTGCCGATGGCTTTCCCATCGATAGACGCGGCTACTATCAACATCCGAATTACGGCTCTGTCTTCTGGAGTCATCTCGTCCGCGGTGAAAAATCTACGGGAGAATCCCTTAGCCTGACAATTCTACGCGATGGTGAGCTACTTCAAATAGAAGCAACCCTCACTCGCCAAGAGAGTAAGGATAAACTCGTTCCAGAATATCAGTTCGACCGAGCTCCGAATTTTCTAGTTAAAGGCGGCCTAATCTTTCAGGAACTCAACCGCCCACTTCTCGAAGCTTTTGGCAAAGACTGGACCAGCCGCGCACCGCTAAACCTTCTCGATGCATACGAAAATCCTGAAAAATACAGCGAAGGATCAAAGCGCATTATTTTCCTAAGCGGCTCCATTCCAACCCCAGCAACTGTCGGCTACGAATCCCTGCGCAACCTCATTGTAAAAAATGTGAACGGCATCGATATCGATAGCATGGAAACCTTGATCAAAGCCTTCGAAACGCCCAATGAGCAGAACCTCCATTCCATCGAGTTCATTAAAGAAAATTTCACCGTTCACCTAGATGAAGCCCTCTCCACCCAGGTCGATTCCATGCTGCTACAGCGCGGCCTAAACCGCCTCAACCGCGCGGAATAGACAATCAACCAAAATCAAATTACCATTCTCGAATGAAGCCATCATTGATCATCGATCTGACCACGCTACCCGAAGAAGGCATGACCTTTTCCGGCGAGCTTGATGCCACGATTTTCGACCTCCCGAAAAATGATGCCTCTTGCATCGGGCCGATAGAATACGACCTATGGGCACAACGCTTCGAATCCGAACTACTTCTCACCGGAACCGTTTCCGCGCCATTTGAGTTCACCTGCGTCATTACCCTTAAGAAATTCATCAAAACCATCTACCTCGATTCTGCTGCGATCTCATTAGAATTAGGCAATTCCAGCCAATTGGATGCTACCGAAGCACTGCGCGAAGAGGTCATTCTGCAGTTTCCAGCAGATCCACGTTGCGATGAAGGTGACGTTCCCGAGCCTTGCGAGGTAGATTCCCGATATTTAGCAGTGGACAAAACCGCAGGAAATGATTTATCACCTGCGCCCCACAAGGAAGGCGATGACCGTTGGTCCGCCCTCAACGACCTAACCGGTCTCAAAGATCAAACTTAACCAACCAACACTATGGCAGTCCCTAAACGTCGCACATCAAAAAGCCGTCAGAAAATGCGCCGCGGTGCGAACCGCTGGAAAGCTCCGAACTTCAGCGCATGCTCCGATTGCGGTGCAACCATCCCGTCCCATATTGCTTGCCCTTCATGCGGCACTTACAAAGGACGCAAGGTTCTCGAAGTCGAAAGCTTCTAATTCCGAACACTCGGAAAAGAGCCATCAAGCCCACGCCAGTATTCTGGCGAGGGTTTTTTCTTGGTCTCCGCGTTTAGAAAACTCGTAGATAAAACCTGAATCATGAAGGTCGCACTTGATGCCATGGGCGGCGACAACGCCCCGCAGATCAACATCGTCGGAGCTATCGATGCGCTGAAAAGCTTTCCCAAGCTAAGCCATCTTTTTCTTGTTGGAGACGAAGAAGTCCTCAAGTCGGAATCTTTGAAGCTTGGTCTGAACCTAAACGACTCTCGCGTCAGTATCGTACATGCTCCTGAAGTAGTCGGTATGTCGGAAGCTGGGGCTAAATCGGTCAGGCGTAAACGTCAGTCATCCATCAGCATTGCGATGGATCTCGTGAAAGAAGGAACTGCGGATGCCTTCGTTTCCGCAGGCAATACCGGAGCGGCTGTCGCTGCTGCCACTTTGAAGTTACGCTGCCTCAAAGGCATCGACCGTGCCGGAATCGCTTCCCCTCTCCCCAACGAGCACGGTATTTGCAATATCCTCGATGCTGGTGCCAATCCGGAATCCAAACCTGAGCATCTAGTTGCCTACGCGATTATGGGAAGTGCCTACGCCAGATACGTCCTCGGCGTGGCCGAACCAAAAATCGGGCTCATGTCTAATGGTGAAGAGGACGAAAAAGGAACAGCCTTCACCAAAGAAACGTTCAAACGCCTGAGAGCCACACCCGGCATCAATTTTATTGGTAACGTCGAGGGTCACGACCTTTTTGAAACCAAGCTTGATATCGTTCTCTGCGATGGTTTTGTCGGAAATATCGTTCTCAAGACTGTGGAAGCCACTGCAAAGGCCGTATCCAAGTGGCTGAAACAGGAAATCAAAGAGACACCAATTCGCATTGCCGGTGCAATTCTCGCGCAAGGTGCCTTCAAAGCACTGAAAGCAAAAAGCAGCTACGAGACCTACGGTGGTAGCCCTTTACTTGGAGTTAATGGAGTCGTCATCATTGCGCATGGATCTTCCACTGGATTAGCTGTCAGAAATGCTATTCGCGTTGCTGTAGAGACCGTAGAGCACAAGATCAATCCTCGGATTGAAGAGGCCATGGCCACACTTCCATAAAGAATAAACCTGCCCGAGAGCCCACGGTTCCGAATCAGCTTTCTACATCATTTGTATCTTCCGGAACGCCTTCAGAATTATTCTGATTAGGGTTCCCGAATAGCCGATCAGCTTTTGCCGCGGCTCGTTCTTTATGCTCTTCTTTGATGTGGGCAATTACTGAAGTCATAGCCGCAGCAATGACTCCCCAGTCATCAACAAAACCTATTCCAAGAATCGCATCTGGAATGAAATCCAAAGGGAAAATCAAATATCCAAGTGCTCCGATGATCACGCTCTTTGCCCAGCCAGGGGTGTCCGGATCGCGTAAGCAGTAGTAGAGCGCAAGTGCTGCAGAAAGAACTTTACCGCTACTACGCTTAGTCAGTTTCGTCACAACCTTCCAAAACCCTGAATCAGAATAAGCCTCTGGGTGACCGCCCTGCTGCGCCTTGCTTTTATTTTTAGAAAAAAACATTTCATGAGGATCTTAGCGGATATCGATTACGAACGCAAACCGAGTCCATCGAGCTTGATTCAGCTCGATAGTGGCACAGGATAATCGTTTTCGATTTCGCGTGCTGAGAACACCCACCCTTGTTAGACATCTCTTATGTCTAAACGAGTGAAAACCGTAGCTTCAATCCCTGTGGAGAAGTTTTTTGAAGTGTATTCTGATGCACTGAAGCTCGTATTGCTTGGTGAGCGTGTGGGCTTTGATCGGGTGATCAGCGAACCTGCAGTCAATCGCCCCGGTCTGGCACTTGCCGGGTTTTTCTCCTATTTCGCCAAGAAACGCGTGCAAGTCTTGGGTAATCTAGAAATGGCCTATCTCCGCAAACTTCCCGAACAAATGCGTATCGATCGCTTCCGCCGCATGTGCGAGCGCGATATTCCCTGCATCGTAGTCTCTCGCGGCGCCTCACTAGGCCCAGAGCTGATGGCAGTGGCAAAGGAGCACTCGATCCCAGTCTTCGGCACCTCGCAAATAACCATGAAATTCCTCAATGCCGCGACCATCAGTCTCGAGCATGAATTCGCACCCACCGTCACCCTTCACGGCTGCATGGTCGATATGCGCGGCATTGGCGTGTTAATTCTAGGTAAGAGCGGATCAGGAAAATCCGAAACTGCAATCGGTCTCCTCGAGCGCGGTGGATCTCTCGTTGCTGATGATATGGTGCGGGTAAAGCACGTCGGTGGCGAACTCGTCGCAACCGCCCCTGATCTTTCCAGGGGCTACATGGAAATTCGTGGAATCGGTATCATTAACGTCGCCAACCTCTACGGCCTCGCTTCAATCCGTCCCGACAAGCGTCTCGACCTCGTCGTCACACTCAAACCCGCAACCGATCTCAACGAAGTCGACCGCATCGGTTTGGAATCCAAAACCTACGAGCTCCTTGGTCAGGAAGTCGTCCACGTGGAGGTTCCTGTTGGCCCGGGCCGAGACACCGCACGTATGGTTGCAATCGCTGCGCTAGACCAGCAGCTGCGACGTCTTGGCTACAACATGGCGGATGAGTTCAATCAGAAGCTCCTTCACCACATGTCGGTGAACAAGCAGCGGCCACCATTCTGATCAACTCGATGCTGACAGCTCTCTGAGAGAGCCCAACACCCAGTCAGCTCCAGCTGCCTCAAGCTGCTCTGCGTTAAAGGATCCGGTAGCCACTGCAAGGCAGCGTGCACCAATCGCGTGAGCACAGGCGATGTCCTTTGGAGTATCACCAATAATAAGCGTGTTTTCGGCAGAATATTTTCTACCGGTGAATGCTAAAGCTCGCTCCAGTGCCAAGTGACCAAGAAGGTTTCGGTCCGCACGATCCGAGCCGTAAGCACCAAACTCGAAGTGCTTATCCAAGCCGTAATACTGAAGCTTGATCGCTGCCCCCAAAGAAGTATTCCCAGTAAGTAACCCAAGCTGGGCGTGATCTGTCTCTGCGAGCTCCTCGAGCAACTCAACCACACCGTCAAGCACACGGCCCTCCGCTGGGTTCGACTTCAAACTCGTTTCTAAATGCCTGTGATAGGCCTCAAAAAATTGATGTGTTTGCTCATCGGTCGCCTCTAGCTCGAAATGAACGTAGAGATTTTCAATGATACCTAAATCCGTCGAACCAGCTAAATCCAACGGCGGGCCATCTCCACCAAACACCTCGGCAGCAGTCTTCCGAAGTGCGGACATCCCCTTGCCACCGGTATCGACGAGAGTCCCATCGATATCGAATAGCAAGAGCCACGGTTTATCGCCACATCTAAGTTCGGCGATCAGCTCGTCTATCGGTGCAGACATTAGCCTTTAGCTTCGGATGCTTCTTCAGATACTTCTTCGGACGGCTTTTCTTTCTCAGGGACGACTCCTTCTGAAGAGTCGTCTGAGGATACTTCTTCTGATGAAACGAATTCATCGTCGTTATCCTCGTCCTCTTCTTCCACATCATCCTCTTCAATGAGTTCACCATGGAAGAGTTGGAAATGACGCTTGCGCTGATGCGCTGGCAGAGGAGAGAGAATCATTGCTACAGCACGACCGTTCAAGCGAGGTGCTTGGTCGACAGCGGCCATATCTTTAAGGCTTTCGATAATCCTTTTCAGCATCACGAAACCAAGTTCCTTGTGAGCATTTTCACGCCCCCTGAACTGAAGAACAAATCGCACCTTGTGGCTTGCATCAAGGAAAGTCTCCGCACGGCCAAGTTTGATATTGTAATCGTGCTCACCTGTTCCAACCCGGAATTTCACTTCCTTCATTTTGGTCGAAGTTTTAGCTTTGCCCTTCTTGAGCTTCGCTTGGGTGTATTTATACTTCCCGTAATCGATGATCTTACAAACCGGCGGATCCGCCTGTCCCGAAATTTCGACCAAGTCCAAGCCAACCGATTTCGCCTTCATCAAGGCATCTCGTGAAGACATTACCCCGAGTTGTTCGCCGTGCGAATTGACGACTCTGACTTTCGGTGCGCGAATTCGATCGTTAATCCGTGTCATGTCACGGTAACGGCTCCTGTTGTTTCTTTGTGGCTTAGCTATGGTCTTATCCTCCGGATGTGTTTATATGAAGACTTTCGAGTCAACATGCGTTCGCACGAGGACCCCTAGAGTCGTAGAATGTTTGAAAAGATGACTGAAACGGCAAGTCATGAAATTAGACGTGAGCCCCGCAGCGGTTAAAGAAACCGATGGCGTTTGAGGTAGGATTGCGTTTTGAGAAAGTCATTGCGAAATTAGCTGCATCTTAAAAAAGTAGCAGCACTTGTGCTTCACAAGAGAAAAGTAAGCTTCCCGCACGCCAGTAAGCAAGTAGGAATTTCCTTCGGACGGAGGCTTTTTGGAGTCGGGCCTCACATTATTTAACTTTTCCCAATCGATATTGACCGCTGTGCCCGAGCCTAGCATTCTCACGCCATGTCTTTCCTACGACACTTCGCAAGCCCTACCACTTTAGGGTTTATTGTATCCTTCACTACTCTTTCCTGCACGGTCGATAGCTCGAACAGAGGGCCGCAGAAATCGGTAAGCGCAATGCCGAGTCCGCTTGCAGTCATTCCAAAAACTCGACCGCCCAAGGTAGTAGCTGAAAGTGTGCTCGTCGTCGATGTAGCGACGAACTACAATCTATACGCGAAAAATGCCGATACTCGCCGTGCCGTTGCATCCACCCAGAAAATCATTACCGCTCTGTGTGTCCTCGATGCTGGTGACATTGATAAAACCATCACGATCACGTCTTACGACACCAGATGTGAGCCGACCAAACTGTATCTCAAACCGGGCGAGAAATATACGCGACGTGAGCTATTGAAAGTTCTGATGGTGAAAAGTGCCAACGACGTCGCCCGTGCGCTGGCACGCGATGTTGGCGGGAGTGTTGAGGGCTTCGCGAAGATCATGAATCGTAAATGCGCTCAGCTCGGCATGCGTAATTCGCGCTTCGTCAATCCTCACGGCCTGACGGAACCAAATCAGTATTCCACCGCACGTGATATGGCGATCGCGGCACGGGTGGCTTTTCAAAGCCCTCTTTTGCGATCGTTCTTTGAGACAGAGTCTTACACCTTTCGTTTCAACAACGGACGCACTACGGAAATCAAAAACACCAATCGGCTCCTGAAGCGCTTGCATTACGTGAACGGCATGAAAACAGGAACCACCAACGCTTCCGGCCGCTGCTTGGTCTCCACCGGCACTTTCAATGGTCGCTCCGTCATCTGTGTTGTATTGAATTCCAATTCAGCAAACATTTGGTCGGATTCGGAAAAACTCATGCGCTGGGCAATGGAGAGTCCGCTTCTCAACCGAGAGATCGATTTTCCACTTGTCCGATGAACCCGCGTCGGCAGCTCGAAGATCTCGCGAATCAAAAATTGCTGCGCGGCATCACCGATACAGAAAGCCCAAATAAAGATCTACGGATCAGCCGTGACGGGAAAGAACTCTGGAACTTTGCCTCCAACGACTACCTCGGATTAGCCACGCACCCATCGTTGGAAAATGCTTTCATCGAAGGGATTAACCGATACGGCACCGGCTCAACTGCCTCACGGCTCGTCACCGGAAGCTCTCCCGCTCACCGGAAACTAGAGGAAACCATTGCTTCAGCTAAGCACACGGAAGCCGCCTTGAGTTTCAGCTCAGGCTATACCACAGCTCTTTCCACCATCCCAGTCATCGCAGGAAAAGGCGACTTCATCATTCTCGATAAGTTAGCCCATGCCTGCCTAATCGATGCCGCGCGCATCTCCGAAGCCACACTCCGCGTATTCCGACACAACGACGTCGCGAAGCTTGAAAATCTTCTGAAATCCCTCCGTGAGAAACATTCGGAAGCACGGCTCTTGGTCATAACCGAATCGGTTTTTTCCATGGATGGCGATCTCTGCCCCCTACTCGAGATACTTGATCTTTGTGAAACCTACGAAGCCCAGCTTCTGCTGGACGAGGCACACGCAGTCGGCGTGCTAGGCCCAAGCGGAATGGGGCTGGCAGAACAGCTGGGAGTTCAGGATCGGGTCCATTTTCAAATGGGCACACTCAGCAAGGCACTTGGCCTTTCAGGTGGCTACATAGCGGCTCCTGGGGAATGGATAGATCTCATCATCAACCGCGCGCGCGCCTTCATCTACACGACAGCTCCCCCTCCCGCCCTTGCGCACGCTGCCTGCGAGGCACTGCGCATCATCGCGTCAGATGAAGGACTGCAACTACGCGCTACCCTATTTGAAAACATCGCGTATTTCGGCTCTCAACATCCAAGCGCTATTCTCCCGATTGTCCTCGGTGAAAACGAAGCTGCCTTAGAGGCCTCAAAACAACTCAAGGAAGAAGGTTTCCTCATCCCCGCGATCCGTTATCCCACAGTTCCGAGAAACCTCGCTCGCCTGAGAATCACCCTTTCCGCGGCGCACCCGGCTGAAGCAGTCAGGAAGTTGGCAGAATCCATTAAGCGCTTTACCGAAGTTACCGGAAATCCGTGAAGAGGGTCATTTGAACTCAGCCATTCCCCTTTAATCGATCATTCGCATCCAACCATTCCATAAAGGTATCTGCAGTGGCCTGAGAGTTCACGATGGGAATTCCCCCCGCCGCTTCGATTTTCACAGCATCTTCCTGTTCGAAAACCCGCGCGATGACTGGAGCCCCTTGCACGTGACGCAGGACCGTCAGCGCGTCGTTCACACGCCGCATCGAAGCGATAACGATCTTCGCATCGCGCGCGCCGGCTTTTTCTAAAACATTCTCTTCAGCACCATCACCGCGTATGAAAGGAATATTTTTCTTCGCAAGTGCTCGGCATACCGCTGCGTCATCATCGACAACCACGACTTTCTCACCCCGAGCAAGCAGGGGCTTCACCGTCCACATCCCAGCTGAGCCGAGACCGAGAATCAGCACATGATCTCGGTATGATTCCGACGTCTTGTCACGCTTTCGAAACGGATGGAACGGGAGAAGAAAATTTGCCACTCCTTCACGGCCGAGAATAGGTGTCATCACCATGGTCATGATAGTCGTGAGTGCCAACACCGAGAAAGTATCCTCACTCATGTGGCCGAGAACCAAGCCACTGAGCCCAAGCAACAGCGAATACTCACTGGTCTGCGCAAGCAGTAGCCCAGTCTCAATTCCAGCCCTAGCGTTCAAGCCGCGCCATTCCGCGACCAGTGCGACCAAAGGCGGAGTCACAAGTATCACGACTAAGGAATACACTGCTGCCTGCGCCCATAAACCAAGATCAGGCACTCCCAACAGAGTTCCAAGAGCAACGAAAAACATCGCATGGAAAAAATCTACCAATGAAGAAAGTTGACCACGAACCAAGCCGTTGAGCGGAAACGCGGAAAACACAAATCCACCAGCGAACGCACCAGCGATCATTGGTAGCTCTAACCAAGAAGCAACTCCCACAAACCCAAGTAGCACCGCCACCAACCATAGCAGTAGATTCTCCTCATCAGGCTTAAATCGGAATACCAGTTTCGGAACTACAAAGCGCTGTGCAATCCACGCCACCCCACCCAATAACAAAGCCCGTAGCAAGCCACCGCCAATTTCCCAGCCACCACCTTCGACACGCGAAAGCAGCACAATCAACAGCACAAGCGCGACATCTTGTAGCAGTAAAACCCCCGTCACCACACGGCCATAAGGCTCAAACATCGCCTTACGCGTCTGCAAATGCCGCAACACCACGAGAGTTGAACTAGCAGCCAACCCACCGCCCATGTAGACGGCTTCCAGCGTTCCCATCCCCATGAGCTTGGCACAGATAAAACCAGCACCCATCGCAAGCGCGAACTGAATTCCGGCGACCCATACCACAGCCGTCACAAATTTTCCAAAACGTTGCGGATTCAGCTCAACCCCCGAGGAAAAAACAAGGAACACCAAGCCGAGCTCCAGCATATCCATCGCACCCTCACCGCCACCGATCTGGATTTCATCAGGAACCAATCCCATCAAACTTAGAGACATGCCCATACCGATGAGCACTGGCACGGGAGGGAGACGGAAATACCTCGCCAGCCCGTAAGCCACCGCGGCGGTAACCAGTAATAACGCGAACAGGTTCACTCAAGCACCCCCATTTCTCTTAACTTCCGGAGCTGCGCCTTTACCCCGTCTGCCTTGGAAACCATTAGGTAATCCGCGTCAAGATCGAGCAGGTTCTCAACCACCGAAAGATCAATCACATGGATCGCACACGGCACACCCACACTTTTCGCACGGTAAGCAAGCAAGTCATTCGTTTCCTCGATCTGTAGAGCGGAGACAATCAATTTCGCTTTTGAAAAGCCTGCTTCCTCAAGCACAGAAAGATACCCGACACTCCCCAACAACAAACTCCCTGGGAGTCCTTCTAGCTTCTGGTGATCGGTATCGACCGCCAGCACTTTCTCGCCTTTTGCGTGCAGTCGCTTCACAAGCTCACGCCCCAACGAGTTCATTCCCACCACAATCACGTGACCCTCGAAATGATCACCCGCATGCACAATCTGCTCTGTCAGTTCAGGCTTACCATTCAAGAACTTCCATTTCAAAAAACCCTTCCTCAGCAATAGCGCGTAAAGGCCGTGATTGTAATTAATCATGTAGGCTGAAATCCCGATCGTCACCACTCCGACCAGCGCGGAAACCAAAAGTATCTCCCCACCGATCAAGCCCTTACCCATGGCTAGACCCGCTAGTATAAATGAGAATTCGCTCGTCTGCGCAAGCGTCGCACCCGTGAGAAATGCAGTCTTACGGCCGTAGCCAAGCCATCCGAGAATCAATAGAAACAACAACGGCTTCCCTAGTAATACAAAGCCAGAGAACCCAGCAACCGCTCCCAGATGCTCACTTGCACCTCCTAGGTCGATACGTATCCCCAAGGTCACAAAGAACACCGCAACAAAGAAATTCATCAGCGGATGCACGCGCCGACGCAAATTTTCATTATAAGGTAGCTGTGCCAGACTCATTCCTGCGAGAAATGCTCCAACCTCTAATGACAAGTGGAATGCATGCGCACCGAATACCATCAGGAAGCACCATGAGAGCGCCCAAATTAACAAAACCTCAGGAGATCGTGCCGCCCATTTGAACGGTTTAGGCAGCACAAATTTAGAGGCAGCCATCGCTCCAACCAGCAAGACTGCCATTCCTGCAAATGCTTTTAACAAACCGCTACCAACCGCTCGGAGGTCCAAGCCCTCTTCCCCACCCGACATTCCAGCGAGAAACGTAAGCAAGACAATCACCACCACGTCCTGTACGAGCAAAACTCCCAACGCAATCCGACCATACAGACTCTCCAGCTCCCCTTTATCTTCGAGCAACTTCACTACCACCACGGTGCTGCTGAACGTCAGGGCAATGGCGAGAAATATTGCCTCAGCGAGATCGAAACCCATGAACTTCGCCAGTATGAAGCCCAGACCAGAACTCGCGAATACCTGAGCAAAACCGGCCAGCACGGCCACTTTCCCGACATCGCGGATTTTGGTGATGCTCAGCTCAAGACCAACGAGAAACAACAATAGTGCAATTCCCGTTTCTGAAACCAATTCCAAGCCCTCCTCAATACCTACCCATCCAAGACCCGGACCAATAAGAATACCGCACAGCAAATAAACGACAATCGCCGGCATTTTCAGCGCCCGACCGATCACCACCATCACCGCAGCGCTGATTGTAATGATTCCCAAGCCCTGTAAAAATCCGATATCTCCCATACAGTGACCTAGTAGTATGAGGTTCCCACGGACAGGTCGAGAACAGAGCTACCGAAACACTCAAACTTGGTGACGATTTTTGGTTTCAACTTTACGCAGCAAAGTACACCTTTCCGCACATGAACCGTCCTGACCAACGAGCCAAAGACCAACTTCGACCAATTTCCTTCTATCCGAATGTCGCACCGAACGCTACCGGCTCCGTGCTTGTGTGTTTCGGCGATACCCGAGTGATCTGCTCAGCTACTATTGAAGACGGCGTCCCGGGCTGGATGCGCTACCAAAAAGTTCCTGGTGGTTGGCTGACTGCGGAATACTCCATGCTCCCCTACTCCACCCATGATCGTAAATCGCGCGATATTTCACGTGGCAAGCTGGACGGTCGCTCCTCTGAGATCCAACGCCTGATCGGACGCTCCATGCGCGCCGTGGTGGATCTCATGAAAATTGGCCAGCGCACCATCTGGATAGACTGCGACGTTCTCCAAGCCGATGGAGGCACACGCACAGCATCCGTCACCGGTGCATGCGTGGCCGTGGCGATCGCCTTCAACCGCATGATGGCAGAGGGTAAAATCAAAGACTTCCCGCTGAAAAAGCTCGTCGCAGCTGTTTCCGCAGGTGTCTACGAGAACGAAGCTGTGCTCGACCTCAACTACCCGGAGGACAAAGCCGCTTCCGTCGATTTCAACATCGTGATGACCGAGGCACTTGAATTTGTAGAAGTTCAGGGCTCCGGCGAGGAAGCTGTGTTCACCGGTGATCAGATGGCAGAAATGATCAGCCTTGCGCAGGGCGGCATTTCCGAGATCATCTCCCTCCAGAAAGCCGCAATTATCAACGCTGACAAAGCAGAGCCAGTCGATTTCGCCTCGCTTGTCGGCACCTTCGGCAAAAAATAGGACCCGAGTCACTAATTCTGAAACATCCTTATTCCCGTAAGTTCGCTCCCGAATACCTCGTATCTATCTTACCGCATCCAACAATGAAAACGATATTCCTGTTCCTCCTAACAGCAATCGCTGCCAGTGCAGCTGAGCTCCCGAATCCGCAGCTCCTGCCAACGACGAAAAAGATCCATGCGAAGATCGTCGCTAAAAAAGCTGCTGAAGCCGCTACCATGGAACCTTACACAGAAGCAATACCACTTGCCGATGGCGCGACTTTCGAGCTACTTCCGATACCTGCAGGTAGCTTCAAAATAGGCTCTCCAGAAGCTGCTCCAAACTACAAGCCCGACGAGGCGCCGCAAAAGACTGTCGCGATCGAACCTTTCTGGATGGCGAAACTTGAGACCACTTGGAACCTCTACCGCCCTTTTATGGAAAACGGGCAATCACGTAATAAAGACGGCACGCTGAACCGCGACGCCGATATGACCACCTCCGAAGCACCTGATATCAAAGAAGAGGAAACCCTGATCGACACCGTCACCCAGCCGACACCTCCATACATGCCCATGCACTTTTCTATGGGCGATGGGTATTCCGAAAACTTCCCAGCGGTCGGTATCACCTACCACGCTGCCAACAAATTCTGCGAATGGCTTTCCGCCCAAACAGGTCACTTTTATCGCCTGCCGACGGAAGCTGAATGGGAATACGCCTGCCGAGCCGGAACCACCACCGCTTACTCCTTTGGCGACGACGCATCAAAATTATCTGAGTATGCCTGGTATGCTGAAAACTCAGAATTCCAATATCAAAAAGTTGGCACCAAAAAGCCGAACCCTTGGGGACTTTACGACATGCACGGGAACGTTGCCGAGCTGACCCTCGATCAATATATCCCCGGTGCCTACACGATGTTCAAAGACGGTGCGGAAAACCCATGGGTCGCTCCAACCGAACGCTATCCGACCGTCTTCCGTGGTGGCCATTGGGATGCTGATCCCGAGACGCTGCGCTCGGCCGCACGCTCGCAGACCAACGCATCCCTCAAATCACTCGACCCTCAATTACCAAAGTCTATTTGGTATTTCACCAACGCCTCGTTTCTTGGATTCCGTATCGTGCGGCCCTTGGAGATACCATCCGTGGAAGAAATGCACAGAGCTTGGAACCAAGGTCCGGGACCTACCGAGTAATAGCAATGAACCGACGGCATACGCTCAAACTCCTACTCGGAGCTGCGGTGTTCCCTAGTTGCGCCGCAGCGTCACCCGTTGCCACACCAAAGACGATACAGCGTCCCCTTATGGGTACGCTTTTCAAGATCACTTGCTACTCGGAAGATCACATAAAGACCAATGTAGCTGCTGAAGCCGCGTTCGCCCTCGCCGAGGAAATTAACGCGGTGGCTTCCGACTACATCGCCGATAGCGAGCTACTTTCCTTTTCCAAACTTCCACATGGAAAGCCGCATCCGGTTTCCGAAACGCTCTTTCCTCTGCTACTGGAGGCTCGGAAGTATGCAGAGCAGACCAAAGGCAGCTTCGACCCCACGCTTGGTCCTTTGACCAAGCTCTGGCGCGAATCACGCCGCAGGAAGGCGCTTCCCTCACAAGAGAAGCTCAAAGCAGCTCTCGCAGCTTCCGGTTATCAAAAGCTGCTACTGGATGAAAAGAACCGAACCTTAACCTTTTCCGTGCCCGGTATGCGACTCGATTTGGGCGGAATCGCCAAAGGCCAGACGGCCGATGCGATGCTGGCGGTTTTTAAAAAACATGGACTACCCATGACATCCATCACATGCGGCGGCGACGTCAGGGTTGGCAATGCTCCTCCCGAAGCCAATTACTGGAAGGTGAAAGTGGTGACAAGCGATCAGGAAACCACATCAAAACCACCTCTGGAGCTTATCAATCAGGCCGTCTCCACATCGGGTGACCTCCATCAATTCATCGAGATCGAGGGCACACGCTACTCACACATCATCGATCCGAAAACAGGTCTCGGCCTTACCAAGCCGAGAACAGCAACCGTGATCGCCCCGACAGCGGCAGAGTCAGACGCTCTAGCCACCGCCGGTTGCGTTGGAGAGTAAGCTTTAGCTTATCAAGGAATCGGGATTTCAACCCCATCTCCTCACATCACCTTCGTCACACCCGGAATCGGCGCCGGATAAAGACCGTCTGGGCCTGGCTTTGGACCTGGATCCGCATCCCAAGCAAGAACCTTAGGCATCGTATCAAGATCTGAGTTCAGTGCCTGTTCCCAAGTTACTTCCTGCCCAGAATACGTAGCCATACGCCCCATGATCGCAGTCAACGTGGCCTCAGCCGTGTTGTGCGCGTCGTTGATCGGCTTGTCATCGAGAATGTGCTTCACCAGCACATCGTGCTCGGTTTGGTAAGGGTTATTATTCTCACCGCGGAAGCGCCAGATAATCTTTCCAGATCTATCCTTTATCATCCCCGGAATTGCTGTGCCTTTGGTGCCCACAATCGTTTCCGAAACCTTGGACCAAGTGCCATTCCAGTGCTTGCACTGGCTATTCATAATCGTGCCATCCGGATAGGTGTATTCAACGTAGTGGTGATCATAAATCTCACCCCAGTCTTTGCCAATACGCTTGGTGCGACCGCCGATACCGACAGCCTTGGCCGGATGCTTACCAATAAACCAGTTGCTAACGTCAAGGTTGTGGATGTGTTGCTCGCAAATGTGGTCACCGCATATCCAGTTGAAATAATACCAGTTGTTCATCTGGTATTCCATTTCGGTCATCCCCTCTTGCCGCTCGCGAGTCCAAACACCACCCCCTGACCAGTAAACCTGGGTGCTGGAAATCTCTCCGATCATTCCTTCTCTGATTTTCTCAAGCGTCTCGAGATAGTTATTCTGATAGTGCCGCTGAAGACCGCAGACCACTTTCAGATTCTTCTCATCCGCTTTCTTCGCGCTCTCCATTACCTTCCGAATGCCAGGGCCATCGACTGCTACCGGTTTTTCAAGGAACACGTCTTTACCTTGCTCAACCGCGTATTCGAAATGCGGAGGACGAAATCCAGGAGGCGTACAAAGCAGAACCAAATCTGCCGCATCAATCGCCTTTTTGAAGGCCTCAAAGCCGCTGAACTGACGTTCTTTGGGAACGTCTACGCGATCACCGAAACGCTTCACCAAGGTTTCGTAGGCAGCCGAAACTTTGTCCTCAAAAACATCCGCCATCGCGACTAATCTGGTACCCGGAACGCTGAGCGACTGACTCGCGGCACCGGTTCCACGCCCGCCACAACCGACCAAGGCGACTTTGATTTCTTTCACTCCAGAACCCTGAGCGGAGACAACTTGGGGTAATAGAGTGGCAGCGGTTGCAAGTGAACCGGCTTTCAAAAAGCTACGGCGGTTGGATGAAGTCGGTTCAGGCTTTGTCATATCTTTAAATACAGTGTCGGTAGTTTTGGTCTTTCGTAAATGAATTATTTTTTCAGCAACAACATCAAAAAGGCCAAATCCTCGGAATCATCAAGATAGCCACCACCCACAGAATGAGATCCAAAGGCAGACCCACTTTAATAAAATCGCCGAACTTATAGCCTCCAGCCCCGTAAACGTAGGTGTTTGTCTGGTAACCGATCGGAGTGAGGAAGCTGGCGCTCGCCGCAAACATGACCGTCACCAGAAACGGCCGCGCATCAACCTCCATGGAAGTCGCGATCGAAATAACGATCGGAGTCATCAGGATAGCCACAGCATTGTTAGTGATCAATTCGGTGAGAGCGGCAGTTAAAAGGTAAACAGCCGCGAGGATCGCAAGTGGACCGAACTGACTCATGAGGTTCACGACTCCCAGCGAAATCCACTCCGCACCTCCTGTTTTTTCCATCGCCAGTCCCACACCCAGCATGCCGTAGATGAGAAACAAGACATTCCATTCAATGGCCCCGTAGGCTTTCCGGAGCTCCAGACAGCCTGTCACTACGACCAGAACGGCGCCAACAATTGCCGCACTGGAAATTGATAAAAAATCAAAAGCCGCAGCAAGGACAACGCCAACCAGAATTCCGATTGCTAAAGGCATACGTGACTTCCGGTAACTCGTCTCGAAGGTCTCGTTGAGACTTAGAAAACTACCCTCCTGATTCATCCGGAGAATATTGTGGGCGGGGCCCTCCAGTAAAAGCGTGTCTCCGAAAGCCAAGGGGATGTTCTGATAGCCTTCTTCAAGAGCAAGGCCCTTACGGTGAACTGCGGCAACTACCAGTCCATACCTCCTCCGAATATTCGACTGCTTGACGCTTTTCCCAACCAACTCACTCTGCGGACCGATGATCGCCTCAACCGTTTTGATATCCTCGGCATCCGCAGAGGGTTTACCATCTTCACCTTTCCGGTACATCATTCGCAAGCCCTCGGTATTCTTGATTTCGGACAACTGTTTCGAAGTCGCACGGAACCAAAGAACGTCGTGCTCCTTCAGGGTGATCGCATCCAACGGGATATCTTCTATGGGCCTCCCTTGCCGAACCACATCGTAAACAATGGTTCGCTTCCGATCTAAAAACAGCGGATGCTTGATCAGCCGCTCACCAACCAGGGGCGAACCCTCCACAACCTCCACCGCGCTAGCGAACTTCCGCGTATCCTCCGCATCGAGCAAGCTACTCACCGTGTCTCGCTCAGGAAGAAGCCGATGCCCGATGAAATAGAGGTAAAGAGAGCCGATCACCGCATAGGTCACACCCAAACCGCTAATTTCAAAAATTCCGAAGGCCGGCTGCCCTTCCTGCTTGGAAAGACCGGAGACCAAAAGATTCGTCGAAGTGCCGATCAAAGTGATCGTGCCACCTAGTATACCCAGAAACGATAGTGGAATCAGCAGCTTGCTCGCCTTGATTCCAGTGCTCCGCGAGAATGCAAGTAGCACCGGTAGGAAAACAATCACCACAGGCGTGTTGTTCATGAATGCTGAAAACGGAATCACGATGATCGCCAACATAGCAATGGCACGTGTGAGTGATTTTCCCGCCAATTTCTCAAATCGACTCGCAATCCAATCGATCACGCCAGTTCTCGTCAGGGCTTCCCCCAAAATGAACATCGCCCCAATCGTCATCGGAGCTGGATTACTGAAAACTGTTCCTAAGTCGTTCTCATCAAGGATACCAAACAGCAGAAGGAGCCCAAGCCCACCCAGAGCGATCAAGTCATTCGGAAACCATTCCCTAGTGAAAATGACAAAGACTCCCAGCAATACCACGAACGTGGTTATCATTTGATATTCTGCGGGAATCATAGGAAATTTCTAGAGTAACAAAGCGCTCAGTGTTTATCAACAGCATCCGGAATAGCATTAAGCTAGGAGCCTGACTTAGAGAATCTTCAGCGATCTAGCTCTAGCGGATCGAATTCGGGGATCGGCACCTCCTCGGGCTTGTGGACTTTCAGAAGGACTTTTCCAGCTCGGGCTTGGAGAGCTTTCCATTGGAGGTATCTGTCATCTACGTCCATGTGTGCCTTGATTCCACCGCGCAGTCTTGTGACTTCAATGTATTCGATGACATCCTGCAGCGACTGTGCGGCGATTTTCGCATCTTTGGCGGAAAGGTTTTCCATTCCCTCGGCGCAAGCGACGAGGCTGTCGGCGGCGCTCTCGACGCCTTTTTCCAAGCAATACATCAGCGCACGCAACGCACGGGCTTCGTAAACCTGACCTAAATATTGGATTAATTTGCGGTCGAGTGCCATTTTCAGCATCGCTTCGGCGAAATCCATCTTCTCATCCGTAGTGACATCACCGTAGCCTTCAGGGCCCAGAACCATACGGCGCAGGGAATATGATCCGACGATTTTCGCCGTCCGGCTGTCTAATGCCGCCATATCAAGCAGCACCTTGTCCGCTTCGCGACTTGGTGAATACGAGAGTGCGAAAATGATCTCATCGAACTCCTTGAAATCGTCGGTGTCTAGGGCGGCACGCAGGACTGAGATAGACTCGTTGTCCCCGATCATGGATAGGATGAAATAGATTGAACTGCGGGTCTCGGAACCAGTGTCCGGGAGCATCGCAACGATGTCCTTCCGAATCTTTTCGATGGCTTTCGGACTACTTTTG
>Ga0307970_1000663_pt1 | contig 20205 bp, 15 predicted proteins | sample OrgLakmetagen712_FD_202093 | JGI IMG/M metagenome (GOLD analysis project Ga0307970, IMG submission 202093) | Saline water microbial communities from Organic Lake, Antarctica - #712 | ecosystem: Environmental > Aquatic > Non-marine Saline and Alkaline > Saline | place: Antarctica: Organic Lake... | reverse complement strand
CTGCGAAACAAAACTATATCAGTCGATAAAGCGGATTTTCCCGGGAACAGGAAGTTTCCCGGCAGCCATCGCTTCGTGCTGCTCGTCAGTGCACGCAGAATCAATCGGCGCGTCCGGAGCCTCATCGCTTGCCTTGAGCAAACCTTGTTCCAGCATCCATTGCTCTACTTCTTCGCCACTGGTATCACCTAACATGGTCCCGTTGACCTCAACACACGGAGAAAGAGGCTGACCGCTTCGCTGCTCCATCTCCCAGCGAAATGCCGGATTTTTGATGATGTCCTTCTCTTCATAAGGAAGATCGTATTTGCGCATAATTGCTCTGACGCCCTCGCTCCATCCACAAAAAGTTTTTAAGTAGGCAGTAATCGTCGGTTTTCCTTCGCTCATCATAAAAGTATCTTAATTTCGCCGCAGAAATTTGCAACCCGCTTCGTCAATGCCGACGCTTTTTCCGAGGTCGGCTTCATCCAAAACTGAATTCCACGCTCGTTTTGGGAATTGTGTATCACAAAACCAACACCCATTCTCCTGCGCCTATGCCATCCTTCGATGAACCCACCCTGCGCAAAGCCGCTTCGTGGCAAGATTTCAAAGAAGCCCAAGGATTACTCAAGGCGGGCTTAGTGGCATCTTCGGAAACCACGTCCGATGGCTGGCGTGGGTCCGTTCGTGTCGGTAAGCGAACCTATCGAGCTACCGTTTTCGCAAGGACACCCACATGGTTCGATGCGAAGTGTCCCTGCCCTGCGAATCAAAGAGAAGGCACCTTCTGCAGTCACGCGATCGCTGTAGGCCTCCATCTACTAGAACCATCAGCCTCCGATCCAATAGCGGAATCACAGGGAAAAATCGGACCAAGCTCTCTCTCAAAACTACCTTCTACTCCCGAACACAGCCTCCCACAAATCGCTTGGGAAATTCGTTTCCAAGGAGCTTGGACCGAAGCCCTAAAAAAAGGCCGTGCATCGTTACAGCTCAAAACGACGGAGCTCACCGCCACTCCTGCAGACGAGCGCATCACCGCTTGGCTAATCGCTCAGAAGCAAACATCGCAGGCAACGACTCTGCAGCTTGCACTGGATTCACGAACCCTATCGGATTTCCTCGCTTCAGCGAGAAACCACACCAGATTATTCTCACCCGAAGGCTCCGTCTATGTTGAAACCGGAACTCAACTACGGATCGCTAACTGTGAATTAATAGATCAACAAATCGAGTTCACTCCAGACGACAGCAAGATCCTGAAACTCGGCCACTCTTTTTGGCAAATGCACTCCGCCAACCTGAGCAGAATCGGCTTAACGAATCCACCGCCCGGAATCTCCCGTGTGCTTTCAGATTTATGTGACCGAAAACCCAGTTCTATCTCAAAAAAAGATTTCCTCGATCAACTCGAAGCTTTCCAAGCCTACATTGACTTCAGTGCTTCGGAATGGTTCGAATCGCTGCAATTTGTCTCTGCTGATCCACAATTCGTGTTGGAAGTTAGCGGCTCGGAATCTCAGCTGAAAGTGAGTTTCCTCACAAGTTATTCACAAGACCTCCCGGATCTTAATAGCCTGCGTATTCTCTCGCGAAACTTCCAAGCCGAAGCGAAAGCAATATCGTGGCTTTCCGGGATTCTGAACAAGCTTTCGGATACCTCCTTCGAGCTTACCGATCCAATAAAAATTCGAGAGTTTCTCACTCGGGAAATATCCAACGTCCAGCCGAACTGGAACATCAAGCTCGCTCCCGGTATTCGGCAGCTCGCCTGTTCCTACGTTTTCATCTCTCCACAAATCGAAATTCTCTCATCTTCGGAAGAGGTCACCGAATTTCAATTGCGTTTCAAAACCGATTCAGGAGAGACCCTCGAGCCAGCAGAAGTAAGGCGCTTATTGAGATCAAAAGGATCAAGCAGCTCACATATCACCTTTTCCGATGAGATTCAAAGTCTGGTCGATCCTTTATTTGAAGACCTCGAACTACATCAGGAAGGCGGTCGCTTTATCGCCAAAAACGCCAGTGCAAGCATCATCAAAGAACTTACCCACCGCTTGGGTAAAGCCGGTAAATCCGAGGCCTCTGATGACTGTTTACAAGTTATTCACAAAGCCCCAGTTCGTGCCCAGCTTAGGCCGTATCAAAGCAAGGGGTTCGCTTGGCTGGTAGATCGCCTTTCACGATATGGTGGAGCTCTGCTCGCAGATGACATGGGACTGGGCAAAACCCTGCAGACCATTGCCTGTATAGAGCACTTTTTCTCAACTTATTCACAGCCCTCTCCAGTCCTCGTGGTGGTAACAACCTCCCTTCTTGGAAACTGGAAATCTGAATACCAGCGCTTCGCTCCAGATCGCCGTATCATCACCCTACACGGACCCAAACGCGATCGGTTAAGGGATGAAATCAAAGCTACCGACGTAATACTTACAACATATAGCACGCTTGCTCGAGACCTCGCATGGCACCTCCGCCAACCCTACTCCATCGTCGTCATCGATGAGGCATCACTGATACGCAACCCCGATACGGACCACTCCAAAGCAGTCGCCAAGCTCAATGCAGAGCGGAGGATTGCACTCACCGGAACTCCTGTGGAAAACTCAGCTCGCGACCTCTGGTCAATCTTTCGTTTCATTCAACCCGGCTGGCTAGGAACGAAGCAACACTTTAAGGAACGCTACGAGGCTCCACTTAATTCTCCGGAAACCCACCAACAGGCTTCCACTCTCCTGCGACTGAAAACATCGCCCTTCACCCTCAGGCGCACTAAATCGGAGGTCGCCCCAGAGCTTCCATCCAAGATCCTGATCGACGAGCGCTGCGTCCTCTCCAAAGACCAACTTTCAGTCTATCGGGATATTCAAAAGGAAGGCCTGCGCCGTCTCGACGAAATCCGTGCTTCGGGCCAAGACGCTGCCGCCCGCATGCAAACCCTCACCACCTTGCTCCGGCTACGGCAAACCTGTTGCGACCTTGCACTGCTCGATTCAGAAAAACTTCGATCACTCCCCATTCCAAGGCGCTCTGCAAAACTTGAACGTCTATTAGAGATCACCGAGCAATCCATCGAATCCGGCAGCCGCCTACTGGTCTTTTCCCAATTCCAGAAGCAGCTCGTTGAAATCGAAAACGCACTTGAGGCCAAAGGCATTTCGTCGCTTCGCCTCGACGGCCAAACCCGTAATCGTCAGGCCATGGTAGATCTGTTCCAAACTCCCGACGGCCCCTCGGTTTTTTTAATCTCCCTCAAAGCAGGAGGGTATGGCCTAAACCTAACTGCAGCAGATGTAGTGGTTCACTTCGACCCTTGGTGGAACCCTGCTGCTGAAGCTCAAGCAACCGACCGTGCCCACAGAATCGGCCAAACAAAACCTGTCACGGTTTTTCGCCTGCTTACCCAAGATACGGTCGAAGAAAAGGTGACCGAGCTACAGTCGAAGAAAAAAGCCCTAGCGGAATCGCTCGATGAAGTCAGCACACCTATCGACGCACCAGGCTGGAGTGCCTCTGAGATGGAGAAATTACTTACCGATTAAGCATCACTACAAACAGACTTTTATATTTCCATCCTCCCTACTAAATTCGTAAAAAACCATCATGTTAAAAGAATTCAAAGAGTTCGCCTTTAAAGGAAACCTAATCGATATGGCAGTCGGCATCATTATCGGAGGTGCTTTCGCAACTGTGGTTAAATCTCTCGTTGCAAATGTCCTCATGCCACCGCTCGGACTGCTCTTGGGAGACGTCGATTTCAAGAAAATGCAAGCTGTCCTCAAACAAGGCGTTGAGGCATCCGAAGGAATTGAGGCGATTCCTGCTATCACTCTGAATTACGGCCTATTTATAACTGACTTTATTTCATTCATTCTAATGGCAGCCGCCGTCTTTTTAGTCGTCAAGAAAGCCTTGGTAGCGATGAAGAAAAAAGAAGAGCCTATGCCAGTTGCTCCGCCTGAACCTTCTGCGGAAGAAAAACTTCTCACCGAGATCCGTGATCTCTTGGCCAAGCAATCCTAGATCCGCTTTCGGTTGACTTTCTGCAGTTGTCCTATTCCATCCTACTCCATGAACCTCCTCAACATTCTACGCAGAAAGGCCAGATCCTCATTCAAGGAGCTGGCTGGTCTCGTCAATTCGACGGAAGAAGAAGTTTCCGAAAAAATTTCTGGCTGGGAAAAAGACGGGACCATTCTGGGCTACCATGCCGTCACAAACCCAGAAACAATCGGTGATACTTCAGTCTCCGCCTTTATCGAAGTCCGGCTCACTCCCGAACGGGGTGGTGGCTTCGACCGACTGGCCATAAGAATCGCTCGCTTCGACCAAGTCGTTTCCTGCTACCTCGCATCCGGCGGCTACGATCTTCTCGTCGTCGTCGAAGGCAATGATCTAAGGGAGGTCGCCCGCTTTGTCTCGGAAAAGCTCTCGTCACTCGACGGCGTGCTTTCCACTGCCACACATTTCAGGCTCAAGACTTATAAGGAAAACGGCTTCCTTTTCGAGGCTGAGCCAGAAACCGAGCGCCTTGCGGTATCTCCTTAATAGAAGTTTTTCCTGATCGACTGAAACCTCAGTTCATACATCCTCGTATGAATTAGCTATGAGACAGACGATCAAACGAGCCTTTTTCTGGCTCTCAGGTGCTGGCACCGAAACCTTGGAACGCTGTCCTGCTTGGGAACAGCGAAAATACGTGGCCTTCGGTGCCACCGTGCTCGTTCCTTGCGCCTTCGCCTTCATCGCTTGTGCTTACGCGCTATCGACCATTACAACTAGGTCCGAAGTCATCTACCCAGTTGCCGCTGTCTGGGCCTTCATCATTCTCACCATCGACCGCGCTCTATTAGCTGGATACCGGGCCTACCTCTCCATTTTCCGTAAGATAGGGCAGTTCTCCCTCCGTCTTGTGGTCGCTGTGCTCATGGGCATCACGATCGCCCACCCATTGGTTCTCCTCCTGTTTACCGATACCATTTCTTCAGTCGTTGAGTCCGACCGTGCCGCGGAAATCGAAGTGGTTCGTGGGAAGTTCGATACCGAAAAAGAAAAAGTCCGCCAGCGCATCAACTCCATGGAACAGGCGCTCACCAGCCAACGAGACCGCTGGAACGAATCGTTCCAAGCGAAATTGATCCTCCAGGAAGGCGACTCCGCAGCATCCGCAATCCCAGGACTGACTGCGGAACAACAGGTCGAACTTAAAGCCGCAATCCAAGAAGGCACCAAGCCTTTCACCGAACGACTGGAAATCGTCCAAACCCAGTTTGACGAATTAAACCCGCAGTATACCAAGCTGCAGGCCGAACTTTCGTTCTGGCAGACCGAGTTTGAAAACGAAATCAACGGTCAGCGTTCCGGCATTCCCGGAGAAGGTCCAAGAGCCCGCTCACTACGCGCCGATCAACTAGAGCCAAGACGTGAAGAAATCAAACGCGTCGGCAGCCTATTGGAACACCTCACCGAAGAAAAAAGCACCCTCCAAACTCAGGCACGAGAGGCCGAGGCATCAGCAATCGCCCTTTTTGAAACAGAGCTGGCCGAAATCAAACTTGCACAGAAAGCCGAGGCCGAGCGGGTCGCAGTTCTCCGCCAAAAAGTCGAACAAGACCAGGCTGGGCAATTCGTTTCTCAGCAAAATGCGCTACGCGAAACCATCAAACAGCAGATCGATACCCAACTGGTCGAACTCGAACGAACCCAAAACGAGCTCGCTGCAGTTTCCAACGAAGAATCCGAGCGACTGGCCGCCATCCGCGCCGAACCCAGACGCGATGTTCTAACCCAGACCTTGGCACTGCATCGCCTGTTCCAAGCGGGCAACGAAGGCGGCAAGTTCGCGTTTTACACCTACATGGTCCTAACAGCCTTGTTCATGCTGGTCGACACCATCCCCCTGATCGTTAAATTTTTCACTAAACCAGGCCCTTACGACACTCTGGTGGACCGCGATGAAATCACTTTCGATTCTGAGCACCGCGCGTTCCGAGAGACACGCTCTCGCTACATGGCACAACTGACTTCTGGAAATCTCATCGCCGTCACCAACAACCGAAACTTGGAAAACGCCCTTGTCGACGGAGTCGAGCATACCCGTGCGGCCCGCGAATTCCTCGACTCCATCGTCGACATGGAGCGCTCCTTCTCAGAGAAAATGAGAGCGGAGGAAGAACAGCTCAAACATCACGATCCGAACCAACGCGAAGCACTGGAAGCGATAAAGAAACGCTTTTACGACGATCTCCATCACCGTATGGAACTATTCTTCAAGACCAAGCACGCTTAGCTAGAGCTAGCTAGCTACGGTTTTTCTACCAAAACATTCACCTCCATCCGGCAGTGTGAGCTGCCGTGATATGAACCAGTTACCGGTGCAACGTCCGCATAATCCCTACCAATAGCGATTTTGACGTAGCGCTCATCCGCTAGGTTATTATTCGTCGGGTCAAAACCCGTCCAGCCGGTTCCTGGCAGGAATACCTCGCACCACGCGTGAGAGGCTTGCGCACCTTTCAGCGTATCACTTGGTCCATTGTAGAGGTAACCTGAAGCATACCGGGCAGGCACCCCCACCGCACGACACAGACCCAACATCACATGCGTGAAGTCTTGGCAGACACCTTTGCGCAACTCAAACACCGGTTCAACATGGGTGTCCACATCTGTCACACCAGAGGCATATTCAAATTCATTGTGTATCCACTCCATAATCGCAAGCGCTTTGGAATAAAGCGACTCGTGATCACTGGTCAAATCCAGAGCCTGTTTCCATATATCAGGGTTCACAGAAACCCATTGGCTAGAATTCATATATTGCCACGTAGCCTCGTGAATATCTGCCTTAGCCAGTAGATCGGGCCTGCCGTTCATACCCATATCCGAGATATCCAGTGGGTATGTCTGAACCGTAACACGGCTCTCAATTTCAAGTTTTTGATGTTCTCTACTAATTTCAAAATGATGAGTGATATTTCCAAAAAGATCATCAAACCGGTGCAACTTTGTTGCGGGAAGCACGTTGATAAGCACATCAAGAGTCTGTTGTTTAGGGAAATTACGAGGCTCCAAATGAAGCACGTTCACGCTATCCCGAACCAGACCTTGATAATCAAATAAAGTCTGATGCGTCACAGCAAGGATCAACCCTGCTTCTTCAACATGTTGCCTCAAATTACTCACAAATTGTGTAGTAACAGGCCCTCCACCCATAAAAAAAATTGGCTCGCAAGGCTCGTAGGTTTAGTGAAATTCAAATCGGACACAAAGAAAAAGTGTTTAAAATATTACTGGAAATACAGCCGAAGTCGTTCCGAACATACTCAAGGAAATCATTAAATTTTAAACCTTAATTTGTTCCTAATTAGAAAATTGTAGCTAATTCATCACTCTAACTTTTACTTCCCCAGGAACCTTTAGGTTTTGCTCACATTCTTTTTCTGAAAAATAAGCTTCGCCGTAAGGATTGCTTGCGATTTCACACGTTTAGGTCCTTTCCAAGAGAAGAAAAACTAGCCGGTATCTTTTGTGAATTTTGGTATTACCGGCAGTTTAATCAACGCTCATGGCTTCAGCTATCCGGTTGTGCCCGAGGGCAAGGCGAGGATCCGCGTTCAAATCTCCGCCGAACATACCGAGACGGATCTCGATTTCGCTATGGAGCAGTTTGCTGCAGTTAAAGACGAACTCGGTATTTAGATTACCGAGACATTGGGAACCCAAATTCCCTAGGCCATCCGCATCGCGATTCGGCCCGTATTGTTTTTATCTTCGGGATTCATTTCCCTCACTTTCTGCATACATTGCAGAGAACTTAAGGTTGTTTAAAAAACCTTCGTATCCGGGCAAAAAAAGAGCCCCGCACCTTCTTATCGAAGATGCGGGGCAAATACCTGGCAACGACCTACTCTCACAGGACCTATCGTCCCACTACCATCGGCGCTGCAGCGTTTCACTTCCGGGTTCGGAATGGGACCGGGTGGTTCCACTGCGCTCTGGTCACCAGAATTCAACTTTGTCCTTCGTTTCCGTGTTTTCCACGGGTCCTAGTCAAACCTGCCGTTCTGGTGAACTTAGCTTTTCTAATAAATGCTGAGTTTCTAAAAATCTGAAATGCTGAAAATAAGAATTCTTAAATTTCAGCGTCTCAGGTTTTTAGCCTTTCAGCTTTTACCTGTCTGCCCGCTCTCTGGCATCCATATGGAGATATATTATCGGTCGCAATGACCTCAATTTTCTTAAATGATCGGGTAAGACATAAGCCTCATTGAATGAGCCTTACACGATACCTTGATACCCGAATTCAAAAATAGGAATCAAGCCGATCGGATGATTAGTACTGGTAAGCTGAATACATTACTGCACTTACACTTCCAGCCTATCGACGTCGTAGTCTTCGACGATCCTTAAGGGAAAATTCATCTTGGGAGTGGCTTGGCGCTTAGATGCTTTCAGCGCTTATCCATTCCACACGTAGCTACCCAGCCATGCTCTTGACAGAACAACTGGTACACCAGAGGTGTGTCGATTCCGGTCCTCTCGTACTAGGAACCGAACCCCTCAATTTTCCTACGCCCACAGAGGATAGAGGACCGAACTGTCTCGCGACGTTCTGAACCCAGCTCGCGTGCCGCTTTAACCGGCGAACAGCCGGACCCTTGGGACCTTCTCCAGCCCCAGGATGCGACGAGCCGACATCGAGGTGCCAAACTTCATCGTCGATATGAACTCTTGGATGAAATCAGCCTGTTATCCCTAAGGTACCTTTTATCCGTTGAGCGACGGCAATTCCACATTCAACCGCCGGATCACTTAGGCCCACTTTCGTGTCTGCTCGACTTGTAGGTCTCACAGTTAGGCGGGTTTATGCCTATGCACTCGACACACGGTTACAAACCGTGCTGAACCCACCTTCGCGCTCCTCCGTTACTCTTTAGGAGGATACCGCCCCAGTAAAACTGACCGGCTGACACTGTTCCCCAGCCTGATTCAAGGCATGAGGTTAGACTCTCCAATATTCAAGGGTGGTATCTCACTGTTGACTCCATGATGTCCTAAAACACCACTTCAAAGTCTCCCACTTATGCTGAGCATGAATATCGAAAAACCAATGACAGCTTACAGTTAAGGTCTATAGGGTCTTTCCGTCCTTCTGCGGGTAGGCGGCATCTTCACCGCCATTACAATTTCACTGAGCACCTGGTTGAGACAGCGCCCAACTCGTTTCACGATTCGTGCAGGTCGGAACTTTCCCGACAAGGAATTTCGCTACCTTAGGACCGTTATAGTTACGGCCGACATTCACGGGGACTTGGGTTCAAAGCTTCGCCACAAGGGCTAACATCTTGCCTTAATCTTTCCGCATTGGTCACGTGTCACATCCTATACTTGGACTTGCGTCTTGGCAGAATGCTGTGTTTTTGCTAAACAGTCGGTTGGGCCATTTCACTGCGGCCTGGATAAATCCAGGCACCTCTTCTCCCGAAGTTACGAGGCCAATTTGCCGAGTTCCTTAACCAGGGTTCACTCTTACGCCTTGGTATATTCTACCCACCCACCTGTGTCGGTTTACGGTACGGGTTCCTTAGCATACACTGGGACTTTTCTTGGCACCGGTTTTGACAATGCGGTTCAGCCGAAGCATCCCCTCGGAATTCAATCACTTAGTTGTCTCCACCAATGCGTCCTCCCAGTTTAAGGATCGGAAGTGCAGGAATATTAACCTGCTGTCCATCGCCTACGCCTATCGGCCTTGGCTTAGGTCCCGACTAACCCCGGGACGAAAATCGTAGCCCGGGAAACCTTGGGTTTACGGCGGCCGGGGATTTCACCCGGCTTATCGTTACTCATGTCTGCATCCTCTCTTCTCAACTCTCCACGGTCAGTCACCATCGCGCTTCAATGTGTTGAGAATGCTCCTCTACCGCTCCCATCCCCAAGGATGAAAGCCCAGAGCTTCGGTACTATGCTTATCGCCAATCATTTTCGGCGCAGAATCTCTCGATGAGTAAGCTATTACGCACTTTTTAAATGGTGGCTGCTTCTAAGCCAACATCCTCACTGTCTATGAAATTCCACCTCCTTTCCACTTAGCATAGTTTAGGCACCTTAGCTGCTGATCAGGGCTGTTTCCCTTTTGACGATGAAGCTTATCCCCCACCGTCTCACTGCTGCGCTCTACCCCATGGTATTCGGAGTTTGAAAGGGGTTGGTAGGCGGGTATGCCCCCTAGCCCTGTCAGTGCTCTACCCCCATGGGTCAACACGCAACGCTGCACCTCAATGCATTTCGAGGAGAACCAGCTATCACGGGGTTTGATTAGCCTTTCACTCCTACCCTCAGCTCATCCGAGAATTTTTCAACATTCACCGGTTCGGTCCTCCACTTAGTATCACCTAAGCTTCAACCTGGCCAAGGGTAGATCACCTCCGCTTCGGGTCTAGCACGTGCAACTAATGTCGCCCTATTCGGACTCGCTTTCGCTTCGCCTGCGTCCCATAAGAACTTAAGCTTGCCACACATACTAACTCGCAGACTCATTAAGCAAAAGGCACGCCATCACCGAACAAGTCGGCTCTGACACCTTGTAGGCACACGGTTTCAGGTTCTATTTCACTCCGCTCACAGCGGTTCTTTTCACCTTTCCCTCACGGTACTGGTTCACTATCGGTCGCTAACTAGTATTTAGCCTTATGCGGTGGTCCGCACAGATTCATACGGCGTTTCACGTGTGCCGTATTACTCAGGAACTCCCTAGGGTCTCTTTAGATTTCGGTTACGGGGATGTCACCCTCTATGTCGGAACTTTCCATTTCCTTCACCTATCCATCGAGATCCCACGTCGGGGTCCTACAACCCCGGAGACAAGTCTCCGGTTTGGGCTGATCCGCTTTCGCTCGCCACTACTGACGGAATCGATTCTCTTTCTTTTCCTCCGGTTACTGAGATGTTTCACTTCACCGGGTATCGCGTATCGTTTCCTAACTTCCCTTACTCCTTGCGGAGATCGGGCTTCAGAAACGAACAATAATGTATTACCACTATTAGGTTACCCCATTCGGAAATCTCCGGATCAAAGTGTATTAACCACTCCCCGAAGCTTATCGCAGCTGATCGCGTCCTTCATCGCCTGTTAGCACCAAGGCATCCACTGTGTGCCCTTTAAAGCTTGATTCCTAAATATGAAATCAGCTGTTATTAATGTAGTCCATACTGCCGCAATTCACATAAATGCTCATCGCGGCGATCTGTTCTTTCTTTTTAACGGTCAGATCAATCCACTGCCCAATCACTGTTGCCAGTAAATAAGCGGCTTTTTGTCCAACTTTGCCGTAAAAATTATGTATTTTGGTATTCGAATATACTTTCAAGTATCGCGTAAGAATGGCTCATATGAGCTTACATTACTTATACAATCAGAAAATTGTTTCTCTCCATATGGATGTCAAAGAGCGGACAATGCTGATCGGTTAAGATCAACGTTCCTTTTCATTACGTGTGACGTTTGCTTTCCTACTGAATTCCGGTAGCTATCGGAAGGAATGGTGGGCCTGGCTGGACTCGAACCAGCGACCCCACGCTTATCAAGCGTGTGCTCTAACCAACTGAGCTACAGGCCCGGTTGGTAAAATCTGAAATACTGAAACGCTGAAATAATGAAATTTCATTGTCTCTGCTTTCAGCTTTTTAGAATTTTTGCCTTTCAGCTTTCATTCTAGAAAGTGGTGGAGGTTAACGGATTCGAACCGTTGACATTCTGCTTGCAAAGCAGACGCTCTACCAACTGAGCTAAACCCCCTTCAGGGAGGTGCAAATGACGAAGAGAAAAGATTAAATTGTACGCTGCGTTACTTCAAATCACACAGATTTTTTAATTGTTGTGTTTAGGTGCGATTCTTTCGAACTCGCAACCCTTTTTTATTTCCGCTTTTCCGCTTTTCAGCGTTTCAGCTTTTATTCAAAGGGCTCGACCTATCGCAGGGATGGGTTCGTGAGAAACCATTTGCAATTTACTCCATAGAAAGGAGGTGATCCAGCCGCAGGTTCCCCTACGGCTACCTTGTTACGACTTCATCCCAGTTACCAGCTTCACCTTAGGACTGATTGAACAATACTTCGGGTGCTACCGGCTTCCATGATGTGACGGGCGGTGTGTACAAGACCCGGGAACGTATTCACGGTACCGTAGATGATGTACCATTACTAGCGATTCCAACTTCATGGAGGCGAGTTGCAGCCTCCAATCCGAACTGGGCCCAGTTTTACAGATTTCCTCCACCTCGCGGTATCGGTTCTAATTGTACTGGGCATTGTAGTACGTGTGCAGCCCTAGGCGTAAGGGCCATACTGACCTGACGTCGTCCCCACCTTCCTCCCAGTTGATCTGGGCAGTCTGACTAGAGTCCCCACCATTACGTGCTGGCAACTAATCACAAGGGTTGCGCTCGTTGCGGGACTTAACCCAACATCTCACGACACGAGCTGACGACGGCCATGCAGCACCTGTGGAAATTCCCCGAAGGGTCACACGCTTTCACGTGCTTAGAGATCCATGTCAAGCCTAGGTAAGGTTCTTCGCGTTGCATCGAATTAAGCCACATACTCCACCGCTTGTGCGGGTCCCCGTCAATTTCTTTGAGTTTTAGTCTTGCGACCGTACTTCCCAGGCGGCACGCTTAACGCGTTAGCTCCGGCACGAGGGGGGTCGAATCCCCTCACACCAAGCGTGCACCGTTTACTGCTAGGACTACAGGGGTATCTAATCCCTTTCGCTCCCCTAGCCTTCGAGCCTCAGCGTCAGTAAATGTCCAGTAGCTCGCTTTCGCCACGAGTGTTCCTCTCGATATCTACGCATTTCACTGCTACACCGAGAATTCCAGCTACCCCTCCATTACTCTAGCACGGCAGTATCAGATGCAGTTCCGGGGTTGAGCCCCGGGATTTCACATCCGACTTACCGCGCCGCCTACGCTCCCTTTACGCCCAGTGATTCCGAACAACGCTCGGGACCTTCGTATTACCGCGGCTGCTGGCACGAAGTTAGCCGTCCCTTCCTCTTCTGGTACTATCAACCCTGTTCGCTATTAACGACCAGGTCTTTCTCCCAGATGACAGGAGTTTACAATCCTAAGACCGTCATCCTCCACGCGGCGTTGCACCATCAGGGTTGCCCCCATTGTGAATTATTCTCGACTGCTGCCACCCGTAGGTGTCTGGACCGTGTCTCAGTTCCAGTGTGACTGATCGTCCTCTCAGACCAGTTACCCGTCATTGCCTTGGTGAGCCGTTACCTCTCCAACAAGCTGATAGGGCGCGAACCAATCCTGTAGCGACAGCCCCGACAAGTCGGGGCCACCTTTAATCTTGCGATACTATGGGGTATTAATCCGCCTTTCGGCGGGCTATCCCCCTCTACAGGGCATGTAATTCACGTGTTACTCACCCGTGCGCCACTGAAAACAAACAATATAAATACCGTCTGTTCTCCGTGCGACTTGCATGTCTTAAACACGCCGCCAGCGTTCGTTCTGAGCCAGAATCAAACTCTCCGTATAAAATTCGGTTGGCGTATCTTTCGAGACCTAAATCTCTAGGATATCGTATTCCAAATTGATCTTATCAGGATCTTTACCCGAAGGCATACATCCTGACGTACTGCGCGATTCTTCGCGCAGCGCACAATTTAATCTTTTTCTTCATCCCAACACAAATCTCACCGGCTTAAGGCTGCCAAAACTTGCTTTCGCTTGCTTCTGGCACGATTCGCGCTGGGCCACACTGTCAAAGAGCTTGTTTCGAGGGGACTAAAAAGCCGATCGGGTAACTGAGTGGCAGTGAACTTTCGCTCACTCCTTTCATATACCGCGACCGACTGAGAGTCTCTCGCGCCGCCTCGTTTAGCGACGGCGGGCGAAAGCTACATCAACCACCCCAATTCCGTCAATACGATTCCTTAACTTTTTTGAGGTTTTTTTACCCCTCCAAAAATCCCCGTAAACTCGGGCTTTTTGAAGCCCAATCACCCCAAAAATGACTCCCACACTCCAATAAAACACCAGTCACCCAAGCTGACCTAGGCACGTTTTTAGATTTAGGCTGCAATTTCACCTCCCAACCATCCGCTCACAACATCCAAGTAGCGCTTATTCCATACTTCCTACTATATTCGCAGTAGATTAAAAATAGAAGATCTTGCCTACCCGGCAAAATCACAAAAGAAACCGCCGATTTCTGAAGATAAAAGCCCCTGACAAAAGAAGTGGGAAAACCACTCACAGACGAACTGCGAACTTCATTATTCTCGAACTGACTAATTATGGGTAATACACTCAGCCATGCCCAAGCTTGCGCTACTCCAGTCCAAAACATTCGAGGATAAATCCATCGCATTCGACCATCACGAACAATTGATCCGTCAGGCAGCAGCCGATGGAGCTCAGATTATTGCGACCCAAGAGCTGTTCCTAACTCCTTACTTCTGCACAATTCAGGATACAGATCGTTTTGACCTCGCTGACCGTATTCCAGGACCCGTAACAGACCGACTTGGAAATTTAGCAGGAGAATTGGGCGTGGTTATTATATCATCTCTTTTTGAGCATCGTGGTCCAGGACTCTATCATAATACCGCGACGGTTCATGACGCCGATGGCAAGTTACTTGGAATCTACCGCAAGGCACATATTCCTCAGGATCCTGGATTTGAGGAAAAGTTTTATTTCACACCTGGCGATAGTGGTTGGCCGGTATGGGATACCGCCTTTGGAAGAATTGGAGTCTTAATTTGTTGGGACCAATGGTATCCGGAGGCAGCAAGATTAATGGCATTGGGAGGAGCCGAGCTACTGATCTATCCGACGGCCATCGGTTGGTTACCTGAGGAAAAAGAGCTACTGGGTAGCGCCCAGCACTGTGCGTGGGAAACCGTTCAGCGCGGCCACGCAGTGGCCAACGGATATTATGTCGCTGCGATCAACCGCTCGGGAATTCACGACGGCACGGAATTCTGGGGACAATCCTTTGTTGCGAATCCGTATGGTGAACTGATCGCCAAGGGTAGCATCGAAAATGAAGAAATTATCTATCAAGAAATTGACTTCAAACAGGTCGAGGAATTTCGCCGTATCTGGCCATTCTTTAGAGATCGCAGAATTGATACTTATGGCGATCTTACTACCCGTTGGAGGCAAGACTGAGTTCAGTCCGATGAATAACCGAAGAAGCTACGACTTTTGATTAGGTCCGCCACTTCCTTCCTCACCATAGACTCCCAATCATCTTCACCTGCGCTGATTTTCGCCAGAACATCTCTGGAAAAAATACTTAGGTGATCTGCGTTGTGATTATCTAAGTCAACGAAGCTCCCCCGATCCGCCAAATACCCGTAAAGCTTAATGAGATCGGGAGCGACCTGCATGGTATCCTTGGTGATTATCTTGCCGGTATCCGCATCTAAAAGCGGATACACGTAGAGCTTTAGGTTGTGCTTAAACAAACGTCCAAAGCTTTCCAAAATTCCTCCTGGAAGAGAAGTGTAATATTTCTCCTCGAACAGTTGGATGAGCGAAGGCACGCCCATGACAATGCCGATACGCTCTCTCGTTCTCCACGAAAGGTATGCGGCAAGCCGATAATATTCAAAGTAGTCGGAAATCAGCACCGTCATACCGCAAGCAGCAAGAAGATCGGCACGCGCTAGGAAATCTCGGCGATCCACATCCTTTCCACCTGCCAGCAAGTTGCGCATGGTAAGCTCGAATATAGGCAGGACTTCTTTCCCTTCCATGGATTTATCCGACTTAAACTTCTCAAGAGCACACTCCAGCATGTCGAAATTGACATGGGTAGGAGGCCGGAAACTGCCACGCTCAACCAACACTGCTTTCTTATAGAGCGCCTCCGATGGCTGTAATACTTCCCCATCAGCCCCGAACATTGCGGCTCCACTCAAACCCAATTGAACCAACTTCAAAGCGATCAGGCGGTTGTCGACTGAGCGGAATTCAATTCCACTGAATTTAATCATATCAATCTCGATTCGCCCTGTGGTCAGTTTATCCAACAACCTCTCAACGAGCAGTTCCGGCTCGTGATGGAGGAAAAAACCACCAAACAACAAGTTCACTCCAACAATTCCCAAGGCTTCCTGCTGCAGTGATGCTTCGGTGTCGAGCATGCGCACGTGGATCATGATCTGGCTTGGCTCATCATGCGGGCGGGATTGAAATTTCAGCCCCATCCAGCCATGGCATTCGTTTCCACCTTTAAATGAACGCGCTACCACCGTATCCGCGAATGCAAAAAACGCAGTGCTATCACCCCTCTGAGCCTTTAGGCGCTCAACGTTCAATCCAAACTCGCGATCCAGCATCGCTTGGCACCTAGAGCGAGAGACGTAGCGATCTCCGCTACCGTAGATTGCGTCACTGACCGTCATATCGTAAGCGGACATACTTTTCGCGACTGTCCCAGCAGCTCCACCGACCCTGAAAAACCATCTCACAACCTCTTGTCCGGCACCGATTTCGGCGAAGGTTCCATACCACCTTGGATCGAGATTAATCTTCAGTGCTTTCTGGTGAGTATCTAGTTCCAAATCTTCTTTCATATACGAAATCGCTTTCTTACCTGTAGGCCTAACAAATTCTCGGGCTTAGACCGCACGAAAAAAGGCGGGAATTTCTTCCCACCTTCTACAGAGCATATTCGAGACCGTTTATTTGGAAAAATCGATCGCTTTCATATTTTTCTGATATGCCTCAAATCCGAACTTTGTCGGCTTGAAGTCATCAGGAACAGGAACATCGGCCTTCTCTGGGACCTCCATTTCTAAACCCCAGTAAACCGCATTCACTACGAACCGGCGTAAATCCTCATCCGCGAGATCCGTCACAGCTCCCATCGTGGTGGTGACGACCTTATTCTTGGTTCCGGCCTCGTTCTCGATCTCACGGGACCAAGCCACAGGCATTGCCGGGTCGTTTACTTTCTGGGTGAGCTTATCCGATTTACGTTTTTTATCATGGTCCGCAAGTTTGCCTTTTGGATCCATGCCTGAGAGCACGTAACCACGCAATAGAATGGTTGCATCTTCCGGAGGGTAAACCTCGTAAACGTCGGAATCGCCGAATACCTCTCCCACTCCGTTAAGTATGGGGTTTGATTCCTGACCGACCTCGATTTTTGTGAGTGTCCCCTCGTGTCCATGATGACCCCAGTGGCTTATCCAGGTTTCTCCGATTACGGTGCGGCCGAAACCGCCGCTCTCGTGATTCCAAGCCCACTCGGCCCACTTACTATCTTTGGGAAATTTAAAAACGTGAGTGCTCGTGCGGAGAGCAATGACAGGAATGCCCCGATCTACAGCATTTTTAAATTTTGTCATGGTCGCATCATTCCACCCACGAAAGCGAAGCAACATCACAATTGCGTCCGCTGAATCTAAAGCTTCCGGTCCCATAAGACTTTTTTGGGCATTGGGATTGATTGTCCCGTCTTCATCTGCTGAAAAAAGAACCGTGGTATCAAAACCGTGTTGCTCGGTAAGAATTCTAGCCAAAAGAGGCATGACCTCTTCAGAGCGATATTCCTCATCCCCAGCGAGCAAAACCACGTGTTGGCCTCGCCCCGGGCCTTCTCCACCGGAAAACTTCAGCGTCCCTAGCCCGTCTTCCAGTTTCACCTCTGCAAAAGCAAGCCCACTAGAGAGCCAGCACAGTAACCCAAATTTCAGAAAAGTTCTCATATGCCTAGACATACTTCCGAGGTCTACCTTTTCTCTCAAGAAAAATATATCTTCGAGCAGTAACTTGCACCTCCGCAATTCCAGCCTCAACATACTTAATATGAAAACGTTTGTTCTCACGCTCTCAGCAATGCTGATTCTTACAATAGTCTGCTCTGCGAAACACGGTTCGGCTTCGTGGTTAAGCGCTAGTAGCCAAATCATAGAAAAAAATAAGCCACTTCGGAGTGCCATCGTTATGAAAATAGACAATGGGTGGCATACATACTGGAAAAATCCGGGAGCATCGGGAATTCCGCTCAAGCTAAAAACGAACCTCCCAGAAGGCTGGAGCATAGGTGAAATTCAATATCCGGCTCCAATACGATTCACAACAGCGGGCCTCCCCGGATTCGGATATGAAGGCGAAGTGATGTTTCCCGTCACCATTTTTCCTCCAAAAGAATTCACAGGTGAATTACCTAAGATCAGAGCCACTTTAACTTGGTTAACCTGCAATGACTCCAGTTGTGTCCCTGGCAATGCGGATCTGCTTTTAAAAGCTGCAGAGTCTACAGACCTCATCAAGGATAGTTATGATGCCCTCCCCCAAGCTATAAGCTCCGCAAAACTTTCTTTTACAGTCGTTGAGGAAGCAGTCCATTTAAGCCTTCACCTTCCAAACGAAGATCTGACGGATTTAATAGACAGCGAGATCTTTGTCTCGACTCCCGATGTAGTTGACGCCTCAGAAAATCACCGGTTCAAACTAAACCCAGATCAACCGAATACTTTGGTCGCTAAAATAAAGAAGAACGAGTATCTGTCCGACCTTCCGGAAAGCCTGACGGTGCTGCTCAAACATACGGATGGCAGAGCTTGGGAAGTCACTTCCGTAAAATAATTTCTCACAAAAGGTCTTCTCTAGGGCGTCAATTACTCAAAAAAACTGGGATTTTGATAAAAATTTGAGGAATTATGCTAATTTTGACGTAAGTAACATGGCGCTGATTCCACAATGATCGGCTCAAAACAGAATAGAATTACCAATATGAAATCATTAATTACATCTTCACTCGTCGGCGTCTTCGCAATCGCCTCTTCCTTTGCCGCAGAAGTCGGAAAACAAGCTCCTGCCTTCACGGCAAATAACACCAACGGACAGAAAGTTAGTCTATCGGACTATAAAGATAAAATTGTCGTTCTCGAATGGACCAACTTTGACTGCCCTTTTGTAAAAAAGCATTATTCCAGTAAAAATATGCAAAAGCTCCAGACCGAATATACTGAGAAGGGCATCGTCTGGATGACGGTCAACTCGTCAGCTGAGGGAAAACAAGGGCAACTTGAGCCATCCAAACTCGCTGAAAAAGTCGCTGAGCAAGGCGGTAAACCATCCGAAATTCTAGTGGATACAGACGGCGCCGTTGGCAAAGCCTACGATGCGAAAGTCACTCCGCACATGATGATCATTTCGAAAGACGGCTCACTGGTCTATTCTGGCGCTATTGATTCGACTCCTTCTACAGATGCCGCAGACATCGAATCTGCCAAACCGTTGTTTGCTGATGCGCTTAACGCAGTCATCGCTGGCAAAAAAGTCACGAATTCCAAGAACAAGCCTTATGGGTGCGGAGTAAAATACTAAATCTATAGTTCTCGATCAAAGCAAAGCCATCACCATCATCGGGTGATGGCTTTTTCTTTTCATAAACCTTCGGATCTACGATGGTAATTGTCCTAGTCAATTCCCGCAGACCTACCAAGATTCTCGTATGTTCAGCTCCAAACAGCTCACCAAAGATCAGATTCAATCTATAAAAAATTGGGCAGCCGACGGGGCGCAGCTCCCCGACATTCAACTTCGTATAAAAGAGGAGATGGCGCTGCCGCTGACTTACATGGATACCAGATTTCTCGTCTTAGACCTCGGCATTGAGTTAGCCAGTAAAGAGATTGAGAAAGAACAGCCGGGCGAAGCTGAAATCATCGAACCACAATCCATGAATCCGTCCGGAGAAACCAAAGTCACGATGGATAGTATAGCTCTGCCTGGAGCAGCAGTCAGCGGAAAGGTAAGCTTTAGTGACGGAGAGAAGGCGATTTGGAAATTGGATCAAACAGGAAGACCTAGTCTGGAACCAAATACTCTAGGCTATCAGCCGTCCCAAGAAGATATTGTTCAGTTCCAGCAACAACTCCGAGCTCTGATCGAAAAATCAGGTTTATAGCCGCTTAGACCGTCTGCCAAAAATCCCTGCCAAAACAGAGATATTTTTGCTTGGAACAGCTTGCCGCTGCGCTGGTTGTATTCAGAGTTCCTGACCGTGAATGCGGATTCCTACGTTGCTCTTCAGTCGCGGATGCCTATACCCTCATTCATCACGCCTTGGTCTCGGTATCCACAGGCGCGGCATTCTCGGCAAAAGGTCTGAGTGTGTAAGACCTTGTTGAAAAAATGATAAAACCGCATGGCATCAGCCATACGGTTTTATCAA
>Ga0307970_1000636_pt1 | contig 20576 bp, 17 predicted proteins | sample OrgLakmetagen712_FD_202093 | JGI IMG/M metagenome (GOLD analysis project Ga0307970, IMG submission 202093) | Saline water microbial communities from Organic Lake, Antarctica - #712 | ecosystem: Environmental > Aquatic > Non-marine Saline and Alkaline > Saline | place: Antarctica: Organic Lake... | reverse complement strand
GCCTGACGCAAGCAGATCCGGCTTCGGCCGCGATTCGGTCTGCTTCGTGGCGCAGAAGTTCGATTTCGCCGTCGCTAAAAACATCACGATGTATCTCATAGCCGTTCTGGACGAGGGGATTCACGGTAGGATGGCGATTGGAGATTTGCAGGGAAATCATTCAGCTGTGATGACGACCTTGCGGAATGAACCTAGATCGTCGAAAGAGCCTAGGCCGATTTTGCCTTTTCCGAGAGTTTTGTCGGTGGCGGAAAGCACCTCTTCGCCATCGAACCAAACGGTGATCGATCCCTTTTCGACATCGCGAACGATCTTTACCAGATGCCATGTGTTCGGTTTCCAAGGAAGGGTCTTGGCCGCTTTTTCGGTAATCGGCGCGCGGTCCGCGTCATTGACGAGGTGGAGCTGGAGATGGACTTTGTCGGACTTCTCGCCAAGGTGTGCGTAGTAGAACTTGGTCGCATCCGCTTTTCCGAAGGCGATGCAGACGTCGTTGTTGCCTTTGTTGAAGAGGTCTAGGCGGACTTCCGCAGTGAGTGTGAATGATTCCCATTCACCGCCTTCGAACCACGCGAGGTTGAACGGGCTCCGAACCTCGGGTTTGAAATCCGATGGTTTTTTCAGACTGAGAATCGATTCATCCGCTTCGCCTGCCCACGACCATGCGGAGGCATCACCGAAGGTCCATTTCGCCTGATACTGCAGTGGTTTTACCTGCGCGCAGGCGGCAGTGGCGAGAACTGCGAAGCAGTAGGCGGCTAGATGGGTTGTGGAGTTCATGATGAGCTGGCTTAGAGAGTCGGTTTTAAAGGGCGAGTTCTTCGAGGAGTGCTTGGTTGAGGCGTATTCCGGCTTCGAAGTTTTCCACAGGAAAGTTTTCGTTGGGAGAATGGATCTGAGCATCGGATAGCGCGAGGCCGAGCAGCAGGGTATCGGTGCCGAGGATGGATTGAAATGCCTCGACGATGGGGATGGACCCACCTTCACGGATGAGCATGGGCTCGCCGGGGAAGGTGCGCTTGAGGGCGCGTTGGGCGGCTTTGCCGAACTCGGAATGCGGATCGCAGGAGTAAGGTTTGCCATCGTGGCCGATTTTAATCTCCAGCGTTACACCCGGAGGGCAGTGTGCTTCGAGGTGTGTTTTAAGGTTTTGGAAAATCTTCTGCGGATCCTGATCTGGAACTAGGCGGAAGGAGAGTTTCACGAAGGCCTCGGAGGCGATCACGGTTTTTGAGCCCTCGCCTTGGTAGCCGCCACCGATGCCGTTCACCTCTGCGGTGGGGCGGGCGAAGGTGCGCTCGGCGGAGCTGTAGCCGGGTTCGCCAAAAGTTTCTGGAGAGCCGGTGACTTTCAGGAAATCCTCGTCGGAGACGCCGGGGACTTTGGCCCACATTTCACGTTCCCAATCTTCGAGCGGTTTGACGTCGTCATAGAAGCCTTCGATGGCGACGGTGCCGTCGGTCTTGTGAAGGGATGCGACGATTCTGGCGATCGCAGTGGCAGGGTTGGCAACGGCGCCACCGAAAATACCAGAGTGAAGATCACGGGCAGGGCCGATGATTTTCACCTCCGCGCAGGCAACGCCGCGCAGGCCGTAGCCGAGAGTCCCGGTGTTTGGGGCGACCATGCCGGTATCGGAAATGGCGATGATATCACAGGCGAGATCTTCGCGGTGTTGCTTGAGAAATGGTGCGAGATTGGGCGAGCCGATTTCTTCTTCTCCCTCGAACAATAGGATGAGGTTGACTGGAAGTTCACCTTTCTCGTCGATGGTTTTTCCAACTCCGAGAATGTGCGCTAGCATCTGGCCTTTGTTATCAGTGGCACCGCGTGCCCAGATACGGCCATCGCGAATTTCAGGAGCGAACGGAGGTGTGTCCCAGAGATTTAATGGGTCGGCCGGTTGAACGTCGTAATGACCGTAGATGAGAACGGTTTTACGATCGGGCCGGTGAGCATTTTTAGCGACGACGATGGGATGTCCTGGCGTTTCGTGGAGTTCGGTTTTAAGGCCCATTCCAGAGAGTTTGGTCACGATCCAGTTCGCGCAGTTGCGGACATCGCCCTTGTGTTTGGAATCTGTGGAGACACTCGGAAAGGCGAGGAAGTCAAAGAGTTCTTGGAGATCTGCTGTCATTCTTGGGCGACATTACGGCCGGAATCGCTGCGCGGAAAGTAAAACGATGAGTGAAATATTCATCGTGATCGACGTTACTCGGATTGAGGTATCTAGATCCTCTAGCGTGGCAGTAGGGTGACGCGTCTGGGGTGGGAGTGATCCGCTGGGCTAAATAGCCAGCCGGGATCCTGATCCACTAACTCGTAATCCTTTAGCATGAATACAGGGAGGAACTGATTGCTGTTCGGGTCGTAAGCTTCCTTGCCGGTGTAATAGCCTCTGATGCGGTATTGGTAGTTGTTGTCGAACCCGAAGCTGGTGGTCGAGGGACCGTCTTCAGGTAGGCGGTCGGGCGCTTTTTTAAAGTCTTCTTGGAAGAAGACTAGCTTGGCCTGACTTGCTGGCTGGCGCGGTTCGCGCAGGTAGCCCCAGAAGCGTGTTTTGTAAACGTGATAGCGGCGGCCGTAGAAGAAATCGCCAGTGGGTTCAGCGGCGATCGCCGCGGCGCGTGCCTCTGCTGTGGGGCCGCCCATGTTGGGTGGGCCGTAGGAGGTGCTGGCGCATTGGCAGAGCCAACAGCTAGCCAAAGAAACCAGGGCTAATTTAATTTTTGAAGTGATCATAAAAACCGAGCCCTTTTTCTGTGGCGCTGAGCGAACTCAGGACATCTGCTGTTTGAGGCGTTTGCAGACTTCCTCGACGTTTTCGCGAGAGTTGAAAGCTGAGATGCGGAAGTAGCCTTCGCCAGCGGAGCCGAATCCGGATCCCGGTGTGATGACGACTTGTGCTTCTTCGAGCATTTTATCAAACATTTGCCAAGAAGTGACGCCCTCTGGGCAACCGACCCAGACGTAGGGTGCATTTTCGCCACCGAAGACTTGGAGTCCGAGAGCTTCGCAAGCTTCGCGGAGGAGTTTGGCGTTGGTCATGTAGTGTTCGATGAGCTCGGCGACTTGTTGTTTACCTTTTTCAGAAAAGACTGCTGCAGCGGCTTTTTGGACAGGGTAGGAAGCTCCGTTGAATTTGGTCGCTTGGCGGCGTGCCCATAGCTGGTGGATGGGGATTGGCGTGCCGTCTTCGGTGTGGCCGGTGAGGGATTTTGGAACCACGGTGTAGGCGCAGCGAATGCCGGTGAAGCCGCCGTTTTTGGAGAAAGAGCGGAACTCGATCGCGCAATCCTTCGCGCCCTCAATCTCATAGATCGAGCGGGGAATTTCCGGATCCTGAATGAAGGCCTCGTAAGCAGCATCGAAGAGAATGATCGCGTCGTTTTTCTTCGCGTAGTTCACCCATTCTGTCAGCTGCTCGCGCGTGGCGACGGCGCCGGTGGGATTGTTCGGGAAGCAAAGATAGATGAGATCGGCTTTCTCCGTGGGTACGTCGGCAACGAAGTGGTTCTCCGCGTTGCAGGGCATGTAGAGCAGGCCTCCGTAAGCGCCGTTTTCGTCGGCGTCTCCGGTATTTCCGGCCATGACGTTGGTATCTACGTAAACGGGATAGACTGGATCAGTGATGGCGATGGTGTTTCCTTTACCAAAGATATCGAGGATGTTTCCGGTGTCGCACTTGGAGCCATCTGAGACAAATACTTCATCTATTGAAATCCCGAGATTGGAGAATTGGTTATCAACGATTGCCTGCCGGAGAAACTCGTAGCCTTGATCCGGGCCGTAGCCTTTGAAGGTTGAGCGATCGCCTTGTTCATCGACACCTGAGTGCATGGCTTCGAGCACGGCGGAGGGAAGAGGCTCTGTCACATCACCGATTCCACAGCGTATGATTTGTGCTGCCTTGTCGGGGACGGACTCCGAGTAGACTTTCACGCGGCGTGCGATTTCAGGAAAAAGGTATCCAGCTTTTAGTTTGAGGAAATTGGAATTGATGGTTGCCATGCGGGAGGGTTTAGGCGCGGGAGCCTAATTTCGCAAGCGTCGGATTAGAGAAATTCTTGTGAGGAGGAATGATGTGGCGGAGGAATTTGGCGATTTACCGGTTCAGAACTCTTGGAGCGGGAAACAGGAGTGATACTCCCAAGTGCGAATCCTTGCTCCTTGTGCATGTTGTTGTAGCGTTGCCACGTGAGAACATTGGATGCCTGCCCGAAACCCGAATTACTGCTTTCCTTCGACTTTGATGGGACGTTGCACGACCCAGCTGAGAGCCCGCCGGTTCCGGTGAGTTTTTTCGAAACCATACGCGCGCTCAGGGAAAGCAAGGGAGCTATCTGGGGAATTAACACCGGGCGCTCCATGCCCCAAGTTGTTGAGGGAATGATCGAGAGTAATTTTCCGTTTCTCCCCGACTGGGTGGTTGGTAGGGAGCGTGAGATCTTTTTCCCGAATGCTTTCGGACGGTTCCAGCCGCAAAAGGATTGGAACGACCGCTGTGAGAAAGACATTCACAAGCTGTTTAAAAAATCCCGCAAGGTTCTCAAGAGAGTCCGTAGTGAAATTGAAGAGCACACCGGTGCGCGATACGTTGAAATCAGCGGTGAGCCGGCGGGTTTGATTTCCAAGACTGAGGAGGAAATGGAATGGATAGTGAAGCACATCACTCCGATGGTTGAAGAGATACCCGGTCTGGGCTGGCAGCGGAATTCGATATACCTGCGCTTCGGCCATACAGCCTACCAAAAAGGCACAACGCTTGATGAAGTCGCCAAGCTATATGGCTTGAGCTTAGACCAAACCTTCGCAATGGGAGACAGCCACAACGACATCGAAATGCTGTCCGCCGAGCATTCCGGCTTCGCGGCCTGCCCGGCAAATGCGGTGGAGGCGATTCGTGAAGTGATCGAAAAAAGGGACGGCATGATAACGCAAGCCGCGCACGGCCACGGGGTGGTCGAGGCGCTGCGGACGCTGTTTCCTGCTTCCTGAGGAGTAATATGGAGCAATATGGAGAAGGGATTGAAAATCCCTTCTCCTTATTTTTCGAACGAGTCCACGCGAGTCGAAGCCTTTAAATCTTGCTTCTCTCGTTCTCAATATTAAGAATTCGCCCCCCATGGCTGCTTCAACGTCAATTCTCCCAGATAAACTGCACGAATACCCCCAGCAAGATGTAATAGACGGAGCCGGCGTTGGGCCGGATTCGATTCTCGATGATTGCTTGAACGAGAACGACGGGGTGTTGCAGCTTCTGCACCGTTACGCCGGTCGGACATTTTGTACGCCAGGGAAACGAATTCGCCTGGATGCGCAATCGTACTATCCGGACTATATGGGCGGGACCGGGCTCGATGAGCTCTGGATGTGCTGCACCGCTCCCATCGTGACCGGAGTCATCGATACACGCACGAACAAGGCGCCGTTTCGGGAGGGTGAATCGCACGTCCTCACACCGGATGGCCAGTTCATCTCGCTGCAGGATCTGATCGTCGCTAATCCGGAGGCGGTTATCGGCGAGAAGATGACGGCATTTTCGAAAGACCTCTTCGGTGCCCCGACCTGGCCGATCGTGTCAAAAAAGTTCGATAATCTAAATCCGATTCCGCATCACCTTCACTGGGCCAAGTGGGAGGTTTATGACATCAATTCATACGACAATCCAGGAGTCAGTCCGTCGCATTATCACACCACGGCGATGGGACTCTACCCGTTCGTGACAAAGGACCAATTCCTCGCCTGCATGAAGCGCTGGGGGCAGGGTGAGTATAACGGGGTTCGGCATTTGTCTCCGCACACAATGATGCATATCGATAACGGCTTCGTGATGCCGAATGGGGTGCTGCACTCGCCGACGGACCTTTGCACACACGAGTTGCACGTCACAATGGACGAGCATTTCCTAGCCGAGGATCTGACGCTCGACGGCCGGATCGGAGCAGCCGATGCGTTTTACGCCTGCCGGGAAGAGGACTATCCGAAAAGCCGGCACGAAGATTGGGAATACCTCGTTGACACGTTCGACTTCGAGGCGAATCAGGACCCCGATTTCGTACTTAGGAATTCGCGCCCGGCAATCAGCGCCGAAGAATTCGCCGGCGATGGGGTTGACGCAAAGTGGATCATTTATGGGGATTTCCTAGGCGACCAGAAGTGCTCCATTCTCCGTCTCATCGTGGCGCCCGGCGCCAAGACGAATTTCTGCCCGGAGAGTCCCGCGCTGTTCCACACGAATCGCGGCTGCGGCCGGGTTGGAAAACTTGAAGTGCGTTATCATCAGGATATGAAGCTTGGCGGAATCTACCCCGAGATCGGATTCATTACCCAGTCCGCGCTTTCCAGAGGCGGTGTCGTCATCGAGAACACGGGGGCTGAACCGCTCGTCTTGACCTTCGACTTCCCACAACATGCGCATACCAAAACACCCGGTGCTGCCGTTGCGGGCTAATCGCTTGATTACGGATAAATACGGACCGCTTTGCACATCAACGCCGGGCAGGGCATCTTCGGTATCGTGATCGATTTTTCCGACGCGCCCTACCGGTTCTTTAAAGCCACGCCGCGCGATGGTGCGACGCCTCTGTACTGAAATGGCGCTCTTTTGAGAAGGAGCCTTGGACTCGTTTGTGATCCGTGCTACCTTCCGCGGACACGAGCCCGACTAGCGGGCATGGATGGTTTGCTGTGCGGTTGATATTGTTTTGGTCGTTGCTGGTGAAAAAGCCGTGCCTCCAAGATCTGGCGTTTCGTGAAACGCAGAACCAAACCATGAAATTATTTATCGGAAACCTCTCATACGACACTACAGAAACCGAACTGTCCGAACTACTGAGCGAAATTGGAACCATCATTGAATTCCGCCGTCCTCAGGACTTTGAAACCGGGAAGCCACGTGGCTTTGCCTTCATCACCATGGACAGTCAGGAAGCAGGCGAGAAAGCAATTTTGGCACTCGACGGAACAAAACTCGACGGCCGTGAGCTGAAAGTAAATGAGGCGGAAGAAAGAAGGAGCGGTCACCCAGCGGACCGCCCAAAAAATGTTTCAATGAACGTTCCCAAGCAACGCCCTGTTGATGACAGACCAGTAGGTAAAGACGGAAAAAAAGTCCGCTACAAGGGAATCTGATTTGGGTAGGTCTTGCCGCCTCTAGTTAATATTGCGTAGGGTTGGCTAAGCGACCCAATGATTTCTCCTTCACTCAGCGAAAAACTCCTCAGCTCGGTTACTCGGGACTTTTTCCGCCCGCTTACCCGGCCCTCTGCGGCCATCTATGTGGATTGCGCAGACCGACTCGCGGATATCGCCGGAGATTCGGGGCGCCTGCCACATTCAGAGGCAGTCGCGTTGATCTGTGAGGTATTACAAAGTCACCCCGACGTGGTGCTCGACGAGGATGAGGGCGCGGCTCTGAGGGATTCCCGCCAGCGTGCCGGGCAGCTATTCAATCGCCTCTGTGATGCCGCCTGGTTGGAAGACCAGCAGCTCGGCTTGCACGAGCGCTGGGCCCTCATCTCACCAGGTCTCCGTCCAATGCTGCGGCTCCTCCGCGAACTTGCGGAAGATGAGATTGCGGAGCTCAAAACCTTTGCCGATACAGTGCGAGGCGTCTGCGAGACCTTGGAACGCCCCGGAATACTCGATGCCCGTTTACATGATGCCGATGCCCTCCGCGCGACGGTGACTGATGTGAACTCCCGCTTGGAAAGCGCGGTGATTCAGCTCCATGGGGTCGAAAAACTCATCTCCCTATTCGACAATCGCCAACGCCTCTCAGATTCCCCCGCGGAAACACTGAGGCTGCTCTATGCGGAGTTTGGCGCGGGCCAGCACATGGTCTGCTACGATGCACTCCGAAGAAGCGGCCTGCTGCCCCGTCTACAAGCACTCCGCTCCATGGTCGCCGACCGCCGGGACGACCCCTTGATGAAAGCTCGCCTCGCCGAAGGCCTCGCCAGCCATTACCACTGGGACGAAAACGAAGCCTACCATCGTGCGGAAAAATCCCTTCGACTCCTCGAGCAACGCCTCGCTGCTATCCGTCTTGTGGCCGATGCCATTGATGCCCGCATGGCCGCCTTCAACCAGCTTTCTCAACAGCGCTACCGCTATCAGACGGAACTGCGCGGACGCCGCCCGGAAATTGTCAAAGCCTACTGCGACGCGATCAACCAACACCACTCCGAGACACGTCTAGCGTCCTTGCGCGGCGCAGATCCCGACTTCCAACCGCTCGTCCCCGAGGTGAAATTCTTCTACGGCTTCGAGTCTCTCGCCCGCGTTCGCCGCGTGAAATCCCCGGCCGATCTTACCTTCGGCGGCGAGGCATCCGGAAATACGGAATCCGCCGAGGAGACACTCGCCGCTCTCCGTGAGCGCCAGCGCCTTGCCCTCACTCCACAACGCGCCGCCCGCCTCGTAGCTCGGCTGTTGCCTCAATCCTCAACCTCCCTTTCGACCGAAAATTTCACGGCCGCGGATACCGACGAAATGCTCGACCTGCTCGCCATCGCCGCATACGACCGCGCCGTCACCGCCACCGGCCAGCGCATCTCGTGGTCCGTCGACGGTTCCGGCAAAACCGCCGGCCTCGAACCCGAAACCATTCCCACAGATTCCCACGCCGACTGGCAGGTCGAACGCTTCACCATTCACAGAGCAAAAAACTAACCGCGAATTCTTACCAACCCTCCGAAATGAAATTCACCACGATTCACATCTTCAATTCGCGAAAATTCACGTCCATTCGCGGTTAAAAATCTTCAAATGAATCAGAACCATTGGCCCAGCTTCTGGCCGGACGTTCCCGAAGAGGATCGCGCCGGCATACGCGAAATTCTCGCCGAACTCCTCGGTCGCGGCACCTTGCTTGGCGATAGCGGCTCCGGTCACGATCTGTTCTTGCTCGCCCGCGACCATTATCAGAAACACCTCACCGATTACCTCGCCCCACTCGGGCTTGAGCTGATTATCGACGATGATTTCTCTCTCCTCCAAGCCCGTCCCGTTCCCGAGGCCTGCCACCTACTTGCTACTTTTTCCAAAGACGAAACCCTCCTCCTACTCGTCATGTGGCGCGCTTGGGACGATCACCGCACCAACGAAATCAGCTCCGCCGTCGTGCTCACAGTGGATGACCTCTGGACCCGCTTCCGCAACACCTTCGACAAGATCGATCCTCCGGAAAAAACCCATCTCGACTCCCTCCTAGCCCGCCTGAAACGCCACCGCCTGGTCCGCACCCACAAGCCAGACGGCGCGGAAAACCTAGGCGAGACACTCATCGAAATCCTCCCCAGTCTACCCCGCACCATCCCCTTCGACAGCCTAGAATCCTGCCTCAATCGTGCCGCCCTCTACGAACCTAGTGAGCCATCCACTGAAGAGGAAACCGCGAATGCACACGAATAGCCACGAATCCCTACGAATGAAAATCAGCAAAACCAAAGTCTTCGATTCGCGGAAATTGGCGTTCATTCACGGTTAAAAATTAGTGTTTAGAATTTAAATTTTTGAAAGAAATGCCCTCAAGAGTCCACCTCTCCCGCATCATCGCCATCAATTGGTATGGTTACCGGCGCTTCATCGATCTCTCCGGCCTCTCGCTCATTACCGGCGCGAACGGCTCGGGGAAAAGCGTATTGTTAGATCTCATCCAGTTCGTCCTGCTCGGCGAGTCGCTCTCACGTTTCAACAAAGCCGCTGCCGGCGCAGGCAGCGGGCGGTCGCTTCGCGGTTACTGCCTTTGCGATACCAACACCCAGGGAGCCGATGGTCAGGAGCGCTACCTTCGTCCGTCCGGCGTAACTCTCGCGGCCTTGGAATTCGTCTGGCCTCATGAAGAAGGAGAGGAAAACCCGCGCCGCGAAACCTGGGGTGCACGCATCGAATTTGAAGGACCAACCTCGAAAGGGAAGACCCTTTGGTTCACCGTTCCGGGCCGTATCGAAAAAGAAAACTTCCTCGGTCAGGATCTCGTGTCCGACGACCTCACCTTCATGCCCGAAGATGAGTTCCGCGTCCACGTGAAGCGCGATCTCGGCGGCGAAGTCTTCGATCGACAAGGTTCCTATCTTGAGGAAATGGGCACCCGCAGCCACCTCGGTTTCGACCGACCGCAGATGAATAAAACCCTACCGAACTCCATGGCTTTCCAGCCGGTGGAGTCGTTCGAGAAATTCATCCGTGAGTATCTGTTAGAGCCGGGTATGCCCGATGTGAAGGCCGTGCGCGCCAGTGTCGATGCACATCGCCGCGCCCAGGATAGACTGGAGAAAATGCACGACCAGCTCGACCGCCTCAAACGCATCGGCGACTTCCACGCGGAGTATCGCAAGGCACGCCGCGAAGCACGCCTCCACGCCCACCTGTTAGATGCGCTCACCCACGAGCGGAAGCTCGAATCCCTCACCGCCGAGCGCGAGGAACTCGAAAAACGCCGTGCCGAAAATGCCGAGCAACGCGCCGACTACGAAGCGGCGATCCAGGAGCGCAACGAACTCGACTCCCAGCTCGGCAAAGTCCGCCTCGCCGCCGGAAACGACCTGCAAACCGCCCGCCTCAGCGAGGCACGCACCGAGCAGGAAGAGGTTTCCCGCGACCTCGACTCCCTGCGCGAGATCGAAAAATCCGCCCAGCAATTCCTCTACGAGCGCACCCAGAACTGGAAGCAATGGTTACGCCTCGGCGAAGACCTCGACCTCGCAGCCCCGGAGCAAGCTTCCGAGTGGCTGAAGCAAATGCAGGCCGGAGAGGAAAACGCAGCCCTCGATGCCGCCGCGAAAATGCCCCGCGCGTATCAAGCACTCGTCAACGACGCTCGCGACCATCTTCGCCCGATCGAAGATAAAATCAAAGACCTGGAATCCCGCGAAGCCCGCCTCCGCCGCGAGCTCGAAGATCTCGATCACAAAGGCAGCGCCGCGCCCTCGCCGCTGCTCGATGCCCTGAAATCCCGTGGCCAGAAAGCCGATGCCCTCGCCCGCGTCATCGAGGTCCGCGAGGATGCCGAGCCATGGTGGCCGCTGCTGGAAACGCTCTTGGGAAAACACCGCGCCAGCGTGCTCCCGCAGGATTTTAAAGCCGCCTGGGATCAGGCGCAACGCCTCGGCCACCTCGACGAGCCATTGGTCAATCCCGCCGAACTCGGCAGTACCTCCGGGAAGCTGAAGAAAGGCAGCGTCGCCGCGTTTTTCGAAACCAAGCACGAGCTCGCAGGCTCCTACCTCCACCATCTCTACGGCGATCTCATGGCGGTGGATGACGTTTCCGAAATCGAAAAACATCCGCGCGCGATTTCCAAGGACGGCTGGTTGAAAGACCCGCCGCACCGCAGTCACCTCCAGCCATCTAAAGAATTTTCCATCGGCGAGGAAGGCCTCCGCCGCCTGCGCGGAATCCGTCAGGACGAGCTCGCGCAAGTCACCGAGGAACTCGCCATCCTTCACCGCGCCCGCGAAAACTGGCGGACTTTTCTGCATCGCGGCGAGAGCTGGCAGCTCGACAAGGCGGACCCGCCCGCCGGAAGTGCCAAGCTCCGCGACCTGCCCCGCCTGCGCGCGGAACTCGGCAAACTCAACGAAACCATCCGCCTGCTCGCCACTCCCGAGCGCGAGGCTTTGGTCGAGAAACTGCGGGTCTTGGAAAAGACTTTCCAGGGCATCATCGAGCGCACCGGTCGCCTTGCCAACAGTATCGAGAAATTCGATTTTCACGAAAAGCGGAGTCTCGAATCTATCGCTGATCTGGAAGAGGAAGAGCGCGAGCTTTTGATCAAACGCCAGCAAGGCCGCGAGGCCATCTCGGATGCGCGCGACGCGGAAATTTCCGAAATGATCTCCTCGGTCAGCAGCCAGTTCACGAAATGGCAGCAGCGCCTCGATGCGGTCGAGGCAGTCGCCCGCACACGCGAGCACGATTCCGACAAGGCCCGCCGCGAGCGCGACATCGAACGCCACGCCCTCGCCGAAAAACATCCGGAAGCCGCCGAGGCTTTCGATCCTGAGGATGACGAAAACGCACGATACGATGCCCGCCTCGAGGAGCTGGAGACTCATGAGTTGGAAAAATACACACTCGCTGCCGAGGACGCGCGTAGGGAATGGGAGGACCGCCTTCAGCACCAGGTGCTCGATGTCCTGAAGGAGAAACTCGACGAGGCCGAGCGCACCAAGCGCGAGCTAAACCGCGCGATGGATCACGACATCGGCGGCTGGCGCTACCAGCTCTCCATGAAGGCGGATCGCTCGCACAGCGCGATCTGGGCGCTCGTCGACAAGGGCCTGAATCCCAGTATGGAGCTTTTCGCCGAGGGCGCGAAAGAGGAGATCGAGAACGCGAAATCCGCGCTCATGCTCGCCATCGAGAACGCCGAGGACCCGCGCCACCAGCGCGCCCTCGATTACCGCTATTACCATCACTGGGACATCCAGGCGACCCCCACCGGCAAGGGCGAGGGCGCGGCGATCTCGCTCAATAAAAACGCGAAAAAACAAAGCGGTGGTGAGAACCAGGCACCGTTTTTCGTGGCCATGCTCGCCGCCTTCCAACGCGTCTATGATCTCGGCCCACGCGAAACCCGCAAGAACCTCGGCATCGTCATCATGGACGAGGCGTTCTCCAAACTCTCTGGCGACCGCATCGATTCCTGCCTCGACCTCGCGAGAAACTTCGGCCTCCAGCTGGTCATGGCCTTCCCGGAAGACCGCCTCCCAACCATGATCCAGCACGCCGAGACCGTCGTGCAATGCCGTGTCGACCGCGCTTACGATGAAAAATCCGGGCGCATCACCGATATCAACAACTGGGTCGTGAAAGTGGATCGCGAGAAACTCTTGGAAGCGTATTCATGAAAGGAACCGCGATTTAGAAATCGCGACAACCCCAGCGAACCATTCTGACAGCCCAACACCAAATCCCCATGCAGGTCGCGATTTCTAAATCGCGGTTCCTCTCCCTCCAATGACCACCCCGACATGGCTCACCGAGATGCACCGCCAATGGCACAAAGCCAGGGGCAGGCGGATCGGCACGCCATCGCGGCCGTTTTCCCGCGACTGGCAGAAGCTGTTAGACGACAGTGGCATCGTCTCCAGCGAGGAAATCAAAACTGCGGAGCGCGATCTCGAAGCCCTCGAAAAGGAAGGCCGCCTGCTCCTCAAACGCCACCGTTACCGCCGCCACAATATCGAAAAAATCATTCTCCCGCTGGAGAATGAGGAATGGTGGATCGCATACTTCGGCGGCACGCCAGCGAGGGATTTGATCGCACGCGCGCTCGCTGTGCTGAAGGATTTTACCAAGCGGGAGCACTCGGTTTCCCCTGCGGAGTGGGAAACGCTCCTAGCAACTCTCCACCTGCGTTTCACCGACGGAAACAACCTGCATCCGTTCAAATGGACCGAGCCGGAAAACCTCCAGGAAACGCTGGAACTCTGCTGGAAGCTCACGGAACGGGAGTGGCAACCCGGCACCCTGATCCGCACCGCCAGCCTTGCTATCGGAATGGATTCGAAAGGTCTTGAGGAGCGCAAAGCGGTTATTGAATCGGCACTGTCTTTGCTTTTCTGCGAGAAGTTCGAACTAAAATCCCTCGGCTTGGCGGAGGGCGACACTCATGTCGAGCTGAGCGGGATCTTCCAACTGCATTTCCCCGACGGCACCTCCCAAAAAATCGATAATCTCCGCATCGCGAAAATCGGCACCACGGACATTTTCCGCTGCGAATCCATCACTACGGACGCGACGGAACTCCTCACCATCGAAAACCGCAAGACCACCTTCCGCCAATACGCGGAGTTGAACCGGAACGGTTCGAAACTCATCGCCACGACCTCGTTTCCCGGTCCCACCTTTCGCGAGTTTCTGCGCAAACTTCCTGAGGGCATCGTGCACCAACATTTTGGCGACACCGATCCCGCTGGCTGGCTTATCCTACTGAAACTTCGCGAGGCCACCCCGCGCCATGTCGATGCTTTCCGAATGAAATGGCGCCCCGGCAAAATACCGTCCCCACTGAGCGCCTACGACCGGAAACACCTGCCAAAACTCCTCTCCTCAGAACGTCTCCAAGACGTGCGCGCGGAGATCGCCGCCATCCTTTCCAACGACGACAAAGGCGACTACGAACAGGAAAGCCTCGGGATGGCATCCCATTGAGCCCCCAAGGAGGGGCTGCATTCTGCTGCCCAGCATTTATCCCGGCAAAGCGAAGCGACGACGGAACCCAAGCCATTTCCTCCGTTCTTCTCTGGCAGCAGAATGCAGCCACTCCTTGGGGCTCGCTTCTATATGGCAGGTGAAAAACGTTTCTGGAGGTGAGGGTGGAGGATATTGGCGAAGACGATTGCGAGCGCGCCGAGGTAGAAGGTCGGTTGTAGGTTTTCGTGTTCACCGAAAATAATGGCCGCGGCAATGATGCCGTAGACCGGCTCGAAATTCGCTGCGAGGTTGAAGTTGTAGGCGCTGATGGTGCGTAGCAGGCGGTTGGTCAGGTCTTGGGCGAAGACGGTGCAGACCAAGGCGAGGACGATGATCCAGAGCCAATCGAGGGGGTCGTCGAAGAGCAGCGCGGGGAAACCGGCGGGATCAAAGATGGGGACCGCGATGAAACAGACGGCAGTCGCAGCGACCATTTCCCAGCCGACCATCACCATCGGATCGCCGCCTTTGACGACGATATTTTTGTTGAGCACCATGAAGATGGCAGCGAGTAGTGCGCTGAGGAGTGCGACCGCGAGGCCGAGCAAGTGAGCTTTTTCGACACCCGCGATCAGGCAAATTCCGAACAGCACGATCAACCCGAGAAAAACTTCAAAGGGGCGGATTCTTCTGCGGTCGAACAAAGGTTCGGTGAAGGCGGTGAACAGCGAGAGGGTGGCCAAGCCTGCTAGGGCGATCGAAACGTTGGCGAGTTTGACTGCGCCGAAGAGGCAGAGCCAGTGCAGGCCGATGATTGCGCCGACGCCTAACAATTTCCCTACTTCGCGTTTTCCCAGCCAGATCTTGCGGTTCCGCATCATGGCGACCCAGAGGAAAGCTCCCAGCGTGGCGATCAGGCAGCGCCAGGTGATCAGCACCGGAGCGCTGACGGAAGCGAGCCGACCGAGTATGGTTGTCGCCGCGAAGATCACGACGAGGAGATGGAGTTGGAGGAACGGGCTGATGGCGGATTCTTATCAGGAATCCTGATGTTGGAAGGCGAATTCGTTGCTATCGCCTTTGGAGTCCTCGGAGTTGCGCCCAGCCATGAAAAGGACGGTGGCGCTGGAGGCAAGCATCAGCAGGGCAGCGTAGACCGGGTGCAATAGGCCGATGCAGGCGAGGCTGATGCCGGTGAAGTTGTAGACCAAGGTGAAGGCGAGAAGCTGGGTGAGTTTTTTTCGGGTGCTACGGGCGAGATAGAGCGCCTGGGGGATCACTGAAAGATCGTAGTGGGAAAGGGTGGCGGAGGCGACGGCGGAGGCGGCTTTCGCCTCGGGGCCGAGGGCGATGGAGACGTGGGCGGCGCTCATGGCCTCGGTGTCATTTAGACCGTCGCCGATGAGAAGCATGGCGTGGCCGCTGCTCTGCCGCTCGCGGACGAGAGTGGCTTTTTCCGAGGCGGTGAGGCCGGTGGCGCAGGGCATCATGTTGCGCAGGGTTTCCGGGACTCCCGAGTCTCCGGTAAGCAGCTCCGTAGGGTAGCCTGCAGCGGCGATTTCCTCCAAGGCTAGGATGGCTCTGTCACGGGATTTTTCCTGGAAGACGACTTGACCGACCGCTTGACCATCAAGCAGGAGGTGGAGGCTGCGGTCGTCATGTGCGGGGGCGGAGCTTGGCGAATTTTTCCTGAGGTGAAGGGAGTTGCAGATGGTGAGTTCGTGGCGGACTCCGGCGGCGGTGAAGGTGGCACTGACGCCACGCGCGGGGATGGGTGTGATGATGAGGTTTTCCAGATCCGCAGGCTCGGCGAGGTTCCAGAACGGTCTGGCGACGGGATGGGTGGAGTGGCGCTGGATGGTGGAGAGCCAGCTCTGTATTTCGGAGGGGGTATCCGGGGTGGTCTCTATGGATTTGATCGAGAGTGTGGGACTGGTGAGGGTGCCGGTTTTGTCGAAGGCGACGGTATCGGCGGTGGCGAGTCGTTCTAGGAAATCCGGGGTGTGCGGGACGAGGCCGAGCAGGCGGAGGCGGGCGGTGCTGCGGCGTATGGCGAGCGGGACGGCGAGGCCGATGCCACATGGGCAGGCGACAATGGTGACCGCGAGGCCGTTGAAGAGGGCCTGTGAGGTTTCCCCGATCGCGAGCCAGACGATGACGGTGAGTATGGAAATTACGATGACAGCGGGGACGAAGAAGCGGAGCACGGCGGTGGCCAGAGACTCGGATGGGCGGGATGGTGAGCTTTCGCAGACGGCGAGCAGGCGATCCAACTCACGGTCGGTGCCGGGTGCGGTGGCGCGCAGAAGGAGGGTGCCATCGAGGACCCGGCAGCCTGCGAGGAGTTGCTCTCCTGCTTCTACCGGAGTCGGGAAAAATTCGCCGGTGTGGACGAGTCTTTCGACGAAGGCGGAGCCGCTTTCGACGTTGCCATCTGCGGGGATGACCTCGCCAGAGCGTATTTCAAGAAGGTCGCCGGCTTGCACAGATGTCAGGGGAATTTCTGCATCCTGGCCGGAGATACGAGCAGTGCTACGCAGGCCGGGGATTTGGTTTTCCAAGCTTTCCAGGCGCTGGATCTGGGCACGGGTGATGAGCTGGCCGATGTGGTAAATGGCGAGCAGGATGATGACGACCTCGTAGTAAATGTGGCCGATGCCGGTGATGCTGGAGTAAACGGAGGCCGTGTAACTGCCACAGAGTCCGATGAGGAAAAGCTGCTCCAGGGTGATGCGGGGAGCGAGGGCTCTGCGGAGAATTGGCGCACCGGCGAGGATGAGCGTGAGGCCGCTGGCGAGGGCGAGGACGCCGTGGATGACGGTGCGGGTTGTGCCGGTGGCGGGGCTGAGATTGATCGCGAGGGAAAGATACATCGCGAGCCCTCCGGAGACGATGAGAAAGCCCGCGCGCAGCCACGGCAGAGCGGATTCCGGCTTCGGTGAAACCGGCTGAGCGGGAGCGGAGCAGTTGCAACAGCTCATGGCTTATTCGGTGAGGGCGGCATCCAGATCTGCGGCGGTCCAGGAAGGGTGATCTTTGAATTTTTCCCGCAGCGTGGTGACGGAGGCAGGTGCGACGGGTGGGGCGGAGTTCCCCCATTCCGAGCGGATGTAGGAGAGGACGGCAGCGACTTTCCGGTCGTCGAGCGTGTCTCCTTGGGCCGGCATCATGCCGTTCCATTTTTCACCGTTGACGAGGATTTCTCCATTCAGTCCGTGGAGGACGGTGAGGATGATATTTTCCTCCGGCCCGGTGACCCAGTCGGAGCCAGCGAGAGGTGGAAACGCTCCTGGAAGTCCGGCCCCAGTCGCTTGGTGGCAGGCGGAACAAACGGCGGCGTAAATCGTTGCGCCTTCTTTGACAAGAGTGGCGGGATCGTCCGACGCGGGTGCTGCTGGGAGGGTTTCGCCGGTGTCCTCCGGGACGAAGGTGCGGACGTAACCTTCGTTGTATTCGTCCCAGCGAAAGCCTCCAGATGCGATGGTGAGATACCAGATCCCCCAGATACAGAGGGGGGCGTAGATGCAATGTTTTAACCACCATGGGGCGGCGCGCATCATTTCGACTGGCTCGGCCTTCTCTCGAATGATGGCTCCGTGGACTTTGCGGGTATTTAGATCTTCGCCAGATTCATTTCCAGGTTTCATAGGGAGTTATTTGGCTAGGGAGTCGACACGGGCGGCGGGAGCCTCCGGGATCTCGTAGGAGGAAAGTTTCAGTGACTGGAGGTAAGCCACGAGGGCGAGCATTTCATGGCTGGGAGTGACTTCGAAATCCTTTCCAGGGCCGAAGCCTTTCGGGAAGTTCAGGGCATTTGCGGCGGGCTTCTCCGGGTCTTTTTTCCGAGTTTCGAAAAGAAATTTGAAGGGCGGCATATTGGATCCCTTGGAGGTGATCTGCGGATTGTAGAGGTGGAGAAGGTGCCAGGTCTCCGAGGGGTTTCGCACGCCGATGTTGGAGAGATCCGGGCCGGTGCGCATGGTGCCCATCTGGACGGTCTCCTGGTTCATGTAATCGCGGGGGACGGTGCGGCGTTCGCCCCAGCCGCGCTCGATATCAGAGCGGACACGGGCGGGGTGGACTTGTTGCGAGTGGCAGTAAATACAGCCGTTGGCGATGTAGACACGGTGGCCTTCCCTTTCCAATGAACTGAAGACGGGTGGGATCATCTCACCGGTCTCGGGGTCGGGAACCTGTTCGAAATTTCCCAAACCCCAGATGGGGAGGAGAACCAGCCCGACCCATGAGGACATAAAGGTCAGCATGAAGCCAATGAAGATGAATCGAAATTTATTCATGGATTGGGGCGGGGTCAGGAACGCGTTTGGTGAAGAGGGTGGGCTCGCCATCGCTCGCACGGTGGCGGATGATCATCCAGCAGAAGGAGATGGCGAAGGCGACATGACCGAGAGTCATGAGGCTCCCGGAGATGGTGCGGAGCTTCAGGTAAGGCATGGTGAGGGCCACGATTTCGAGGAAAGGGGTATCCTTTTGGTTCAGCTCGATGCCCTGAAGGACGCCGCCCCAGCTAAGGAAGGACCAGTAGCCGATGAAGCCGAGTGCACAGCTCCAGAAGTGAATGCGGATGAGGAAACGCGAGGGCCACTCGCGCTCAAGCAGACGCGGCATGATGTAGTAGATGGAACCGAAGAAGACCATCGTAGCGAATCCGTAAACTCCGAGATGGGCGTGGGCGATGGTGTAGTGGGTGAAATGGGTGATGCCGTTGAGCGACCGGATCGCCATGGAGGAGCCTTGGAATGAGGCGAGGGTGTAACACATCGCACCGAAAACCACGAAGCGCAGCGTGGGTGAATAAATGGTCTTTTTGAAATGACCGACCATGGTGAAATGGTGGTTGATGGCGACGGTGATGACCGGGATGAACATCATGATACTGGCGACAACTGAGGCAGTGATCAGCCATGCGGGGAATGGCCCGCCAATGAGGTGGTGCATGCCGTTCCAAGCATAGAAGAATGCCAGGCTCCAAAAGCCGATGATGGAGAGGTAGTAGGAATGGATGGGGCGGCCGATGATTTTGGGGATCAGGTAATAAACGGCGCCAAGGCCGATTGGGGTGAACCAAAGGCCGAGGACGTTGTGGGCGAACCACCAGTTGATCGGCGGCTGGGCAGGTGCTTGGACGGGGGCGAGGATCAGGAGGCCATGGGCGGTGAAATAGAGTGCGGGGAACCAGAAAAAGGCCGCCATGATATACCACTGGGAGATGTAGATGTGGCCTGGCGGACGCCGCCGAATGAGGCCTACGGCCTCCAGTGTGACGAACGCAAAGCAGACGAGCAGGAAGGGCGCGGCGTAGGTGGGATATTCCAGCCATTCCACGGCGGTGGAGTCTCCGCGGAGGATGCCCCAAGTTCCTACGGCGTTGCCCATGTTCCAAAGCACGGCTGCCAGCGTGAGGGAACGGTGGTCGCGGATGGGAGCGCGGCAGAGGCGGGAAAGGATCCAGAGCCCGATGCCGATACCGGCGGTAGAAAGCCAGCCGTAAACGACGATGTTCAGGTGGGCGGGGCGGACTCGCCCGAAGGTGAGCCACGCATTTTCTGCAAGAAACTCGGGATCGTGCAGCTTGATGGAGGCGGCGATGGCCAGGGCGGAACCGAGCAGAAGCCAGAAGAGCGAACTACCGAGGAAAATACCGACAGGCCAGCGGGCCGCGCGGTCGATCTCCAGGCGTTGGAGGCGGCTTTCCTCGATGGCGGCGGCATCGGGTTTAAGGGCGTTTTCAGAACTCATGAATTACGGGTGATAGAAGGATCGGTGGGGGTACCGATGGGTTCGTCCGCATCGAAAATGGATTCTGCGGCGGATTCGAGATTTTCGAATTGCTGGTGGGTGGCGGCCCAGGAAAAGGCGAAGACGGTTCCGATGCTACCAAGAAGCATGATGATAAGGACGACAGTGACGGCGATGAGCATGGTGGGGGCAGGGTCAGAGATTTAGATGCGAAATACCGATGATGGGGTGCAAGTTCTTCTCACGAGATTCTAGGCTCAACCTAAAAGGTTTTTCCTACTTGGCAAACGGGGAAGAAGGGCTTTTTCCAAGACTTGGCGGGTGCGGCTCCTGTGGGCACGCAATCAATGATTATGAGGTTGATCGTAGGTGAGTGAATGAGATTAATCGAGTTCGATGGAGACGCGGAAAGCTCCCCGGAGGTCACCTGTGGCAAAGTTGATGGCTTTGTCGTTGGGATAGAGGTCAGCGAGGGTTTGCGAGAGTGCGGGAGAGAATTCGGAGGGGTCGCCGTGGCATTTGAGGCAAATCGATTCGGTTATGATGGGCTTGTAGTAGACTGCCTGGTTGGTCCCGGTGCTGATGACTTTCGACGGAGGAAGTGCTTTCCCGGATGCGAGCAGTGCTTCCCATTCGGAGAGGACTGCGCGGTCTGCTTCGGTAGGAGCGTT
>Ga0307970_1000622_pt1 | contig 20920 bp, 12 predicted proteins | sample OrgLakmetagen712_FD_202093 | JGI IMG/M metagenome (GOLD analysis project Ga0307970, IMG submission 202093) | Saline water microbial communities from Organic Lake, Antarctica - #712 | ecosystem: Environmental > Aquatic > Non-marine Saline and Alkaline > Saline | place: Antarctica: Organic Lake... | reverse complement strand
CTGAAAGAAAAATTGAAGCAAGGTAAGGTTCCACCGTCGCAAACAAGCAGTATCAAATACGGCCTGAAAGTCGAAGAAAGTGGCGATGTCATGGGGATCCAGTTCACAAGGGGCAAATACACGTTTCCGATGCGCTATTCGGGCAACATGACTTTCAGCACCTTTATCGACAAGGCTTACGACTACGAGGTGGTCGATCTTGAAGATCGGGAGTTCCTGATCATGAAATGGGAATTTGAACCTGAAATCGACAAAGACTTCAAAGCGGAATACACGACATATGTGAAAGTCGCAGGTGGCAAGTAGCAGCGCGGGATACGTCTCTTTCCATGAGGCTGCCTTTGCAGACTGATAAAACCTGCTTCCTCCAGCCTATGGGGTTCCCCTGTTTTTATAATTTCAGAAAGGGATATCCGAATGGATTACCGGGCTAAACCATCGAATGGCAGCCTGGAATAATTGCGTTGCCCGCACTTTGCCCCGGTGTGAAAATGGAAGATGCAATTTAATCTCATATCCACGAAAAGCGCCGCGTTTTTCACAGTGCTGGCAACCATGACAGCGTGCGATCAACAGAAGCAAACCGATGTCAGTCCGTCGTCCGGCACCATCAGGACCGCTGACCAATCAGAAGATACGGACAAGCAGGAATTGGTGCCTGAGGAAGTTCTTATCAGCGGGAAAAAGATCGTGGATAAGATCGAATTGTATGAACAGGAGCATGGCTTTTTGCCAACGCCGGCCACGGCATTGGCGATCATTCCCGAAGGTTGGGTTCTCGGGATTACTGATGACAATGCCTACACACTGACGAAGGAATTGGAGGAAGGTGATGGCAAGTTTGAGTATTGCCATCTACCCGATGATGGAGATGAAAAACACGGAGCTTGGTATTTGGTGACCCCGACTCAGGAAATCATCCTGGAGGAGTGAGAGGCCGCCTTTTGTTTAGCAATCCGACAGACAATTTATAATCGAAAGCCCGCCAAAATCAGGATGGCAAGACAGGGCTTCATCGTCTAGGTTTCGGCCATACGTCTATCTCCCATGAAAACCCGTTTCCGCTCCGTTCTCCAATCCATATTCTGTTTCCTGGCACTTGGTCTGATCACCGCAGGGCCACTGCGTGCCGCGGAGTTGTCCACGGATTTCCCGAAAGAAAAGCCGCCGCTGGAGCTGGCACCGCGTCTCGGGCGACCGTTTGGCGACAACGCGGTCTTCCAGCAGAAGATGCCGGTTCCAGTCTGGGGTTGGACCCTGCCGCGCGCGGCCGTGCACGTGGCCTTTGGTGAACAGGAGCATGTCACTACGTCCGGTGATGACGGGCGCTTTGAAGTAAATCTCGATGCAATGCCTGCTGACAAATTGAAGTCGGTGAATGACGCGCCTGTCGGACGCATCCTGACCGTGACCACCCGCGCGGATGGAAAGCAGGCCAAAAAGGAGTGTTCCAACATCCTGATCGGCGAGGTCTGGCTGTGCTCGGGTCAATCGAACATGTCGGTGAAATTCGGCAACACCGCCTACCCGAAAAACTCACAATCAGAGGCCAACTACCCGGCGCTGCGCTTTCTCGAAACCGATTGGACGGTCAGCACTCCCAAGACCGTCGGCGGTTGCTACAGCATTTCATTTGTGTTCGGCCGCAAGCTTCAAAGCGAGCTGCTGGTCCCCGTCGGCCTGATGAATGCGGCGGTCGCGGGAACCGGTATCGAAGGCTGGCTGTATGTCCCGCCCGGTGAGGAACCCATCAAAACGAAGTATCAGAATTTCATCCCAAAAATCGAGCCATTGGTGGGTCATGCGATGCGCGGGGCGCTGTGGTATCAGGGCGAGGCCAACGTGAAGGACGGCAAGGATTACCTGCCCAAGTTGAAGCAGCTGATCGAGGGCTGGCGCGGGGTCTGGGAACAGGGTGATTTCCCGTTCTACTTCGTACAGCTGGCGGCGCAGGGAGAATCACCCACGGACAAGCCCGAAGGTGGCGACGGTCGCGCGGCCATTCGCAACGCGCAGTTCGAGGCGCTTGGCATTCCGAATACCGGGATGGCGGTTGCCATCGACATCGGTGAGAAGAAGGAACACCCCTATAACAAGTATGACGTCGGTATGCGGCTTGCGCACTGGGCGCTACACAACGACTACGGAAAAGAAGAGGTGGTGCCGAGCGGCCCGCTCTACAAGGAACACAAGATCGAGGGCAGCACCATCCGGGTGAAATTCGATCACGCGGAAAACGGACTGATGCTCGCTGAAAAGGACGGCTACGAGCCGCCGGCACCAACGCCGGATGCGGAGATGCCGTGGCTATCCATCCAAGCCAAGGACGGCACCTGGCATTGGGCCAAGGGCAAGATCGACGGCAGCGACCTCATCGTCTCCTCTGAGAAAGTATCCAAGCCAGTCGCGGTCCGTTACGCCTACACCCAGTTCCCCGTCGGCTTCAATCTCTACAACAAGGACGGACTCCCTGCCTCGCCGTTCAGCAGCTCGGGGTATTGATACCAAATCCCGGGATAATCCGTCAGAAAAGACCGGAACCGCCTTTTTTGGAGCGCGAGTCACCCGCCTGACACAACCCAAAAGGTTGGCGATTTCCTAATTCGGCACGTTTTACGCTTCTTCCTTATGAGCTGGAACGAGACGTTTTCAGCCTCGGAAACCCTAATTGACACGAACGAAGTTTACATCGATTATGAAAGAAGCGGCAAGGTGGTGGAAATCTTCTTGCTCACCTCGGATTCATTTCTTTTTAGAAAATAAAAGAAAGAACGATCCACCGTTTTCGTATAGACTACACGCTCCAACGTCCCGTTAATTCAAAAAATTACCATTATGAACAACCGCCGTGACTTCTTAAAAAACGCATTTATTGCCATGGGCGGACTCTCTGTTGCCGGAGGCGCGCCAAGGCTTTCAGCTGCTCAAGCGTCTGCCGGAGCTGCTGCTGGCAAGCCGCCGATGCGCTTCATCTTCATGCACCGAGGCAACGGTCTGTTTCCTAAAGTAATGGTTCCACCATCTTTTGGCTCCAAAGAAATGAAAATGGAGAATGCCAAAGAGGCATTTCAGGTAGACTTGGACGGGCATGAGCTTCCCGAGTGGATGAGCCCTCTCCAAGAGCACAAAGACAATCTGACCATACTCCAAGGCCTTTCCGGTAAAATGTGCACCACGGGGCACCATTCCTGGTGCTCCTCGCTCGGCGTGTTCAAGGCGAACGAGCGCCCTGGTTCCATCAAGTGGGCGACGGTCGACTTCGAACTTGCGAAGCTTTTCCCTTCGCCGATGGAGCATATCGAGCTGGCCTGTTTTCCTACAGGCGGCGGTAATGCTCGCGGCAGCTTGGATGGTATTCTTAAAGGATTTTCGGCTCGTGGGCCACAGCAGCCAAATTACGCTTTCGGTTCTCCAAAGATCGCCGTCGAAGAAATTTTCAAATCCGTCTCTAACAATAAAGAGGATAGGGTTCAGTATGAGCTTGAGCGCAAGGTCCTTCAGTTCGCAGCGGGGAATCATTCCGAACTCGCAAGCCACCTTGAGGGAATCGAGCGTCAGAAAGTTGGCAACTATGCCGGTTCGATCGAAAACATTCGCGAGCGCAATCGCAAGATTGACAAAATGTCAGATGCCGTTCGGGAGCATGCGCCTCGCCTTGATCCGAAATACCTTGCTGAGGAGTTGAACACGGTAGATCGCCAAGTCGGCCACACCGAGGTTCTGCTGGCATCACTGATTTCAGGCCTTACCAACGTCGTGTCCTTTACGGTCGATGAACTCGGCCACCTCTACACCGGTCTTCCCGGCCTTGAAGGCGAAAAAGTGAACATGCACGATGTTGGCCATGGTAAATCCGTTGGAGGAGTTGAGGCGACCGATATCAGGCAACTGGCCGAGCACCAACACATGAAGTTGGTTGATTCGATCGTCAAACGTCTTAAAAGCGTTCCCGAAGGTGATGGCACGATGTTTGACAACACCATGATCTGCTATTTCCCGAACAGCGGTGAAACTCACCACAGTCAAGGCACGGAATTCCCATTCGTGGTGATGGCAGGAGACAATGCGAAGCTCAATATGGGCCGTCGCTACATTCGCCTCCCGTTCTGGGGTAAAGAAGGTCACCAAACTCTCGGCAACTTCTACACCTCGATTCTCAATGCTTACGGAAATCCAATCAAGCACTACGGTGTGCTCGATCCGGCCCTTCAAGGAGATCAAACCGGCCCGATTGCTCAGTTCATGAGCTGAGTGGGTGTCTAAAATATCATCTCTGCTAACTTTATTTTTTTCTACGAAGTTCGCCTTTCAACGGGAGGATAAGTGGGAAAAGTCGTCTCACCAAATTCTGAAAGGATCATTACATTCTCAGTTCGATCGAGCCGGCTCTGCATAAAACGTTTATTTTGTTCTTTTTACTGAAATCAGTTTCAGCCCCCAGCCCCCATCATGATTCATCGACTTATCTATATGATATCACGGAATTTTCCTGTGATTTGCGCTGCTGCTGTATGCGCCTTGATGGCCGCGAATTCTTTGCAAGCCCGCACTTGGACGAGTGCGGACGGCAGTAGAAGTTTTGAAGGTGAGTTGCAGGAGTATGATCCGGCTTCAGGAATGATGACTGTAATGATCAACGGCAAAATTGGCAGTTTCAACCATGCGATTCTCTCGGTGGCAGACATTGTCTATCTTGAAAATCTGGGAGAGTTCAAACGTGAAAAGAAACGCCCAGAGTCCTTGGCAGTGGCCTCGGAGCCTGCCGCGGGAGCCGCAGAAGCTTCTATGAAGCCAGTGAGCGCAACGACCAATCCGAGTCGTAGCTTTTCCGTTCCTGAAAAAGCAGTTCAGTTGATTGATTACTACTGCATCGACTGCCACGAGGATGGCACGGAGAAAGGGGGGCTGCGCTTCGATAATCTAGAGAGTCATTCACTGGAAGGTTGGGTGGACATCCTCAATCAGATGCAGGAGCAGATCTATTTCAAACAGATGCCGCCAAAGGACGAGGATCAGTTTAACGCAGAGGAGCGCAGCCAAATGCTGGCATGGTTATCTCAGGAACTGGACTCGCTCAACGCATCAAAGCTCGATGAAAAGTTGCGCTTCCCTTCATATGGTAACGCGGTCAATCACGAGAAGCTTTTCAGCGGGGAGATCAAAGCTGCGGCCTACACCCCGGGCCGCCGCTGGCTGGTGAGCCCGCAGATTTTCGAGCAGCGGGTCATTGAAATTTTCGAGCCTGAGCTTTTGGGGCGAGGTGGCGTGAGCTTTTACGGCATTACCAACCCTTTCCTCCTGCCCGATGCTTCCGGCGTCCGGTATTACGATAACGGAGTCCTCGATGGAGGCCACCTGCTGGTGATGTTGAGTAATGCGGAATGGATTTCCAAAAAGCTAATCCGCGCGGCACAGGTCAAAAATGGTGAATTCGAGGCGAATCATTTCCCTGATCCGAAGGACAAGTGGTCGCCAGCGGGAACACCTGAGGCTTTTGAAGCGATCATTCTTAAGGAGGGCGAACCCACCGAAGAGCAGATGGAAGCCGCCATCAGCAAGCAATTCCAGCTTGTCCTGCAACGGGAACCAGAAAGCTGGGAAATCGTAAAATATCTCGATCTCTTGCGCTCCTCTATCGGCATTGGAGGAAATACCCAAGGCCTCCGGCAAATGCTTGTCGCCGTGCTTTTGGAATCGGAATTTCTCTATCGCCTCGAGTTTGGCGATGGAAGCCCTGACGCGCATGGCAGGAAAATGCTCTCACCCCGCGAGGGCGCTTATGCGATTTCCTACGCCCTCGGTGACCGCAGTCCTGACGATAAGCTGCTTGAGGCTGCGGCGAACGGAGACTTGGAAAGCAAAGAGGATTACCAGCGCGAGGTCACCCGTTTGCTTGCGGACGAAAAGTATTACCAAGGCCCGACCGACCCAGCCTTCACCACCAGCAAAGTAAAGTCCCACGTCACCTCGCATCCGCGTATCAATCGCTTTTTCCGAGACTTTTTTGGCTACCCGATGGCGATCAAGGTATTCAAGGATTCTGAGCGGAGTGATGGCTACTATGCCAACCCTGGGCGCGGCACCTTGGCCACTCCCGGTTTCCTAGTTGATGAAGCCGACCGATTCCTCGACTGGCATCTTCAAAAAGATCAAAACGTTTTCGAGAACCTACTCACTTCCAACGAATACTTCGTCTATCACGACCGCAGCGATGAGGACGGGACTAAGATCATCACCGAGTGGCGCGAGGTTTATGAGGAGCTTAAGGGCACTCGCTGGAAAACGGATCCAGAAGGAGTTCTGAAGAAACACATCGATTTCATTTCTGCGCGCGGATCAATGCGTTCCGTGACTGAAAAGAAACCCGGTGAGCTGGTGAACTTTATGCACTTTTTCGACGAGCACTTCGGTCAGGGGCGCACACCCTTCACGACGGTGCCATGGGCGCACGGATATTACTTCCATCATTCGCCTTTCTATGGTCTTCCTCCAACACCTTCCACCGGACGTTATGGCAGCTGGAAGTCCACCAAGTTTAACGATAATTTGGAGGAAATAGAGCATTGGGACTACCCGGTGAAGCAGCCTTTCAAGGTCGAAAACCGCAAAGGTATTCTAACTCACCCCGCTTGGCTGATCGCTCACTCGAAAAATACTCACAACGATCCTGTTGTCCGTGGTAAATGGGTGCGCGAGAAACTCCTCGCTGGACGCGTCCCGGATGTGCCGATCACCGTCGATGCACAGATTCCTGAGGACCACGACAGAACGCTCCGTGCCAGGCTCCATGAAAAAACCAGAGCTCCCGAGTGCTGGAAGTGCCACGACGCGATGAATCCGCTAGGCTTGCCGTTCGAAATCTACGATGACTTCGGGCGCTACCGCACCGAGGAAGCCTTGGAGGCCCCAGAAAATGTGATCGGCAAGAACGGCCGATACAATATTTACAAGACGCTCAAGATCGATGCGAGTGGTGTCCTTACCGGCACAGGGGATCCAAATCTCGACGGTGCAGTTGATAATGCATTGGAACTAATCGACCGCATTGCAAAATCCGCCCAGGCAAGACAGTCCATTATTCGTCACGCTTTTCGCTTCTATATGGGCCGCAACGAGTTGCTTTCTGACTCCCAGACCCTGATTGATGCTGATAAGGCTTATCTAGAAAGCGGCGGGAGCTTCAAATCAGTGGTCGTCTCTCTGCTGACCTCTGATTCGTTTATTTATCGGAAATGAGGAGAAGGGCCTACCCCAGCCCTAGCAAAGCACTAACAGAAAGTATAAGTGTAAAAGAAGAAGGCTCTGACTGTTCAAAAGGGCGACAAATGCCTCTCTCCGAAGAAAGATTTGATTTGAATGAGCGTATAATATTAAATCGGAAGCGTTTTTCTTTAAGAAAGACTGCGCCTTACTTGAATTATCATGACGCCCCCTCTTTCCCAACTTACCGCCCTACATGCGGCAGTGATTTATTTGATTGCTGGAATCATGTTATCTTCGGCATCCCAAGTGCAAGCACGCACATGGACGAGCGCGGATGGAGCACAGAGCTTTGAAGGAGAGCTGGAAGCGTATGATCCGGGTAGCGGGATCCTAAGTGTGACGATAGACGGGAAGACAGGGACTTTTAATCACGCGATTCTCTCTGTTGCGGACATCAATTACCTCAAATCACTGGGAGAGTTCAAACGCGAGAAACAGCGCCCCAAGCCAGTTGCTAAAGCGGAGGCAAGCGCCCCGTCCACAGAAAGTAACGGTTCTTCAGTAAAACCGGTTACTGCAAACAAAGCCCCCGGACGAAGCTTCAAAGTTCACGAGCAAGCGGCTCAGCTAATCGATTACTACTGCATCGATTGCCATGAGGACGGGACTGAGAAAGGCAATATGCGCTTTGATAACCTAGAAAGTCATTCGCGGGACGGTTGGGTCGATACACTCAACAAAATGCAGGAGCAGATACACTTCGGGAACATGCCACCGGAGGATGAGGATCAGTTCACCGAGGAAGAACGTAGTCAGATGCTAGCGTGGTTATCGCAGGAGCTGGAATCACTCAACGCGAATAAGTTAGAAGAAAAACTCAGAACTCCAGCATACGGGAACTACGTGAACCACAAAGATCTGTTTTCTGGAGAATACAAGGATCTAAAACCATTCACGCCCGGTAGGCGCTGGTTGATCAGTGAGTTTATTTTCGACGCGAAGATCAATGGGATGCTCGACCATTATCCAAGACAAAACATTGACGGTAAGCAACAAGAGGTGCTCGGTGACAACAACCGAAAAGTGAACATTACCAACCCGTTCCTTCTCCCGACTCATTCCGGAGTCCGCGACTATGCGAACACAGGACTCAATGGCGGTCATCTGCTGACCATGATTACCAACGGCAAAGAGACCGCGAACCACATGATGTATCTCGTTGGTAGAAATCACCGTTACCTTCCATCGGTAAATGAAATTCTAAAACGGGAAGACGAGCACAAGGCAATTCTTGATTCTCGCGAAAAGTTTTTGAAAAACTTCATCGACCGCGAGCTCGTCGATATTTACGGCGATAAAAACGAATCCATGCTGCCTGCCTTTGTCAGTGTGGTTGATCCGAATGAGCAGAAGGCCAAAGACAAAGATATCAAAATAGCCGCATTTCACTCTGCTGCCCCAGGACAAGACGAGCTCGCCGATATTTTCCACACCATGAAGAAAGTGGAAGAGAGCGGTGATTCCGATGCCCAGCTTATCGCAAAGTGTGAAAGAGCTTGGTTTTACTACGGACTCAACGAGCGCAAGATAGCCAGTCGTGTCACCTTCCTCCAAAACTACATGGAGGACTGGCGCAAAAATATCATACAGCATAAGTATGAAGAGCGACAGAAACCTCCGGTTTACAAACAGCTCGATACTGGTGAAATGAAAACCATCGAGGAGACCATCCTTGCACAGCGTGAGAAAGGAGATCGCTACATCGATATCATTGGCAAATGCATGGCAGTATGGAGCGCTGAGTTCAAACAAGAGCGCGTTGAGGCTGGTGATGCACCGCGAGAGCAAGTTGAGACTCTAATAGAGGAAATGTTCGTCAAAGTTCTAGAGCGCTCCCCGACAAGTGAAGAGGCTGAGCAATACGTCGATCTGACAGAATCGTATTTTGATTCGTTGGGTAACCGAGAAGGAATTAAAAAACTGATACAAACGCTCATGCTTCGATCCGACTTCGCGTATCGCCATGAGTTTGGCGAAGGCCAAGAAGACGCTTTCGGTAGGAAAATGCTCTCGCCCCGCGATGCGAGTTACGCGATCTCCTACGCGCTGACCGATAGCTCCCCAGACAAGGAGTTGCAAGAAGCTGCTCAATCGGGACGCCTCAACACGCGGGAAGATTATCAGCGTGAAGTTGTGCGATTGCTCGAGAAACGCGATCAATACTATGTCATTGATGAGGCCGTGCAGCGGTTGGAGAACACCGCCAGCATTACCAACCAACCAATACGGAAGTTGCGCTTCTTCCGTGAGTTCTTCGGCTATCCGCAATTACTTGCCATCTTTAAGGACAACAAACGCTTCGGTGGTGATTACGATCAGTCCAAAGCAAGGCTCGTCACGGAGACGGATCGCCTCATTGAACACATTCTACAAAATGACAAAGATGTCTTCACTGAGCTACTCACCACCGAAGATTTCTACGTCTATCATTCCGGCGATAATGAGGCGATGACGGCTTCTTCCGAGCGCATCAGAACCATCTACGAATATTTCAAAGATCTCGATTGGGAAAATTTTGAAATCGAAGACCTTCGGAAACACAAAGAATTTTTGGCTAAGGTCGAGATGAGGGGCGTCAACGTGAAAGACCTAGAACCCAAGGGACGGCGCAATCCAATCCGAGAATTCAAGAGAGCTATGGAAAGCTTCACCATTCGTCTTGACGAGGGTGAAACCGCAGCAGCTCCCTACGTTTCCTTCCCCGCTCACGGCCCCTACAATGCCTCCACCCGTACAGGCCTGCAATTACGCGGCCCGCAAGTCGCCAAGTTCTTCAATATTAAACTCGATAATTGGAACTATCCTTCAGTGCAGCCAGCTAAAATGGAGCACCGCAAGGGTATGCTCACCCACCCAGCATGGTTGATCGCACATGCCAAGAATACCGAGACAGATCCAATACACCGGGGTAAATGGATTCAGGAAAAACTCTTGGCTGGCACCATTCCAGATGTGCCCATCACCGTCGATGCCGTGGTCCCCGAGGATCACACTAAGACCATGCGGCAACGTCTCGATGATAAAACCAAACAGCCGGAATGCTGGGGATGCCATGTGAAAATGAACCCACTTGGGCTGCCATTTGAAATGTACGACGACTTCGGGCGCTTCCGCACCGAAGAAACCCTAGAACATCCGGATAACCTGATCGAAGAAAGGCCAAGCAAGGCTGCGCCACACGTCGATCTCAGGGATATTTACAAAACCCTTCCAGTGAATCCTAAAGGGAAACTCGTCGGCACTGGAGACCCTGCACTAGACGGAGATGTGAAGCACGCCATCGACCTTGCTGAAAGATTAGGAAAGTCTGATAAAGTACGTCAGTCCATCATCCGCTACGCGTTCCGTTATTTCATGGGTAGGAACGAATTCCTCTCGGACTCTGCCACCCTAATCGATGCTGACCGCGCATACCTAGAAACCGGCGGCAGCTTCGATGCCGTCATTGTTTCACTACTCACTTCAGATTCCTTCATTTACCGTAAAAGTAACAATCCATAAAACCTATGAACACAAGACGCGACTTTCTAAAAACATCCGCACTGGGTGCCGGAGCATTGACTCTTGGGTCCCCATTGAGAGGCATTGCTGCTGGCACTTCATCTACTGGAACACCCAAGCGATTCATCTTCATCCGCAAGTCCAACGGACTCCGCCCCGCTGAGTTGGCGCTACCAACTTTTAGTAGCCAAGAAGCTGCTAAAAATTCCAAAAAAGAAGCTTTCGAAGTCGACTTGGACAAGCATGAGCTACCCGTATGGATGCAATCTCTGGAGCAGTATAAATCCAACCTAACCATGCTCCACGGCCTCTCTGCCAAGATGAGCGAAAACGGTCACTGGTCGTATTCTTCTGTCATGGGAGCCTTCAAATCAGGCCGTAACTCCCTTAGTGGAATCAAGCGCGCAACCATCGATTTCGAGATGGCGAAACTTTTCCCATCCCCATTTGGGCATGTGGAACTGTCCCTTACCGGAAGCTACAGCTCGTTCAGAACCGGTATTGTTTCTGGATATTCCGCGCCCGCAGCGCATCAGCGGAATTATTGTTACGCGGATCCACAAACGGCTTACAACGAACTTTTCAAGTCGGTTATCAATCCCGGCGCTGTGGATTCTGACAATGCCATGCTGAAGTTCCTCCAGAATGAAGAGTCGTTCAAAGCGGAAGTGATTGGTGGCTATGAGAAACTCAAACTCAGCAATCACATCAGCTCGATCGAATCAATCCGAGGGCGCAACCAGAAGCTTGAAGCCATATCCGAAAATATTGCCAAGCACCTTCCAGAACTTAGCCCAATTCATGCGGACGGTGGCCCTAATGCCAGTACTCCTGAGAAGCAGAAAGCGATGACAGATATCTTGGTCGCCGCTCTGATTACCGGCCTTACTAATGTCGTGACTTACACCATCGATGAGCTGTCCACCCCGATCAAGGGACTGCCTGGTAATGAGGGAGACCAGATTTCGATTCACGAATTGGGTCACAACGGAGGCTATAGTGGAGTCGGAGCGGATAAAATCCGCGAAAATATTCGTATCGGACACATGGAGCAGGTGGTCACCATCATCGAAAAGCTCAAGCAGGTTCCCGAAGGCAGTGGTACGATGTTCGACAATACCATGATCATGTATTTCCCAGAGAATGCCGAGACGCACCACAGTCACGGAACCGAAGCTCCACAGATTGTTCTGTCAGGAAAAAACTGCAATCTGGATATGGCCGGCCGCTACATCCGCCTGCCTTATCACGCGACAGAGGGTCACAAGACAATCGGTAACTGGTATACCACCCTGCTGAATACGCACGGCAACCCGATCGAGCATTACGGCGATTTCGATTTGGATATGGCTCGCAAGAAGCTGGATCAAGCCGGAGCGATCAAGCAACTTATGATCTAAGTAACCATGGCGTTCGGGCGTTGGAAATCAATTAGACCGAGGTGTGTAGGTTTGCTGACTGCGGCTCTAACCTTGGTCGGGAGCTGGCAACCAGTCAGTGCCGCCGAGGCACCCAGGCCTAATATCATCGTCATCATGGCGGATGATATGGGGTATTCCGATATGGGGTGTTTTGGCAGCGAGATCGCGACGCCAAACTTGGATCGCTTGGCTGGAGGCGGCCTCCGCTACACCAATTTCTACAACACAGGAAGGTGCTGCCCGACGCGCGCCTCGTTGCTCACCGGACTTTACGCACACCAGGCTGGAATCGGTGAAATGACTAACGATAAGGGTCAACCGGGCTATCGAGGAAGCCTCAGCAACAGCGCAGTGACGATCGCGGAAGTCCTGAAAACCACCGGCTATAAAACTTACATGTCTGGAAAGTGGCACGTCACCACCCAGCTCAAGCCGGATGGGGATAAATCCAACTGGCCTCTGCAGCGTGGGTTTGACCGCTTTTACGGCACGATCATTGGCGCTGGTAGTTTTTACGACCCATGGACTTTGACGCGTGGCAATGAGGCCATCACTCCGGAGAACGATCCTGAGTATCGGCCGCAGCAATACTACTACACTCACGCGATCAGCGACCAGGCGGTAAGATTCTCCGAAGAGCATGCCAAGCAGTCGAAGGGCGATCCGTTTTTCCTGTATGTTGCTTACACTTCACCTCACTGGCCGCTTCATGCCTTGGAAGAGGATATTGCGAAATACAAAGGCAAGTATGACGAGGGCTACGGGCCGATCAGAAATGCCCGTTACAGGAAGATGAAGGAGTTGGGTATTATCAAGGACGAGTGGGGATTGAGCGGAGCAGAAGGAGCCTGGGAAAATGTTCCTGAGGATCGCAGGGCGTGGGAAGCTCGCTGCATGGAAGTTTACGCGGCGATGATCACCTCGATGGATAGGGGTATCGGCGAGTTGGTGGACAGCCTCAAAGCAAACGGCCAACTCGATAACACGCTGATCTTTTTCTTGCAGGACAACGGTGGCTGCCATGAGACGTACGGACGGAGTGCATCGAAGAAAAACGTGCAACCAACCGAGCCCATGGGCAAAGACGAACTGCAGACAAGGATGAATCCATTGCACACGCGCGCCGGTGAGCCAGTGCAATTTGGCCCGAACGCCATGCCCGGACCGGCAAACACTTACCTCGCCTATGGGGTGAATTGGGCAAACGTTTCCAATACTCCTTTCCGACTCTATAAATCCATGACGCACGAAGGTGGTATTGCCACGCCACTCATCGCTCATTGGCCGAAGGGAATCACCGCTGGAAACGAGTTACGCAAAAACACCGGGCATCTGATCGACTTGATGGCAACCTGCGTCGAGCTCTCAGGTGCGGAGTATCCCAAAGAATTCCAAGGCCATGAAATCCGACCCATGGAGGGCGTCAGCCTGGTGCCGAGTTTTGGAAAGAATGTTAAAATCGCGCCAGAGCGGATAATCCTCTGGGAGCACATGACCAACGCTGCGATTCGCCAAGGGAAATGGAAGTTGGTAAAAGCCAGCAGCGGCCCTTGGGAACTCTACGACATGGAAAAAGACCGGAGCGAACTCCATGACCTTGTTGAGAAAAATCCTGAGAAGGCGAAGGAGCTCGAAGTCTTATGGGAAAAGAACGCCCATCGCACACAAATCTACCCAAGGCCGGACAAAAGGAAGTGAATGGAGCGGCGTGTCTCTGACCGTCGGATAAGAATGGAGGAAATAGCTCGGCTTGTGCAGGCGCTCGGAGAGGCGCCTCTCCAAAGGCTTTCAGCTCACATCAGCTTTCACGTAGACGGTGGCTGTATCGGTAAAGTCTTTGATCTTAAAATCGCCAAAAGCTGGAACGTCCTTGATCTCGAATACCACCTCGTAGCGACTGAATTTATCCTCGAGCAACCCGACTCCCTCGACATTTTCTTCCAACTTATGGGATTTTGTTTTACAGGCTCCGGCCGGAATTTCGTGGACGGCTTCCTGCTCCGGGACATTGGGGAAAAGCCCATCGGAGTGCTGGTTATTGATCCACTTTTCGAGACCCTCGACAGCAGTCCCCCTAGGAAAAATATGTAGCTTCGCAGAAACTGGGAATTCCGTATTCTTATTACCAATATGGACTACGAGTACGGCCTTTTCCTGTTCGAAAATATAAAAGTGCAGGGTGTCTCGATAGCCGACCATCGAGGTATTGATTTGTATTCTCTTCAAGTCTTTAGCCCCAGCATTGAGGGTGACTTCGGCTTGTAAAGGGCTGGGGAAGAAGAAGGCCGCCACCAGTGCGGCTAATGGAAGAAGACGGGAGATTGGTAGGTTCATGGTAGGATGGGTGCCTTAGCGGTAGTCGGAGATTGGACGTGGCTTGACGCCGAGTTTCTCGTAGGCAAAGCCGCTGACGAGGGGTTGGTATTCGCCGACGAAGTCGACGCTGCTGTCCGGGCTGATTTTATCTTCCATGCCGATGCCCCAATAGACGCCATTGATAACGAGGCGGCGGAGTCCGGCGCTTTGTAAGTCCTTGCCGCTGCCCATGGTCGAGTGGAGAACGCGTGCTTTTTTGCCTTCGCTGGTGGTCCAGTCTTTGAACCAAACGACTGGAAGAGGGATTTTTTCCGGGTTATCCTCACCGCCATATTCACGGCCGATGAGCGGCTGGCCGTAAACAAGCGCTGTGCAGCCTTCCGGTAGGCCAGTGCCTTCCTCGTAGGTCCGGTAAACATCCGAAGGCCCCCAGATGTCTTTGACGCCGGTGAGGACTGGATGGCCTTTCATTTCAGGAACGATATCGCCGCGCGTGGAATCCTGGTGCCAGACGCCGTGGTGGTTCATGAACGCGCCACCGAGGATGTCTTTGATGGTGACTTGTTCGCCATCGATTATGTAAGGGAGGGTGCTGCGAAAGCCGTGGTTGGAGGTGCGTAGGGCGATAATGGGTTTGCCGGAATCAAAGTAGTCGGCGAAATGTTGGAGCTGCTCATCAGGAAGAGTGAGAAGGCGGGTGAGGAAAATCAGGGCGTCTGCCTTTTGCAGTTTTTCTAGGCCGGGGATGTTGTGGAGTTTGAACGCGTCCTCTTCGCCTTTTTTTGGATGCACTGGCATGGTTGGGTCGACAAGGCCTTCTTCATTCACACCGAACAGAACGGTGCAGTCGAAGCCATGGTGCTTGGCCAAGATCTTGGCCATCATGGGTAATGACTGCTCGCTGCGGTATTCTTGGTCTGCCGAGATCAGGACGACGTGCTTGCCTTTGCCTGGGCCCTCGCCGCCTGCGTAGGTCAGCCACGGGTCACTGTTAGGAGTTGAGGGAGTTTCTGCCACGGCGGTAAAAGGAAAAAGGAACAGGCAGGTGAGCCCCGAGAGAGATGCGATGATGGTTTTAAGCTGGTTCACAATGAAAGGAATAATCGAGATTCAGCGATCCGACAAGCAGGAGCTGTGCGGGGTTTCTTGATTTGGAAAGTCTTTTCCATGAAATCCATGGTGGAACTATTTTTTCAACGAATCAGCTGAAGCGGCCTCGGTGTGTTGAAGAACTTTTGTAGTTTTTTAAATGGATAGATCCTGTAATAATTTGGGGAATATCAAAGTCTGAAGAGGCACCATTACCAGGAATTTATGATACCGATACATTTAATCAGAGCCTTGTTTCCATCCCGTAGTCTGCCGGGCGTAGCTGCTTTAGCTTTCGTCTCTATCGGACTCTGTTCCGCAAAAGAGCATCAAGCTGATGTTGTCGTTTACGGTGATGCTTCTGGTGGAGTAATCGCAGCGGTCCAAGCTGCGAAGATGGGAAAGAGCGTGATTCTGGTTTCCCAATACGAGCACCTTGGCGGACTGACGACGAGTGGGCTGGGTTGGACGGACATTGGTAATGACGCGATTCTTGGGGGGCTTTCGCGTGAGTTCTACCATCAGATCTACCTGCATTATTCCAAAGATAAATCATGGGTTCAGCAATCTCGAGAGAGTTTTGGGAACAGCGGGCAGGGTGGAAGCGCTTTCAACGAAAAGACTGAACTGGCATCGGTGTTTGAACCAAAAATCGCAGAGGAAATTTTCGACACCATGGTTAGGGAGGCTGGCGTGCAGGTGATTGCCGGGCGCTTGGATCTTTCTGAAGGCGTGGCGATGGACGCCACTAGGATCACCAAGATTCTTCTGGAGGGTGGCTCCAGTGTGGCGGGCAAGATGTTTATCGATGCCTCCTACGAGGGTGACCTGCTGGCAGCGGCGGGTGTTTCGTTCATGATCGGTCGCGAATCAAATGCAGAATACGGTGAAACCGGCAATGGCAACACCGGCGTGGCGAAGAAAAACCAACTTCCCGAAGGCATCGATCCGTATCGTATCGCGGGAGATCCGGAGAGCGGGCTGCTTGCGGGAGTGAGCCCCGATATGGGTGGCGAAGTCGGTGAGGGAGATGAAAAGCTGCAGGCTTATTGCTACCGCATGGTGCTCACGGATGTGGAGGAGAACCGGCTGATGATAGCGAAACCCGAGGGCTACGATGAGAAGGATTTCGAATTGCTTTTCCGTTCCATTGAGGCCGGTCAGAAGTGGGGATTTTTCAAGACCTCACCGATGCCCAATCGCAAGACCGACTCAAACAACACTGGCGGAATCTCGACGGACTTCATTGGTGCGAATTATGGAGAGGGCTGGAACTGGGCAACGCTCGATCACGATGAGCGCGAGACGCTTGCGGCGAAGCACCGCGACTATCAACTCGGCCTAGTCTGGACGGTGCAAAATCACCCACGTGTGCCTGAGGAAATCCGTAAATCCTACGGGAAGTGGGGGCTTCCCAAAGACGAGTTCAAAGATAATGGCAACTGGCCTTACAACCTTTATGTCCGCGAGGCGCGGCGTATGAAATCGGATTTTGTGATGACGGAGAATCACTGCAACCTGAAGCTTCCGGTGAATGACTCGGTGGGAATGGGTGCCTATACTCTCGATTCGCACAACACCCAGCGGTTCGTCCACGACGGTATGGTCCGGAATGAGGGAGATATTCAAACGTATCTCAAAGACAACAAGCCCTACGGTATTTCCTACCGCTCCATCATTCCAAAGGCGGATGAATGCTCCAACTTGCTGGTCCCGTGGGCGCTCTCCTCCACGCACATCGCCTTCGGATCGATTCGTATGGAGCCGGTGTTCATGGTGCTCGGTCAGAGCGCGGCAACAGCCGCCTGCATGGCGATTGATTCGGGAAGCAGTGTTCAGGAAGTGCCCTATGCGGATCTTCGTAAGCGCCTGCTCGCGGACGGACAGCAGCTTGAGTGATTTCTCTTTCTCTGGTGAAGTATGGTCCCAGCCGATATGAGAGTTGACGTGAAATACTCTCATGGAAGAGCATTTCGAACATGAGCGATTCTAATAAGCCCGATGAAACCCAGGCTCCACCAACGACGATTCGTGGGATTCTCCGCCAGCTTGGGCCGGGCTTGATCATTGCTGGCTCCATCGTCGGCTCTGGTGAGTTGATCGCGACTACTGCCGTTGGAGCGGAGGCTGGGTTCGTGCTGTTGTGGCTGATTATTATCGGCTGCTTGATCAAAGTCTTTGTCCAGATCGAGTTCGGTCGTTTCACGATCACCAGTGGCCGCACCACCCTAGACGGTCTCAATCAGGTGCCGGGGCCACGACTACGGGTGAACTGGCTTTGCTGGTTTTGGTTGCTTTTCATCATAGTGGCATTGATCCAGCTGGGAGGTATCATCGGTGGAGTCGGCCAAGCATTGGCGATCCAGCAGCCCATCACTGAGGCGGGCGAGGTGGCGAATGTGCGCGAGGATGCCGCGATTCAGGTCACAGTTACCGAAAGCATTGCCAAGCGCTTCGAAGGGGAAGCTGGCATGCAGGGAAAGCTCGAAGAACTGGCGAAGGAACGCGAAGCTGCCCAGGCTGAACTTGCGAAGTGGGATGGGGTTGAATCTGTGGAATCAAATGATTCGTTAATTTGGGCAACCGCCGTGACTTTAATTTCCATTGTGCTGCTGGTGATCGGGCGCTACCGCCTGATCCAGAATGTTTCCACGGCCTTGGTCGCCTCGTTCACTGTGGTGACCATCGTGAATTTGATCTATCTCCAGGCGCTTCCGGAGTGGCGGGTTTCATGGGAGGACTTTGCCAGTGGATTGACCTTCGATATTCCGGAAGGGAAAGGCATGCTCGTCGCCTTGGCGGCGTTTGGCATCATCGGTGTCGGTGCGACCGAGCTGATCCAGTATCCATACTGGTGCTTGGAAAAAGGTTACGCCAAGTGGACGGGGCCGCGTGATGACTCTCCGGAATGGGAATCGCGTGCCAAGGGCTGGGTGCGCGTGTTGCGCTGGGATGCGTGGTGCTCGATGATCGTCTATACTTTCGCGACCGTGGCTTTCTACCTGCTGGGAGCGGCTATTCTCGGCAGGACGGGATTGGACCCCGGGGGCGCGCAGATGGTGCGCACGCTGGGGCAGATGTATGTGCCGGTATTCGGCTCCGCTGCGCAAGCGGTGTTCCTCTTCGGTGCCTTTGCGGTCTTATATTCGACCTTCTTTGTGGCAACTGCCAGCCATGCCCGTGTCTGTGCGGATGCGCTCCGAGTGTTTGGTTTTTCGAACAATGACGAAGTCTCCTACCGCAAGTGGGTGAAGATATTTTGTATTGTTCTGCCGTTGCTATTCCTCGGTAGCTACGCCTTTTTCAATGCGCCTAAAGAACTGGTTCTTGCCGGTGGTTTCTTCGGTGCGCTGATGCTGCCACTTCTCGGAGTAGCGGCCCTATATTTCCGCTACCGCTGTTGTGATGTGAGACTGAGACCCACGCGCTTCTGGGACATCGGACTTTGGATCAGCGTGGTCGGCCTTTTCATTGCGGGCGGCTATGCGCTTTACACGAAACTGTTGGATGTATTCGGCTGAGTGGCGGAGCCGCCACTGCGATTACTGAACTGGCGGAATGGCATAAAAGCGTTCTGCATTGCGGTGGAATAGTTTAGCCGAGGCCTCCGGGCCTTTCTTGTCGAAGTAAGCGCGAGTCAGCTTGAGCACCGAGGCATAGTCTCCGGTGGTGCGTGTGACCGGCCAGTCACTGCCGTAAACCAATCGGTCCTCACCGAAGCACTCCCAAGCGAGATCCATGACGGGTTTGTAGAAGACGGGGTCTCGCGGTGCCGGCTGCGGTTTGACCCGGCCATAGAGAGCTGAGACTTTACAATAGACGTTTGGTTGTTTCGCCGCAGCGCGGAAGCCTTTTTCCCATTCGGGGTCCATGCTTCCGCTGCTGAGGTCCACGCCGCCGAAGTGGTCGAGGATGATGCGGAGCTCCGGCAGGCGCGTGGCGATTGCGATCACCTCTTCCATTGAGTAGCCGCCCATTAGGAAATCCACCGACTTACCGGCATCGGCAGTGAGCTTCAGATCGCGGTAGAAGGCTTCGTCAAGCTCCTCACGATAGCGTCCCGAGAGGCGGTAACCCAGGTAGCGTGGATCCTCGCAGAGCTGCTCGAACAGAGGTGCGAAGCCATCGGTTCCAATGAGTTCGGAAAGGTTTCCGACGACTCCGCGGTAGAGGGACTTATTGTGTGCTGTGACATCGAGATTCCATTGGTTGTCGGGCAGACTTTGCCCCGCTTGCACCACCACCACGCCTGTGACTCCGTTGGCCTCCGCGATCGGCTGGAAATGCTCGGGCAAGTAGTCGCGGTAGAGAACAGCATCGTCTTTCTTGATCCATGTGATGCCCTCCGGACGGCTGAGCTCCCAGAGATGCACATGGCAATCGATGATTCCTGCCGGCGTTTCAGAATCCAAGACTTGGGAGATCGTCGAGACAACCTGCTGCGCGAGTTTGCCCGATCCAGCGTGTGTGAAATGCACATCGCCCGGCTTGGTGAAAAGATCGGCAGGAAAAGTTTCGGAAAGCGCGTGTAGGTCGTTGATAAGGATCCCGTATTTCTTCATCACCCGCTCGGCAGCGGCATTGTATTTCGCAGCGTCGCCGGGGAGCCGACCGGCCTCGCCTTCGGGGATCTTGGTAGTGCTTGCCCAGATCAGATCCGCGCCAGTCTTCTTCAGTCGTAGCACCAGCTTTTCCAGGTTCTCTTCATACTTGGGAAGTGGAACGGAAAGCGTGCCATTAACCTTGTCGCGTTTCCCTTGGGTTTTGGAATCCGGGTGGCGGTAGCAGAGATCCCACAGGCCCCAGTTGAAATGAATGACGTCCCAGTCTTCATCTCCCAGCCACGTGTCGATCTTAGCAAGGCCCCGGGGCGTATCGCCGCAGTTGGCCTTGGGGCGGACGACATTGGCTTTCCCCTCAAGCCCCTCGCGGACCGGTTTGGTATAGCCGATTGAAATGGAATCTCCGAGGATCAGGACTTTCGGAAGCTCCTCCTTGATCGGTCCGGCGTCTTGAAGTCCTTTTTTATCCTGCTCGGGAGTGAAGAACGTTTCAGCGCCGTTCAGCAAGCTCAAGCAGGCAAGTATCAGGCTGCCGGAAAGAAGGAATGTTTTCATGAGCGAGTCTCAACTGGCGGGATTGAATTGATCAATTCAATTAGACCGTTTTCCGGATGAGATTACCAATGTAGCCAAATCAAAAAGCTCATTTATAAGGCGGAACGAGCGAATGAATCGGCATTTCTTGATCGATTGATAACGTAGTTGCTCAGCTTTTCTCGAAGGTAACTCACTCTTTTTGAACCCCTTTGAAATAACCGGCTCTACTTC
>Ga0307970_1000608_pt1 | contig 21228 bp, 14 predicted proteins | sample OrgLakmetagen712_FD_202093 | JGI IMG/M metagenome (GOLD analysis project Ga0307970, IMG submission 202093) | Saline water microbial communities from Organic Lake, Antarctica - #712 | ecosystem: Environmental > Aquatic > Non-marine Saline and Alkaline > Saline | place: Antarctica: Organic Lake... | reverse complement strand
AACAACTGCCTTGCAGAGGCCGCCTTCATTGCTGCCGTGGTCCAAGGCGAGGGCATCTTCCCGAAAGGCAAGGCTTCCACCAGCCGCAAAGACTTTATCTTCCCCGACGATCCCAGCGATTTCGCCGGCGAATACCGCGCCTTCTCCTCAGCAGAGGAAATGAAGTTCGATGCCCGCCGCCTCGCACCCCTTGGTATCCACGCACGCAGCTCCAAAGATACCGCACACATCTATTCGAGATTACTTGGCATCTTCCCAAAATCTGCTGCTAGGGAGATCGACTTCCACACAAACCACGCAGCCGTCGGAAAAACCATCCTCGCCGCCTTCTCCGATCAGCTCGCCATCCGCCTTTCCCAAGGCAACCTCTCCTGCCGCCTTGTCGGAACCCGTAAAGGCAAGCTCGATGAACTATCCTGCGCACGCCAAGCAGAAGCCTTCGTGGCCTGCGAGATCACCGAAGTCGAAGCACGCGAGACCATCACCCATCTGCGCCTCGCGACCTCGATCAAGCTCTCATGGCTAGAAGAGCTTTTCCCAGACGAGATCGAAACCATCGCCGGAGCGAGCTACGATGAGCCCCGTAGAAGAGTCATCCGAATCCACCAGAGGAAATTCCGCGACCTCGTTCTTGAATCCAAAGAAAGCGATCAGGACGTCCCGCTCGACGATGCTGCGGAGATCCTCGCCAAACGTGTCCTCTCTGGAGAATTGCTGCTAAAAAACTGGGATCACCAGGTTGAGCAATTCACCCACCGCCTGTCCTGTATTTCCAAATGGATGCCGGAGCTGGAGCTTCCAACATGGGCCGAAGAAGATAAAATCGCCGCCGTGTCACAGATCTGCCACGGCGCAATCAGCTACAAGGAAATCAAAAATGCCGCCGTCTGGCCTGTCCTCAATGACTGGCTCTCATCCCAGCAACGCTACCTTCTCGACACCCACTGCCCGGAACGCATCCAACTCAAATCCGGACACTCCGCCAAAATCACCTACGACGCAGACGGCGATCCCTTTTTCTCCTCCAAGCTCGCCCAACTCGCCGAGACCAAAATCACCCCCACCATCGCCTCCGGTCGTATTGCCCTCCTCGTCCACATCCTGGCGCCCAACCAGCGCCCCTGGCAGATGACCAAAGATCTCCCGAACTTCTGGGAAAACGGCTATCCCCAGATGAAAAAAGAACTTGCCGGGCGCTACCCAAGACATCCGTGGCCGTAGCGAAAATCTCATTGAAAAGCCGGCCTTTGAGGCCACAGAAATTGGTAGCGATTCCACCCTGCTGAAATCGCGCTCTCCTAGTTCGCTAGCGCCAGAGAGAACCGTTATTGATTGAAGCAAGATTCAAACGATCATTTCCCTTTCCACCACATCCTACATTTAACCATGATAACAAATATGAATTGGAAACGAATTCTCCTCGGGCGCTGGAGCTGGAAGCGACCTATTATTTCACTAGCTTCCATCTACCTTCTTCTTGCTATCACCGCCTGCTCCTTCGCGGATAAACTTATTTTCCAGCCACCTCCGAGCTCCTATACAACCATGCTTGAGGGACTCGAAACGATCGAATCGGGAGAAAGTAAACCCATTGCCTTTATTCATCTCAAAGCCTCGCCGGGCGCACCCACGCTCCTCTACAGTCATGGGAATGCAGAAGATATCGGCCAAAATATGCCAATTTTCAAAGAATGGCACGATCGAGGTCTTGGTGTTATCGCCTACGATTATCCCGGATACGGTTTATCGCTTGGCACACCTACTGAAGCATCTACTCAACACACGATCTTCCGTATCTGGGAACATGCCCTCGCATCAGGAATCTCTCCTTCATCGATAATCATTGTAGGCCGCTCGATCGGAAGCGGCCCCAGCGTATGGCTCTCGTCTTTTGTAAATCCCGCAGGCCTCATCCTGATCTCTCCGCTTAAATCCGCTTTCACAACCGCATTTCCTCTACCTATTTTCCCCGGCGACCGCTTCCCAAACCTCAGGAGAATCAGGGAAATCGAGACACCCCTCCTCGTCATCCACGGCGAAAATGATCAGGTCATACCTATTTCACATGGAGAAGCGATTCACAACAGCTCCCCTTCAGATTTAAAATTCTTGGCTAAAATCCCCAACACTGGGCACAATGATCTCTTCCACATTGCAGCTGAAGAAATTTTCACTCACATAGACGCTTTCGTAAGTGAAGTGACGGAAACCAGGAACTAGAGTAAGCCTTGCTGGCACTTGCAGAACTGAAGTGAGTAACCAAAAAAAAAAACTCCCCAGCGTTTCCACTGGAGAGCATTTGAATATTTTCTAAAATAGAGATTTACTCAGCGTCGGCTGAGGCAGGCTCTTCTTCTTTCTTAGCAGTCTTTTTAGCCGCCTTCTTGGCAGCTTTTTTCGCAGGCTTCTCGGCTTCAGGCTCAGGAGTAGGCTCCTCAGCGATCGCTTCGATTTCCTCTTCTTCGCCAAGATCTGGCTGATCAACCCACTCGATGAGTGCCATCGGTGCGGCGTCAGTCATGCGTTGGCCAAGCTTAACGATGCGGCAGTAACCGCCGGGACGATCACCTACAGCAGGAGCGATTTCCGCGAAGAGCTTGGTCACGGCGTCCTTCTGACGAAGGAAGGCGATTGCAAGACGACGGGAATGCAGGTCGTCGCGTTTGGCTTGAGTTACCAGTTTCTCGGCTACAGGGCGCAGGGCCTTTGCTTTTCCGAATGTGGTTTTGATGCGTCCATGCTCAATCAGACTGCACGCCAAGTTGGCGAGCAATGATTTGCGGTGGGGTGTGCTGCGTTTGAGCTTAGTTGTGTTGCGGCGATGTCTCATCGGTGGCTTCCGTTAATGGTTAGAATTGGTTTACGTGATTATTCGTCGAGGTTCTGGGCGATCAAGTCAGCCAGGCCGACAGGAGCTTCATCCTCTGCTCCAAGGCGTGGGGCGCGGGCTCCGATTGTCGTCCCAGCAAGCAACGAAGGCTCAAAGGACATACCGAGGCCGAGGCCGAGTTCGACCAACTTGTCTTTGATCTCGTTGAGTGATTTCTTACCGAAGTTACGGTATTTGAGCATTTCTGCTTCGGACTTCATCGCCAACTGTCCAACCGAAGTAATATTCGCGTTGTTCAGGCAGTTTGCAGCACGAACCGAAAGTTCGATTTCGTTGACCGACATGTTGAGAAGTTTCTTAAGAGCAGCGTTTTCTTCGCTCGATTCAGCAGGTGCCTCTTCGAAGTCCACAGCGTTTTCGTCGTAGTTAACAAAAACGTCAAGGTGATGACGGAGAATAGCGGATGCTTGAAGCAGCGCGTCCTGTGGGGTAATGCGACCGTCTGTCCAGACATCGAGCGTAAGTTTATCGTAGTCGGTGATTTGACCAACACGGGTGCTGTCGACGCTGTATTTAACGCGTGTCACAGGAGAGAAGATGGAATCAATCGCGATCACGCCGATAGGCTGATCCTTGCGCTTGTTTTCGTCGCCGGTGGAGAAACCACGGCCAACACGGACTTCGAATTCACAATCAAACTTCACTTTCTTATCCAGAGTGCAGATGATCTGATCCTTGTTTACTACCGAGTAGATATTATCTTCCAAGATGTCACCAGCGGTGATCACTCCGTCTTTTTCAACGTTGATCGAGAGGATGCGTGATTCCTTTTCGTTGTGGGAGAATTTTACCTTTTTGAGGTTAAGCACAATATCAGTTACGTCTTCGACAACTCCTGGAAGGCTTGAGAATTCGTGTTGCACGCCGGCAATACGAACCGAGGTGATGGATGCACCCTCAAGAGACGAGAGCATAACGCGACGCAGGGAGTTTCCGATTGTGTGACCGTAGCCACGCTCGAAAGGTTCTGCGACGAACTGCGCAAAGGTGTCTGAGGCGGCTTCCTCGTTGCGGATGAGGCGATTAGGTAGCTCGAAGCGAGCAAGTGTTGTAGTAGTTGACATGTGTATCTTTTGTTGCCGGGTTTCCCTCTCGCGATAACGAGTGCTTGCGCACCCAGAGGACCAACGGCGGTTGATTTATATAACTCGCGGGGCGCGAAGAGAATGTTTTGTGAGCTTTGATGCAATGTTTTTTCTCTAAAAATCGTCAAAAACCGACATTTTTAACGATTTGGATTTAATTTGGCTCTTCGATACGGATTTCAAAACCCTAATTACGATCGAAATATAATGCTTTTTAGGTTCCGGCAGCGCGTTTTCGTGCTTCATTCCGAAATGTCTTCAGTCATTCATTGGTTCCGACGTGATCTCAGGATCACTGATAACACTGCCCTCTACCACGCATCCAAAGAGGAATCTGTTATTCCAGTTTATCTCCTGAGCTCTTGGAAGAAGCACCACGCGTGGACCGGCCCCAAACGCCAGCATTTCCTTTGTGGCTGCCTAAAGGCCTTATCGAAGAATCTAGAAACCATTAGCGGTAGACTCATCATACGAGAGGGTTCCGCGCTCAAGGCATTTGAAGAGCTCGTGAATGAAACCGGGGCCAAGGCTATCTACTTCAACCGTGATCCCGATCCGTTTGGTAGAAGGACCGAGGAGAAGCTAGCTGAGCTCTGTGACGAACTCGGTATCGAGTGCCATGGCTTCGACGACACCTCACTACACCTACCAGACGAGGTCCTGACTCAATCAGACAAGCCTTACAAGGTCTATACTCCTTACGCAAATAATTGGCTATCACGCGACAAGCCAGAACCCCTCCCAAAAACAAAACCTCTACATACACCAGAAGGAATTCCATCGATGGATCTTCCTACCGTAGCTCATTGGGATCTCGAAACTCCGGAAGCCGACCTACCCGAGCCCGGAGAGCGTGCCGCTCGCCAGCGCATGAATCACGCAATCTCGGAAATCATAAGAGACTACTCCGAGCAACGCGATCGTCCATCAGTCGATGGCACCTCACGCCTCTCTCAGGATCTACGCTTCGGCTTACTTTCCATCCGCACTCTTTATCAAAAGGTGGATGAAGAATATCGCGAAGCCCGCGGCGGACCACGGCAAGCCATTGAGACTTACATCAAAGAGCTCGCTTGGCGTGAATTCTATTTCGCCATCATCCATCATTTCCCCCACGTGATCGACCACGAGTTCAATCAGGATTGGAAGGGTCTGCCATGGGATGAACCAAACGAGAACTTCGAGAAATGGAAACACGGCAAGACCGGCTTCCCTATCGTAGATGCAGGTATGCGCCAGTTGCGCCAGACAGGCTTCATGCACAACCGCCTGCGCATGATTACTGCAATGTTCCTAACTAAAGATCTACATATCGATTGGAAACTCGGAGAGTCCCATTTCATGCAACATCTCACCGATGGGGAGATCGCTTCCAATAACGGTGGGTGGCAATGGTCGGCAGGCACAGGCGCAGATGCCGCACCCTACTTCCGCATACAAAACCCATGGTCACAAACCAAGAAGCACGATCCCGAAGGCGTTTACATCAAGCGTTGGGTTCCAGAACTCAAAGAAGTCGACCCCAAGAAATTCCAAACTCCTCCCGAAGACGGCACAACACTCGCTGAAGATTACCCGTTTCCGTGTGTGGACCATAAAACTGAACGAGAGAAAACTCTTTCTATTTTTAAAAAACACCGCGGCTAAACCAGTGGTTGCATTCATTCGAAGTTTATTCAATCTCGCGAAGTGTCCGTTGAGGGCATCACTCAATTCTCATGAAAAATAGCACTTCTGAACTCGAGACACTGCGAATTGCAGCGAATAAAAACTTCGTCGGTAAACTTGGAATTTACGCCAAACTCTCTGGGCCAGGCTGGATTCAGGCAGCTGTGACGTTGGGTGGAGGCTCACTTGTGAGCGCTCTTTATCTCGGTGTCATCGGAGGATACCAGTTCATGTGGCTCCAGCCACTCGCGATGTTACTCGGTATCATCATGTTGGGCGCGATTTCCCACGTAACTCTGTCTTCAGAGGAGCGCCCCTTTGTTTCCGTGAAGAAAAATATTTCGCCATCACTTGCATGGGGATGGCTGATTGCCACGGTCATTGCCGACGTTGTCTTCTGCTCAGCTCAATATTCGTTGGGCACCGATGCAGTACAGGGCAATCTCGGCCTCTTCAAAGGAGAAGGTGGAACAGTGTATATCATTACCGGAATTTTCACCGTTATCAGCCTCTCGCTCTTGTGGATGTCTCTCCAAGGTGGCAAGGCTTCGAAAGTCATCGACTATGTCATCAAGGGTCTCGTTGCCGTCGTTGTTCTATCATTCATGGGAGTCGTCATCGTTCTCGCAGCGAACGGCGGTGTCGCATGGGGAGCTTTGCTCAAGGGCATCGTCCCAGATTTCTCCGCACTGTTTCGTCCGACTTCCACGTATGCCGAAGCGATCTCAGCCACAGGTGAAAGCGCTGCTTTCTGGAAAGAATATATCACGTCAAATCAACGCAACGTCATCATCTCTGCGTTTGGAGCCGCAGTTGGCATCAACATGACCTTCTTGCTTCCTTATTCCCTCAAGGCAAAAGGCTGGTCCAAGCCACACCGTGAGCTTTCTCGATTCGATCTCGTCTTGGGTCTTTTCGTGCCGTTCATCATGGCAACGTCATTCCTTGTGATTGCCACTTCCTCACAGTTCCACGCAAACAAAGATGGCATGCATTCACCCGCAGCAGCAGCTTCAGTTCTCGACGCACGCCTTGCCTCAACTGTGGAAGATTACAAAAGCCTGCCAGAAGAACAACAAAGCGAACTGCGCAACGCTCTACCTCAGGCAGAAAAGGATATCTCCGTGATGCTCGCCAAACGCAACGCACGCGACCTTGCAACTTCACTTGAGCCGTTCCTCGGCAAAAATGCTCAGCTTATTTTCGGAATTGGCATCCTCGCAATGGCCATTTCCACCATGATCGTTCACATGATGATGAACGGCTACGCGATTTCGGAAGCTCTCGGAAAACCTGGTAAAAAGGCCTTATTCATGTTCGGGGCAGCCATGCCAGCAGCTGCCGGCTTCTTCTCCCCCATTCTTTGGCAAGGAGATCCGACCATCAAAACAGCCATTGCCGTACCCGCCGGCGTCATGGCTGCAACTCTGCTACCAATCGCTTATCTCGTATTCATCCTGCTAATGAATTCGAAAAAGACCTTGGGATCCGAAATGCCAAAACGCAGGGGCCTTATCAACACCCTTATGATCATCGCGACAACCGTCGCAACCTTCGCTTCAATTTGGAGCCTCCTTGGCAAGCTCGATAGCACGAAAGCCTACGAACAGATCTTCGGCATCGTCGGCCTGATCGGACTCCCGATTCTTTTCTTCATTGGAATCTTGGGCTTCATTAAGAAAAACAGGGCGTTATAACGCACACTGCTCCACCCGTAAAAAACGCGTCGAATTAACCCAATCGGCAAGCTTCAGCGGATTACCGGTTCTTACGGCAAAATCATAAACAAGCTGTGCCCGTTTACCCACTGTGCAAGTCCCACTGGGATCCAGCGCAACTCGTAACGTGGCCCCCAAGAGTCACTGACTGCCAGCTCCTCAGTCTCCTCATTGTAGCCGATGATCATGCAGATGTGATGATTGTCAGGGGTTTTATCTAAGCTTTCAAATTTATCGGACTCTTCTTTGACCGCTTCAGACCAAGCCGCCCAGTCACCGATCTTCTCGCGTTTTTTCGTATTTGAATTCGCAACCTCATTATATTCTTTTAGCGAATACATTGTCCACATGATGGGAATTCCTTGGTCGATATAACGCTTCAAGTAATTCATCGATAAATCACCAGCTTTATCGTCCCGAGTTCTCCGTCCTCGCTGGTAAACCTGCGACTTCACTTCTTCGATCAGGAATTTCGGATGAGTTCCTCCGCCTGCTGCAGTTTGCCCAACCATCGCAAGCAGATACATATCCGCCTCTAAGCCCATGAACCGCATCGCTCTCTCAAAGGTCGCCGGCACACAGTAACCTTTCGGCCCCTGGTTCACCATCGGTATACCGCTGATGAAGACGTCTCCGTTCTCCTTACGAGTGACGGCTGCGGCTAGTCGCTTTTTTACAATGCTGTCGTCGATACGGACCGTCTTGCCCTCATTTTCTGCGAACTCCACCGATGTGACCGACAGCGTCACGAACTCTCCTTCTTCGTGCGCCAAAAGCATGGAGGCTCCATTCCAGTCCCAGCGCCAGACCGTGCGCCTAGCGCCCCCTTCTCCAAAACGCTGTTTCGCCGGCTCACCGAGTGCTTCCGTCAAACACGCAGACACAGCCTCGAAATCTTTCTCCAGCGCTTGTTCCAGATATTCGGTTCCTTTTTCCTTATCCTCACTGATATCGAAGTGATCTTCTCCCATTCCAGCCTTCGAGAAGGAATCTCCCTTATTCGCATACACCACAGAGATTTGTTGCATCATTCCTTGGCGATTTGCGTAAAGCGCGATCGATTGTGGCACCGCTCCAAAGAACCGATAGCTCCCGGCTTCGCCTCCAGATCCAACACGCGAAATCGCGGCATAAAGCCTCCAAGACAACAGGCCATAAACTTTCGATTCAGGACGCAGTTTCAATGCCTCAGCAACCTCTTTCGCCGGCCGATCCAAAAGAGAACCTTTTTGAAATAACTCGTGCCCAGCTGCTCGATTCATTTTCTTCACCTCTTCAAGCTCGCGATTCTCAAGCTCGTCCAGATACTCCAAGTCTTTCTTTGATAACAATTTCTTCTCCAACTCAAAGACAGAGCCGTCACTGCCACGGAGCTTTACCACCTTCTCAGTAATATTGAGCACTCCCGCTCTCAAGGTTCGTCCTTGGGTGTCCGTGAAAGTCCGTTGCTCGGCCGCCACCGCGATACCCGCAACAAACAACAAACCAGCTATGGCAATTTTCCTAAAATACATACTATCGGATTAAACTCTCAACCTCGCCTGTCAAGGAGTGACTTGAATCGAGATCACAGTGTCAGCCGCCGCTTCAGTGGAAATCATGTGACCCAGCAGCATGTTTATCGGTAGCTCCCCCCAAGGGCTGTATGAAAGTAACATACACCGTCGCTTGATCTCCCTCGCTACGCTGCAAGTGACCCTTCGCAAGGAGAAATGAAGAACTCGTGATCACCTGCCGAAATACCGTATAGGTCTTCACCGGTACAAATAGATTCGCGATACCCGTCTCATCTTCCAAGGAAATGAAACAATGACCCTTTGCTGTCCCCGGTCGCTGGCGGCAAATCGCCATGCCCGCCACTTCCACTGGGCAACGATTCGGCAGATTCTGCAGATCCGCCGACTTCAGTATCCGCTTGGTTCCATGAAGCTCGCGCCAGAGCTTCATCGGATGCGACCCGACCGAAGCTCCCTGGGTCTCAAAATCCGCCTCCAAGCGCTCTCCAGCCGTCATCATCGGCAAGACCTGCCCACCACTCCTTTCTGTATTCAACAAGTCATCAAACAGCGGCAACTCCACCTGCCACATCGCCTCGCGCCGGTGGCCGATCTCCGCCAGCCCATTGAGCGCCCCCGCCCGGGCCAATAATCGCCGATCCTTCTTCCCGGGTTTCACTTCAGACAAAAAACCTTCGAGCGAGCGAGCGACAACCCCATTGCTCTGCCACGCGATCACCCTACGCATGACCTGCGCCGAAAGCCCTTTTAGTCGGTTCAACCCCAAGCGCAGCTTCCCATCATCCAGCACCTCGGTCTGCTCCCCACTTTCCAAAACAGACACCGCCAGCACTCGGATACCGTGTCGCTTAGCATCCTGAATCAGGGTATTCACCGAATAAAATCCCATCGGCTGATGGTTCAATAACCCAGTATAAAACTCCGCAGGGAAATGAACCTTCAACCAACAACTCGCATACGCAATCAAGGCGAATGAAATCGCATGACTCTCGGGAAAGCCGTATTGCGCAAACGACCCTATCGACCCAACCACCTTCTCCCTGACCTCGGGAGAGATTCCCTTCTTCACCATTCGCTCACGCAACTTCCCCACCGTTCGCTCCATACGCTCGTCACTACGTTTGAATGCCATCGCCCGCCGTAGTTCATCCGCCTCAGCACCCGTGAAGTCCGCGATTTCCATGGCCATGCGCAGCACCTGTTCCTGAAATAACGGCACGCCCAAAGTCCGTTCCAAAATCCCTTCAAAGCACGGATCTATATAATCCACTTTCTCATGCCCGTTGCGCCGGTTCAGATACGGATGCACCAGATCACCGACAATCGGCCCCGGCCGGATGATCGCCACCTGTACCGCCACATCGTAAAAACATTTTGGCCGCATGATGGGTAACGTCGCCATCTGCGCGCGGCTCTCCACTTGAAACGTTCCCACCGTATCCGCGCGGCACATCAGCTCGAACACCGCCTTGTCATCCATCGGAATCTTCGCCAGATCTACCGGTTCCCCACGCCGTGACCGTATCTCCAACGCATGTTCCATCGCCGCAAGCATACCCAACCCGAGCAAATCGATTTTCACAATACCCATGTCCTCGCAATCATCCTTATCCCACTGCACCACCGTCCGCCCCGGCATGCTCGCCGGCTGCAGCGGCACCACGGAATCCAAACCATGATCACAAACGATCATCCCACCAGAGTGCTGACCCAGATGTCGCGGCATACCCCGCACCGCGTGATACAAGTGCGACAACGCGCCAAACCGCGGATGACTCTCCGGGACAATACCTTCGAGAATTTTCCGAAACTCTTCCTGTGGAGATTCCGCACCATTCGCATCCCGGCTCCAGCCGCGTATCCGCTCTGAAAACCGATCCGCCACACTCACCGGAAAACCCAGCACCTTGCTCATCTCCCGGAACGCGGATTTCCCCCGGTATGTGATCACGTTAGCCGTCATCGCAGCACCGCGCTCACCGTATTTCCGGAACACATGCTGAATAACCTCCTCGCGGCGTTCACCCGATGGGAAATCGATATCAATGTCCGGCCAGCTCTTGCGGTTCTCGGAAAGAAAGCGCTCAAATAAAAGCCCACCACCCACCGGGTCCACAGCCGTAATTCCCAAGCAGTAACACACCGCCGAATTCGCCCCACTGCCACGTCCCTGGCACAGGATCCCCCGCCCCTTCGCAAATTCGATCAAATCGTAAACGATCAGAAAATACCCTTGGAAACCCAGCCGTGAAATCATCGCCAGCTCATGCTCCAGCTGCGCCTTCACCTTGCTACTACAAACCCCGTATCGGCGCATCGCACCCGCATAACAAAACCGCCGCAACAACGTCGCCTGCTCACCAAGCGAAAGCGGATTCCCCCGCTCGTCCGGAAAATCCGGAAAGCGGTAATTCAAATTCTCCAAGGTGAACTCCACCCGGTCCCGCAAGCGAAGCGTGTTACTCACCGCCTCGGGCAAATCACGAAACAGCGCTACCATCTGCCGCGGCGTTTTCAAATACCTCTCGCCGTTCGGTGCCAGCAACCTTCCCGCCCCGTCCAGGGGTACATGATGGCGCAGACACGCAAACGCATCCGCCAGCCTCCTCCCTCCGCGCTCTGCATGCAGCGGCGCGTTCACCGCCAAAAGCGGTAAGCGCAGATGCCCGGCAAGCTCGCACAACTGCTTCACTAGCCGCCCGTCATCGCGCAGCCCGTGGCGCGAGATCTCCACATACACGTTACCCTTGCCGAAACTCCGGACCAGCCCTTCCGCGGCATGCAAGGCCGCCTTGCGATCCCCTCGCAACAAGGCCGAGACCAACGGCCCGTCGCGCCCTCCTGTCAGCACCGCTAGGCTACCATCGTCGAGACGGAAATCCTCGCCCCGCGTGCCCAGTAAATGCCCGTCCGTCAGATGCCGTGACAGCGCCCGGTATCCCTCCCTCCTCAGACAAACCACCGGCACACCTCCGCCTTCCCAATCAAGAATCGCCCCGGTTATCGCTCTGACTCCAGCCTCCAACGCAGCATGGTGCGCACGTGCCGAGCCGTAAAATCCTCCACGATCCAACACCCCCAAAGCCCCGTATCCCAGCTCCTCGGCACGCCTCACCATAGCCTCCGGCTCACAGGCACCTTCGAGAAAGGAAAACCCCGTCATCCCCCTGAATTCGATAAACTCCTCACTCATACCAGCCCTCCATACTCCAAGTTTCCGGCTTCACAAAAGCCAGCCTCCCCACCCCGCTGGCCAGCTCCACATCCCACTCCAGCCGCTGCCACGCCAGAGCTGCATCCCACCACTCTCCGGATGCGAGAAACGGCCCGCGCCGCCGCAGAATCCGGCCTTTATATTCACCACTTAAAATCGCCAATGGCTGTGGTAATCCGGCTTCCGACTGATGCGCCACCGCCACCTCACGCGGCGGCCGGAACCGACGCAAAGGCAGCGCCGCATTTTCTAAAACCACCATTTCCCCGGAATTTCCGTAGCTGCTTGCCCCGCCTTCACTGAGCCACGCCTGCCGCAACCCGAACGCATCCGCTCGGAACGAATTTTCACGCAATGGCACACCCACCCTACCAGCACCCAACATCGCTTCCAACTTCCCCAAGGTCTCCACCCAACGCTCCGGCTCCGGCAGGTGTTTTCCAAACCACTCACGCTGCGCCGCTGTCGCAAACGTCGTCTCCACATCCAGCTCCATGCGCACCACAGCAGACTCCAAGCGCAACGCTTCCAGCAGCGCCTGCAAAGGACCCAACATTCCCTCCACCGCCGCCTGCGGCTCCGCAAAATTCAAGCACCGGAACATCTCACCACCACGCTCCATCATCAGCCGAAGCTCCAGACACGCCGCCGCCAGATGCCGCGCCGCCAGTCGCCCCTCCAGCACATGCAACATGCGTTTCAGCGCAAAAACCAGCTGCTCCACACCCTCCACAGGATCCTCGAAATCCATTTCCTGCGCCAAAGATTCCGGCACTCGGTGAAGCTTCAACAGCCGGCAGGTCTTACCATGAAGCACATCGTGCCAATACCCCGCCTGCGGGCCCAAACGCTCCACCACCCCCTGCCGTGGCAGTTGCATGAAATCGCCCAAACATCCAAGTCCCCAAGTATCTAACAACTCAAGCGTCCGTGCATTCCCACCCAAGGCCGCAAGCACGGAAACCGGCAGCCCCGCCATGTCGTCCGCTGAAACCATACACCCCTGGGTCTCGTCACACCTCGCCGCCAGATGCGCAAGATCCGGGGTCGGCGCCTTCGCCCAGCACACCTCCGCTCCATCCAGATGCAACCGGTCCAAACACACCCGCTCGCGCACCATCGCGAGGTCCATCACCACCGCATCCTCAGCCGTCATTTCCACATCCGCCGAGATGCTCTCAGCCAGCTGGAACAACGCTTCCCGAAGCTCCTTTTCTGATTCCTTATCACGGGAAACAATCCGTAACCCGGGACACCGGACCAACGCTTGCCCCAAGCTCCAGCCGGGCGCGAGTCCCGCCAACCACCCCTCGCGATTCAGCGCGAGGATGGGCAGCTTATCCCGCGCCTTTCCCGCCACCCGACTTTCATCCACCGCCAGCACCGCACATGGAACACAGCGATCCAAGTCCTTCCCAGGATGCGCGCGCAAGCCCGCCATCACCGGAAAATCCGGAATCCACAGCGCCCCAAACACACGCTGCCCACCACCCATGGAAACTACTTCCACCCCCGCCACCTGCTCACCTGACAATCGCATAGGACTAACCCACCAAACTTTTTATCGAACCATGGCTGTCCGCCGTGCTCACACGCAGCCGGCCCAACAGCTCTTCCCTCTCCGCATCGAAATCCTCAAGCCGCAAGTCCGCCCCCAATCTCAAGCGCATACTCGCACAAGGTGCCGTCGTCTCCCTCGCCAGCACCACCAACCGTCCATTCCTGCGCTCTGCCACCTGTTTGAGCCGCCACCACGCTGCTGACTGAATTTGCTTCAACTCACGCCGACCCAACCCCAGCAGGTCCAACAACACGAAAGGCACATTGCCATCCCTCAAAAATAAATCCGCTGCCTTGATGCTCTCCAGCGCCGAGCGGCAACGCACCCACAGCAAGCGCCCGCAAGCCTCATCGGAATACGATTCCGGATCGAACCCATCCGCCCCGTCCACCAACACCATGCGAAACCCTCCGGACTCCGCAATCCCGTCATTCTCCAACAGGCCTGCCACCAACAAAGAAATTCCCGAAAACTTCCCCGCCGGGATCACCTCGGAAACCTTCCCCACCGGGAACATCTCCACATCAAACAAACATTTTGACTCCTCCCGCCGCTCCCCTACCTGCGCCGCCTCCTCAGGAATCACGTGCGCCTGCGGAAACCGATTCCGCATCTGTTGCCGCAATTTCTCCACCACCTCCGAAGCCATAGAGCAAAACTAATCTCACTATTTTAAATGTTCAAGTGAACAGTTAAAATGAGGTGAAATTTTCAAGGAATCCGCTCCAGAAAATTCATTACCCTTTGAGCTTTAAAGGTTAGTATCACCCGAAAAAATCTCACCAACTCCCCTTGATATCCCCAGGTTATAAATCACCTTAGAATTCCATCTCTTTGGAAAGTTTTATCTTTAAAGCCCTTTGCTCAAAATGGATTCGTTAGACCAGATGTATCCGGTCAGGACTCATCAACAGATATAAACACGGCCCATGTTTGAAAGCACCTTCACGACCGTTAATATACAGCCGCACTCTGCAAAGCCACGGGACCTTCGTGAAAATCAAATCATAAAATGGTGCGCTCGAGAGGACTCGAACCTCCACGGGGTTGCCCCCACTAGAACCTGAATCTAGCGCGTCTACCAATTCCGCCACGAGCGCATTTTATGTCGTTCTTTCGAACGCGCGAAAAAGAACCATGCACCGAAAGGCTTGGCAATCACCATTTTCGCCTTGGTGCGTAATTTCCAAACACGTTTTCAATTCGGCTAACCTTTGGCTTTTCCCCCTCTGCTACCTCGACTTCAATCACATCAAACCGCCACGGCACTTGCCGAGTCCCCAACCGGCGCAACCACTCATTCGCACCGCGTTGGATAAGTCCCTGCTTTTTCCGATTTACTGCTGCAAGGCCACGGACTTTTGCGTTTTTTTTGCGGGTTTTCACTTCCGTGAAAAGTAATTGCTTCCCTTCTCTTACGACCAGATCGACCTCGCCTCCCTTACGACCTTTAAAATTTCGGGCAAGAATCTTACAGCCCCTACTTCGTAACCAATCGCTCGCTACTCGCTCACCATAATCCCCAGTCCATTTGCGCGCACCGGAGGCTCCGCTCTTAGAGTGGTAGGCTGAGTTGAGATACCGGCTGAAACGACCGACGATGATGGCAACAAGGTCCATATTTTCTAAGTGCTTCCAGATGCTCGCGAGTACCGTAGCCCTGGTTTCTGATAAATCCGTATTGTGGAAATTCCTCGTGGATCCTCTCCATAATACGGTCTCTTGTCACCTTCGCAATCACACTGGCTGCGGCGATCGAAAGCGAAAGCCCATCTCCTTTGACCAGCGATTCGTGCTCCACCGGAAGTCCTTTCACCGGTAACCCGTCGACCAATGCCATACTCGGCACCTCGGAAAGCGCTGCAATCGCCAAGCCCATCGCCCGGTGCGTCGCTCGCAGAATATTGATCTTATCAATCTCCTCAGGATCAACCGTTGCCACTGCCCAAACCACTTCAGGATGCTCGGTAATTTCCAAATAAACCTCATCTCGGCGCTTTTTTGAAAGCTTCTTTGAATCATCGAGGTGCGCACTCGAGAAAGAAAACGGCAGGATCGCCGCCGCCGCCGCAACCGGCCCAGCCAACGGCCCTCGGCCCGCCTCATCAACTCCCGCGATACGGTCAAATCCACGTTTTTGAAGGAGTCTTTCGTATTTAAAGTCCGGCATCGTTTACAGAAAGTATTCACATACTTTTCACCTGAATCATAAAGGATGAAATTCGACCTAAAATTCCTAGGAAAAATGAATTATCCCGATCAAGCTCCCGCGCAACAAACCACATCGTGATATTGCTGAGTCTGACTGGCAACTTTCACCAATCTCTCAGTCATGTCCTCGCCTCAGCCAAAACTAAAAATCTCCGCTCCACTCGATCTAGGATTTCAACCTGCCGTCCTGTTCAACCGAGAGTACCTTAACGAGGCCAAAGCTTCCGGAGAAGCGGTCCCCTTGGTAATCGGTTTGGAAAGAGAAGGTAACTTAGTTTCACGGTTCGAAACTGTGGTTCTTCCTGATACTAACCCGAGGACTCTGAGCTATGTGGAGCGCCTCGTGAAATTCCTCATTTGGTCACGTGGTGGTTGGAAGCTTCACTTTGGAGGCCCTGCCGAAATCGGTAAATTTATACAGAAAACCTACTCTACCGAGGGCAACCGAAAATTCGATTGTGAGATGATGGCTCTCGCTTACGGACGAAAGTTCGAGATTTCTCTCACCGAAGCACAAAATGTCCCAGCGACAAAGGACATGGAGGTCCCTGCAGGTGGGTATCTCGACGGCTGCAGAATCGGATTCGATCTCGGGGCTAGTGACTACAAGGTCTCAGCCGTCGTCGATGGCCAAGCAATTTTTACCGAGGAAACTCCATGGGACCCGAAGAATCAGGCCAACCCACGCTACCACTACCACAATATTTCAGCAGCCCTCCACCGTGCCGCTGCCTGCATGCCGCAGGTCGATGCCATCGGTGGTAGCTCCGCCGGTATTATTGTAGATAACGAGATCCGTGTAGCCTCCCTTCTCCGCTCAATCCCCGAGGAACTTTTTGAAACCGCAGCTGCCGTCTTCAAACGCGTCTCCAAGGAGTGGAATGTTCCACTGGTAACCATGAATGACGGCGATGTCACCGCACTCGCGGGAGCGCTATCAATCGGGGAAAAAGGCATGCTTGGCATCGCCATGGGATCCAGCGAGGCCACCGGCTTCATGGACAAGCAAGGCCGTATTCTTGGTTGGCTTAACGAACTCGCTTTCGCACCCGTCGATTACAATACCCAAGCCCCTGCAGACGAGTGGTCGGGTGATTCTGGTGTCGGTGCACTCTATTTCTCCCAACAGGCAGTCAACAAACTCCTGCCAGCTGCTGGTATCGAGCTACCAGAAGAAATGGACCTTCCTGAACGTCTCGTTGAAGTTCAGAAACTCATGGCCGCTGGCGATGAGCGAGCCGCGAAGATCTACGAAACGATCGGAGTTTATCTCGGTTACACGATTCCCCATTATTTGGACTTCTATGACTTTGACCATATGCTCGTGCTCGGTCGAGTCACCACAGGTAAAGGCGGTGACATCGTATTGAGCAAAGCAACCGAAGTCCTCACCACCTGTTTCCCAGAATACGCCGAGCGCGTGAAGATGCACGTCCCGGATGAAAAGACCAGGCGGGTCGGCCAAGCTGTCGCCGCCGCAAGCCTCCCGCAGATCCACCCATAAATACATGCAGCTGCACCTACCCACATCGCAAATTTTCATCCCTGATGGAAAAGCGCTTCCTGAAGCCCTCAATCGAACAACACATCTTGGAATCGGCGCCCATCATGACGATCTGGAATTCATGGCGTTCCATGGAATTCTCCAATGCTTCGCCACCCAAGACCAGTGGTTCAGTGGTGTCACTTGCACAAACGGAGCGGGTAGTTCACGAACCGGACCCTACGCAAATTGTAGCGATACCGACTTAATGGCGATACGTAGCAAAGAACAAAACGCCGCAGCCGTCATCGGAAATTACGGAGCGATGGTTCAACTTGATTACCCAAGCAAAAGCGTCAAAAGCTCAACCGAAACCGACCTTAAAAAAGACCTGACAGCTATTCTGAAGGCAACTCTCCCCGAGGTGGTCTACACTCACAATCCAGCCGACAAACACGATACTCACATCGGCGTTACCATCGCAGCGATTCAGGCAATGCGTGAACTTCCTGAAGCTCAGCGCCCGAAAAAAGTTATCGGCTGCGAAGTCTGGCGTGACCTTGATTGGCTCTCAGATGATAAGAAAGTGATTATGGATGTCAGTGGAAGGGACAATCTCGCCGCAGCACTCAACGGAGTCTTCGACTCACAAATCGCCGGGGGTAAACGCTACGACCTTGCCATCCAAGGAAGACGTGCAGCTAACGCAACATTCTTCGACTCGCATTCTACCGATTCCGCATCGCAAGTCATTTTTGGGATCGACCTCACTCCTCTGATCACCGACCCAACTTCGGACATTGTCGCATTTACCTGCGACCTCATCGACCAATTCAAGGCAGATACGCACCAAAAGCTCAGTGCCAAATTAGGATAAATATATGGAACTTATTATTCAGGAAACACCAAAAGAAGCTGCAGATATCGCTGCACGCATCATCGCGAAACTCCTAAAGGAAAAGCCAAACGCGGTGTTAGGCCTCGCAACCGGAAGCACGCCTCTGCCCCTTTACAAGAAGTTGATCGAGATGGATCTGGATTGGAGCCAAGTCACAACATTCAACTTGGACGAATACATTGGCTTACCACGCGACCACGCCCAAACCTACCACACTTTTATGTGGGAGAACCTGTTTCAACACATCAACATCCCCAAGGAAAACGTCCATATTCCAGACGGAAACACCACCAACATCCCTGATTTCTGTGCCGATTACGAAGCGCAAATCGTGGCTACCGGCGGGATCGATATCCAAGTTCTCGGAATCGGTTCAGACGGCCATATCGGCTTCAACGAACCGACCTCCTCTCTCGCCTCGCGAACACGCATCAAAACGCTCACCCAACAGACACTCAAAGACAATGCGCGATTCTTTGGGAGCGAAGAAGAGATCCCTCGCCACGTGATCACCATGGGCATCGGAACCATTATGGAGGCCCGGCAGAATATCCTACTAGCCTTTGGTGCTAATAAGGCAAAAGCGATCGCGGAAGCAGTCGAAGGACCCATCAAAGCACTGAACCCAGCAACGGCCCTTCAGATGCACCCAAATGTAAAAGTCTGTCTTGATACACCTGCCGCTTCAGAACTTACCAAAGCTGATTACTATAGGTGGGTTTTCGATAACAAACCCGATTGGCAAACGTACTAATCATTTCCGAAATCTTTTAATTCATTGAAAGCACTTGTAAAAAAATACTCAGAACCCGGACTTTGGCTTGAGGATGTCCCCGACCCTGAACCCGGCATCAATGATGTTCTCATAAAAGTCCATAAAACTGGAATCTGCGGAACCGACCTGCACATTTACAACTGGGATGACTGGGCTCAAAAAACCATTCCTGTTCCAATGGTTGTCGGCCACGAATTTGTTGGAGAAATCGTCAGTGTTGGATCCAATGTGCTCGACTTCCGCCCCGGTCAAATCGTCAGCGGTGAAGGTCACGTAGTCTGCGGACGCTGCCGAAACTGCCTAGCTGGGAGGCGCCACCTTTGCAAAGACACCTCCGGAATCGGAGTGAACCGCAGCGGTGCCTTTGCGGAATACGTCGCACTTCCAGTGACCAATGTCTGGGTCCACGATCCGAAGATCGATTCTGAAGTCGCCTCAATATTCGACCCCTATGGCAATGCGGTTCACACAGCCCTTTCCTTCCCCATTTTAGGAGAAGACGTCTTAATAACAGGAGCTGGGCCCATCGGCATCATGGCAGCGGCAATCGCCCGCCACGCAGGAGCTCGCCATGTAGTCATTACTGACATGAATCCATACCGTCTCGAGCTCGCCTCCAAGATGGGCGCAACCCGAGCAGTTAACGTAAAGGAGGAGTCTCTCCGAGATGTACAAAAACAACTGGGCATGAACGAAGGCTTCGATGTCGGCTTGGAAATGTCAGGTAACGCACAAGCCTTCCAAGACATGCTCGCAAACATGGGTCACGGCGGGAAAATAGCGATGCTGGGAATTCCCGGTAAACCGATTGCGATCGATTGGAACACGGTTATTTTCAACATGCTTACTATCAAAGGAATCTACGGTCGCGAGATGTATGAAAGCTGGTATATGATGACGGTGATGCTTCAAAGCGGCCTGGATATCAAACCGGTTATCACCCATCGATATGCTTACGACGAATTTGAAAAAGGCTTTGAAGTCATGAACTCCGGCCAATCCGGAAAAGTCATTCTCAATTGGAACATCTGATATGTACGGAAAATTAAAAGATCATCTGAAAACCGAATTAAACGCCATGCGCGAAGCAGGCGTTTACAAAACCGAGCGGCTGATCAGCACTCCGCAAAACACATACATTCAAGTTGCTGGAGAAAAGCAGGTACTCAACATGTGCGCGAATAACTACCTCGGCCTCGCACAACATCCTGAGATTCATGAAGCAGCAAAACAAGGTCTGGATCAATGGGGATTCGGATTGGCCAGTGTTCGCTTCATTTGCGGCACACAAACCCTGCATAGAAATTTGGAACAATCTCTAAGTAAATTTTTAGGCACTGATGAGACGATTCTCTACAGCTCCTGTTTTGATGCCAACGGAGGTCTATTTGAAACCATCCTCGGCAAAGAAGACGCGATTATTTCCGATTCTCTTAATCATGCCAGCATCATTGACGGAATCCGCCTTTGTAAAGCCGCCCGTTACCGATACATCAACAACGATATGGAGGACCTTGAAGAAAAACTCAAGGAAGCCTCTAACGCCCGGTTCAAATTAATTGCAACCGATGGAGTTTTCTCAATGGACGGCACCATCGCTGATTTGAAATCCATCTGTGACCTCGCCGACAAATACGATGCGCTGGTGATGATGGATGATTGCCATGCTACTGGGTTCCTCGGTAAACATGGATACGGCACTCATGAGCTTTGCGACGTCATGGGTAGAATTGATATCATCACCGGAACCCTAGGCAAAGCTCTTGGCGGGGCCAGCGGTGGTTACACTAGTGGTAAAAAAGAGATTATCGATATGCTGCGTCAGCGCTCCCGCCCATATCTGTTCTCCAATACTCTTGCACCTACGATTGCCGCCGGTTCTCTGAAAGCACTTGAATTACTCAGTAAATCCACAGAACTTCGCGACCGTTTGGAGTCCAACACGAAACATTTCCGTGAAGGAATGAGCCATCTTGGTTTTGAAATCATTCCAAGCACTCATCCAATTGTCGCGGTGATGCTTGGCGATGCATCACTCGCCGCAAAATTTGCCGAAGCCATGCTCAAACGCGGCGTCTATGTCGTCGGCTTCAGCTATCCGGTTGTGCCCGAGGGCAAGGCGAGGATCCGCGTTCAAATCTCCGCCGAACATACCGAGACGGATCTCGATTTCGCTATGGAGCAGTTTGCTGCAGTTAAAGACGAACT
>Ga0307970_1000581_pt1 | contig 21876 bp, 20 predicted proteins | sample OrgLakmetagen712_FD_202093 | JGI IMG/M metagenome (GOLD analysis project Ga0307970, IMG submission 202093) | Saline water microbial communities from Organic Lake, Antarctica - #712 | ecosystem: Environmental > Aquatic > Non-marine Saline and Alkaline > Saline | place: Antarctica: Organic Lake... | reverse complement strand
CTATCCAGGTCGCTTTCTCGATATCGGCCATGCCCGGCACTGGATGGCTGATTACTTCCGCTGGTACAACCACGATCATCATCACAGCGGCCTGAACGGTTACACACCGGCGCAGGTGTATAATGGTGAACAAGGTAGGGTCGTTAAGGCCCGGCAAGCAGCGCTCGACTGCGACTCGGAAGCCACATTACCGCCACAAGCAATGCACATTAATCCAATCACGTCGGGCGAGTCAGATGGTGTCGGTAGCACCGCTGTGAACTTCCCGACCTTGCCCGCGGCAGTCAAAGCGTTGGAGCGGGCAAATCGATACTAACTTTTTAATGAACTGTCCAAATGAGGTTGACACGTTCAGGCTGTAACGCCTCTGCGCGCCGTTGCTCCGTCCTTTCTTGTGCCTGCTTATGGCGATACTCCCTGGCTCCTGTATTCCTTGCCAACTTCCTGCTCACGGTGGGCTGAGTGGTCTAAATGGTCTCAGCGATCTTTCTTTGGCTACACCCGATTTTCTTCAGGGCCGATATCTGGCATCGTTGCTCGTAGGTCAGTTGTTAGTAAGTTCTCATCATCACTTAATCTCTTGCCGGAGAAGAAGGGTAGGAACTTACCTTCAGCTGGCCCCTTCTTCTACCTGATTAGGTGATGCACTTCAGATTTGAATCAGCGTGGTAATGATATGCAGTTACACAGATTTAGTTACAGTCTCGCTATTTGACGCCAATACTCAACGGCGGTTTCAGTGCATCGGGTACTGAAGCCCGGTCCCAGAATCCAATCAGTATTCCCTGGCGGCGTGACAGGCCATTGGCGTTTCGCTCCATCTCGCGGCTGACAGCCCGGCGATTGCGAAGGGTCGCACTCCAGTCAAGCAATTGATCACGCAATGTACGCCGTACGCCGTCGTAACCAGGGTCTCGCCCCACATCGACCAGCTCGTCAGGGTCATTGTGCAGGTCGAACAGCATGTCCGGAAAGCCGGGGCAATGTACCAGTTTGTAGCGGCCGTTGAATGCCATGGTCATTCGGGCAGCGAGGGAATCGACACCCAGTTGCGAAGCAACGGGGAGGCGGCCATAGTCGTCTTCGGCGACAATGAATTCTCGTTCGAACGGGTTAGGTGACTGATGCAGAAAGGGCAGAAGTGACCGGCCTTCGAGTCGGTGTTCACTGATCTCACCGCCGGCACACTCTATCAGTGTGGGCAAAACATCAATGGCACCGACGAGTGCGTCGCATTGCTGCCCGCGTGTAGCATCAGCCTCGGAGCGCGGGTCTGAGACGATCAGAGGCAGCTTGACCGAGGGTTGATGAAATAGATCTTTTTCACCCAACCAGTGATCTCCCAGATAGTCGCCGTGATCTGCGGTCAACACGATTAGTGTTTTGTCAGTTAGCCCTTTCGCATCGAGGTGATCCAACACGCGGCCAATGTTATCGTCTACTTCTTTCACCAGACCATAGTAAGTCGGCAATACATGTGCGCGCTTTTCATCGTCACTGAAAGTCTGGCTAACGCCTAGTTGCATGAACGCCTGGTAAATTGGATGTGGGTTGTGGCGTTCGGCTTCTGATTTAACCGCTGGCGAAAAGTCGGCGTCGCGATAGAGTTGATGATAGGGCGCCGGTGCAATGCAAGGCCAGTGTGGTTTGATATAAGAGGCATGCAGACACCACGGTTCATCGCCTAATTTGTCAATGGTTTCGATGATGCGGTTGGTTAAATACGCTGTTTCTGAATGTTCTTTTGGTATGCGGGTGGCCCGGTGAGCGTTTTCAAGATAGAACCCGGAAACAATATTACCAGTCTCGGTTTCGGCTGCATTAGCCCATTCTAGCCAAGGATTCTCACCTCCAAAACCCTGCTGACGTAAATATTCGTTGTAGCGTGGTTCTTTATTGGAGTACTTGCCAGCCGGGCCCTCAGGGTGTAATCCATCATCGTGTTCACCCTCGGTAAAGCCAGCGTTATATAGGCACTGACCCAGTTCCGACTCCGCTTCTATTCCGAGCCGGTTCATGCCCTCCAGATCGGGTTTCATGTGCGTTTTTCCCAGCAAAACTACCCGCCGATTCAAGGGTTTTAAATAGTCGGCTAGTGTCCATTCGCTCAGGCTGAATGGCCAGTCATTCCAGGTGGCGCCGTGCGATCGCATGTGCAAACCGGTGTAAAAGGAAGCGCGCGAATTACCGCAGCTTGTACCCTGTGTAAAGGCGTTGTCGAATCGAACGCCGCGCTGTGCCAGCCGGTCTATATTGGGCGTGTCGACGATGCGGTTGCCATAACAGGACAAGGCATCCCAGCGCAGCTGGTCAATCATGATAAACAAGGTGTTTTTTACGGTCTTCATAAGTTTATCCTTTTGCCAGTTGCGGATTGGATGTTGGCAGAGCTGCCGCCTGGTGACGCAGAATATGCAGCCCTAGCAATAGCAAACCGAGCGCCAGGCAAATAATGCTGACGGTGAGGTATGGCGACAGGAGTCCAAGGGCCAGTGCAAACCGGATCAGGCTATCTGACAAGGACAGGCTGGTGCGGTCAAAGCGAGCCAGGCTGCTGGTAATCAGGTACAGGGCTAGCACTAACTGTGTGATCAGCCATGCGTAAGCACCCAGTGAAAAGTCAGTGCCAGCCTCGGCGACTGTTAGCATTAGCGGGTTGAACGCAAACGCAAAAGGTATTAAGAACAGCACCGCTGAAATGCGTGTGCTGGCAATAGCAGTAGCCATGGGTTTTCCACCAGATATAGACGCTGCTGCGTAAGCAGCGATAGCAACAGGCGGAGTAATAACCGAGGCGACGCCAAAGAAAAATACAAACATGTGTGCGGTCAGAAGCTCCATGCCAAATGCCTGTAAAGTCGGCCCCATTACCGCAATGATAGCGATGTAGGCGGGCAGGGTTGGCATGCCCATACCCAGCACGATGCAGCCCAGTGCGGTGATCAATAGTGCGGCTAGCATGGAATATTCAGAAGCGTTTGATAGCAATACGGCAAAGGTTGTGGGGATGCCGGTTGCCGCCAGCGTCGCGACGATAATGCCGACAACGGCAATAGCCATCGATAGACGTGCGACAGTAACACCGCCCTCCGCCAATGAGGTGAGCAGAACCAGTGGTGACTGCCTGACACGTGGATTCAAAAAGCTCATTACCAGTAGCAACAGAATGGCACTAATGGACGCGCCCGCAGGTGACAGGCCTCTGATCAGGAGCCAAACAATGGTCGCCAGCGGCGCAAGTATTAACAACATATTGATCCAGTCCTGGCGTTCAACTGGTTCCGGAGCTTCGCCTTCCGGCTCAGCACTGAGCCCGAGTTTCTTTGCCTCAAAATAGACAGCGAGGAACAAGCTCGCGTAGTAGGCGATCGCCGGTACCATCACCGCGACGATGACGGTCAGATAAGAGACGCCGACGTAGTCGGCCATCACCAATGCCGCAGCACCCATAATTGGCGGTAGAATTTGCCCTCCGGCCGAGGCTGAAGATTCGAGACCACCGGCAAAGTCACCACTGAAGCCACGTTTGCGAATCATGGGAATAGTTACCACACCGGTGCCAACTACATTGGCCACCGCACTGCCGGAGACGGTACCAAACATTCCGGACGCGAGAATGGCTGCATAGGCAGGGCCTCCGCGAAACCTCTGCATCAATGCGAAGGAAATACGAATCATCGAAGCACCAGCACCACAACCATCTAGCACGCCGCCAAGAATTATAAAGGGCAGAACGGTGGATAAAATGACCGCGAAAATGGAACCCAGTACGCCGTTGTTACTGCCGAACCAGAGGTTTGCCGCCAGTCGGTCCATCGCATTGCCGCCTGCGGTTTGCAGAACACCCGGCCAATATTCACCGGTACCTAAATACAGTAGGGCTATCAGGCCGATAATGGCGATGGGGGCGCCCCAAAGGCGCCAGCAAATAACGGTCGCAACAAATACTGCCATCAGCGCCGTAATGCCATCCCAAGTGGTAAAAAACACAATGGAAAGTTCCATTACCCGTGCGACCTGAAAATAGCGCACGCTGCAATACAAAGTCAGTGCGACCAGTGAAATATCGAAAGCCACCCTTAGAGTCGAAGGTATGCGTCCTGTCAGGACGCCTTCACGCCATTGATACATAATCGCGATGATTACACAGAGCGTAAAAAAGAATGGTCGAAACCATTCGATTTTAAATGGCCCAAGGCGCGGCAGGATGCCGTAGCTGGGCAGCACATTGATCAGGCCAGCGAGCGCCAGCAAGCCGCCGACGATCCAGAGGGCTTTTTGCAATCGATTGGCTAGTATCAGCGACGGTTCTGTCATGGTAGTTACCTCCGGATGTCAGGTGATCAAGCATCCTTGAACGGGCAGTTGGGCGACCGCCCCTATTCAGACTCAGGGCATCAGGTTGTCAGGAATGGTGATGCTACTTTCCTGATAATAGCGAACTGCACCTGGGTGTAGCGGTGCGTTAATTCCCTCAAAGGGGTTTTCGGTACTGATGGTGCTTAGTAGCGCATTGGACGCTTTTAACTCGTCGATGTTTTCCCAGTAAGCCTTAGCCAGTCGATACGCCATGTCATCCGACATGGAAGCACTTACACCCAGATACATGATGTTTGATGCCGTATAGATATCCTGATCCCCATTGACCTGGCCACGATAGGTGCCAGCCGGAATTACGGTGTAGGACATGGCTGCTGCTTTGACGTAAGCATTCCATTCCGGTGTACCTATCCGTTCTTGCGGGATGCCCAGAATGCGAATCGGGTTCTGCAGACTCATTTCATTGATCGACTGCTGGCCAACGGGAGCCGACAACACCAGAACGTCATATTGTCCATCCTGAAAACCCTGAACAGCAGCACCCCAGGGTGCACGAACGGCTTCATAATCGCCATCAACCAGTCCTGAGGCCGACTCGATCATGCCCATGATTTGCATGTTGGCCGCACCGGCAGGTGGACCGACAAACACTCTTTTGCCGCGAATATCGTCCCAGCTTTCAATGCCGTCCCGTTCCCAGGTAATGGCGTGGTAGGTGCTGCCGGGGAGGCCGGTTACTGAACGAACGTTCTTCGCAAGGGCCTTCGCCTGCTCAGCGTTGCTGGCGTAGGGGCCAACGCCTCGTTGCATGGCGCTGAATGCCGGGGGTGGAACGACCGCAGAGCCTAGCTGGCCAGCGCCGAGCATCATTACCGAGCGAGTCAGGGTCTGGCCCAATACAACCTGTAGATTAATGCCTTCACGGTTGGTGTACTGAGCATAAGCCTGCGGTAGCATGCCGGTGACAGAGGCTGCCCCGCCAGCATCCATTTGCAGGTTTTCCGCTTGGCTGAAGCTGGAAGTAAGTGCAAGGGCCATGCTTACAAGCCCCAGTGAAAGTGATCTTTTCATATCGACCTCGTCGTGTTTGATTGTTATTGGATTTGTAGGGGAATTCGACGTTCACAGAGTGTGCAATCTTTTGGAGTATTCGTATAATTCATTTTTAAGTCTCTAAACAGGCATTTTCGTATATGATGTTTGCTTCGAAACCCGACTGACGGTGCGAGGCTGTTATGGAACCGAAACATCTGGTGCAACTGGCTACCATCCTGGACAGCGGTTCAATCAGCGCCGCTGCTGCCCGCCTGAACGTCACCCAGCCAACCCTGACGCGCAACATCCAGACGCTGGAAATGCAGGCCGGTGGTCCTCTGTTCACCCGCAGCCGCCATGGCGTTCGGCAGACGCCACTGGGCGCCGACCTGGCGCGCCATGGCCGGGCGATTACCAAAGCGGTTTGGTCAGCAGGTCAGGTCGCCATCCGCCACGGGCTGGGGCTCAAACAGGAGTTGCGCATTGGTGTAGGCCCGCTGCTGGCCAACAACCTAATGAATGAGATGGCACAGGATCTAATGGCAGAGCATGGCGGATTATCTCTGTTGATTCGAGTGGACACTCCGTACCGCCTGATCGAACAAATTCATGACGAAGAACTCGACCTGGTGTTTTCGCCTAAAGTGCAATCCCAGACGCAGGATCTTGTGTGTGAGTCGGTGCTTGAAGACCGTCTTGTAGTGGTGTCATCAAGGAATCACCCTCTGGCCATCAAGTCATTTCAAACTGATTCCGGCACCACTCTGGCGCTTTTGGAACTGAACGATCAGGCGTGGATCAATATGGGAACCTACGCCCGCTTTGAGGAGTCACCGGTTGAGCGATTGCAGGCAATGGGTGTGACCGGCATCCGGACACCCATTGCTTTGTCGGGTGACGCGGCGATCTGTCTGAAGATGCTGCGTGAAGGTAAGCATCTAAGTCTGATGCCGGAGAAACTGACCCGCCGTGCAGCGCAAGACCACAATTTAGTGGTGCTGCCGGTGGAAGCTGATTTTGGCCGTCGGGATATTTTTTTGTGGTACCGGTCAGAAGACCTGGATCGGCGCTGGGTGCAGATCGTCAGTGCCGCATTCGTGCGACGCATGGCCATGCACGAAGATTAGAAAATGGGGTTCCGCGGATTTTCCCTCCATGGATTGCAATTCGCTTTGTAAGACCCGTCATTCGTGGCCTGTAAAGGCGCATTAATTTTCAGTAACCGGCACGTGATCCTCGATCGGTGCCATCAGATACTCAATATCCGGTGCCTCACTAGCCTCCGCGAACAGATATTTTACTTTCAGATTGATGTTTTGACACACCGGGGGTCATACGCGCCGGCAGGCGATGCTATTAGTCCGATGAGCCCAAAGGTTACAAAAAATCATAGCTAATAAGGGTGTTTTCGGTTGGAGCAATGGGAGCCCGGTGAGCTGAGAGGTTCACGCCGGGTGCTGAGAGCAGCTGAGGGGGCAGTTCCTTCGGCTGACTCACCCACCTGATCTGAACCTAAATGTGACTTTGGAACTTGAATCCGCGTTATCAGGGCTGGGATGGCCAATCAATACTCAACTTGCGATGTTGAGCCACGCAATCTCTGAGGTACAGATTGATTAGACTCTGATAGGGCACTCCAGACTCATCTGCCATGCCCTTAAAATAAGCAATGACATCTTCGCTCAAACGCATGGTGACAGGCTTCTTGAGCTTGGAGGCATAAGGATTCTTGCGGGAACTCATTTTGGAAAAATCATATTCAGTTTTCATGATAGCCCCCCATGATAATACTTACGTTCGTTGCTAGTGGCTTTGCGAGCAGAGATGATGCGAACCGTATCGCCACCGTCACGCTCACAGTGACAAACGAGGAGAAGCATAGCCTCACTACTCATGCCAAGCATGAGAAAGCGATCTTCAGTTGCTGCATTCTCCGCATCAAAAAATTGAAGGGCGAACTCGTCATAGAAAATCGACTGTGCGTCATCGAAGGAAACGCCGTGCTTCTTCAGATTCGCAGCCGCCTTGACTGAACCCCATTCGAATTTGATCATATGTACAGTATATGTATGAGAATGAACGGCGTCAAGAAGCCCTAACATATAAGCATTTAACCGTCGTGCGCAGCACGATGGATACATGTCTGTTGGACGAAGCCGCCCACCCACTGGCACGCTTATTAAGGGTATTGTATGTTCAAGGCAGGGCATCGGGTGGCTACCAACCCTCTCAGAGGGCACCGCGCCAGGTCGTCATACACCACCGCGGGTCCTGATCGCTCAGTCACCCCCTCGGTCGATGCCACGGAGGTGGGCATGTCCAGTGCAGCCCGGATCTGGGCCAACTTAAGGCGACGATGGCGATTGCACAAGAAGCCAAAGTGGCGGATGCGTATCAACCCTTTCGGTAAGACGTGCAGCAGGTAACGGCGGACGAGTTCGGCTCCGGCCAGGGTCATGACTTTGGTGCCGTAGTCCCGGTAGTCTTTGTAACTCAGCCGAACCCGGTCCTGGTCCATGCTCAGCAAGCGACCGTTACTGACCGCGATGCGATGAGTGTAGCGAGCCAGGTAATCCACCACACGCTCGGTGTGGTTCAGACAATGCTTGGTATAGACAACCCAGTCCTGACGCATCTGATCTGGAGTCTGGTCATGGCAGTGTTTATTTACCGAATGCTTTAGCCAGGAAGTATCCAATTGCTCCGTATGCGCTGGGGTGGCAATACTTTTCCCTGCTGACAAGGGTTCTCACTAAGGGTCGCGGTAGTGCGCAAAACGCAAAATATGCCCCTGTTTGGGGGCCTTAAGGACAAACGAGATATCGAATGAATGACGAGATTGATAAGAGTTCCGAAAGCCAGATACTAAAAGAAAAGAGGGTGGCGAAATACTCTCCAGCAGCCTTGCAAGCTATTGGTGGAGCAGTACCATTTGCGGGGGGTGTATTTTCGACAATTGCTGGCGCGTGGCCAGAGGGCGAACAAGAAAATAGCGCAGTTTGACGCCCATCGTAATTACGAATTCTAACGATGGGTGTCTACCTAGTCCCTGCCGCGAGAATGGCGAAACGGTCGCACTGGTGGAGCCAGTTCAGGCCATCCTCGATGCTGTCGACAGTGATCACCGGGACACGCTCGACTACATGGCGCAGCGTGTCGGCGAAATCACGGCCAACATCAACAGCTACTTTGCGGTGGTTCAGGATGATCCTTCTGTTCAGGTGGTGAACAATGCACAGGCCTGGTACGTCGAAAACATCGTTCGCGGAACTGAACTTGAAGGGCTGCCTATCCTCTCTGCTGCAGCGCCGTTCAAAGCCGGTGGCCGGGGCGGTCCGGACTACTACACCGATGTGCCGGCTGGTGACATTGCGCTGAAGAACGTCGCCGACCTCTACATTTACCCCAATGACCTCAAAGTGGTGAAACTGACCGGTGAACAGGTCGTAGAGTGGCTGGAGCGGTCTGCGGGTCAGTTCAATACCATCGACCCGGCTGCCAGTGGTATGCAACCTCTGGTCGACGACAGCTTCCCGACTTACAACTTCGATGTTATTGACGGTATCAGCTACCTCATCGACGTCACCGTTCCGCCCCGCTACAACAGCGACGGCAGCGTGGTCAACGACCAGCACCGAGTCGTCGATGTACAGTTTCAGGGAGAGTCCATCGACCCCGACCAGGAATTCCTGATCGCCACCAACAACTACCGTGCCGGTGGTGGTGGCAGTTTCCCGGGTTTGGACGGCAGCACCGTGGTCATCGATGCGCCAGATAAAAACCGCGATGTGATCGCCAATTATCTGCTGTCGCAAGGCACCTTCAACCCGTCGGCTGATAACAACTGGCAGTTTACTGACTGGGGCAATGCCGACGTTATGTTCAAAACATCTCCCAAGGCTGAAGAATTGGTTACTGAAAACATGAAGCCAGGTGAACTGGACGAGGCAGGTTTCAGGGTATTTACCTTCAACTGATCGTTCACCTTATTGCAAGTCTTCGTTCCGGAGCTTGCAGATGGGGCATGGAAGCCCCTTTTAAAGCGGTCAATAACGGTTACCTTGATCCGGGGCTATCATCCAACTGCTTGATTGATACCAGAGCCTGTTTGGACAGGCACATTAGTCGGTAATTAGACCCAAGACTTTATCACTGAGTCTTAGCGGAGGTGTGTGGTAGGCCTTATGCATAGCCCGCCGGAACAAGAGGCGTAGCCGAAAATGAATACGCAGTTATGTTTCAAGGGGCTGAGGTCGCATGAAAAGAGTTGCATGGATCGTCGCAGTAGTCATCGTTGTCAGCTACTTCGTGAATTCCTATATGGATAACAAAGCCAGACTCGAGGTTGAGCGTGCTAAAGCAGAATAAAACCTATAACCACTATAGCTTCAACCCCTGAATGGAGCCTAAGCGGAGGGAGGCCTACCCGGGTACCCACCCTAGCCAACTATTAACGTAGTGTATTCAATAGTTAAAGTTAATGGTTGATAGGATGGGTGTCCCACGCTTTCAGAACGTCGGGGTCAGATCTATTTTTCAGCACCGATGACCTTCTTGATCGTCAGGCCTTGCACCAATATTGAAAACACCACGACGACGTAGGCCATTGGCAGTATCAGGTCACGCTCAGGGCTCATCGGTAAAGAGAGGGCCAGGGCCACCGATATGCCGCCTTTCAGCCCGCCCCAGGTCAGCGCTTTTATCGCGTTTGGCGTGAATTCCCTGAATGGTTTTAACGCCATAACCGGTATACCCACAGCGACGAACCTCGCCAGTAGTCCAAGCGGAATAGCCGCAAGGCCGGCCCAAAGCGCGGGGAGCTCAAACGTGATGATCAGCAGCTCAAGGCCAATCAACAGAAATAATATGCCGTTCAACACTTCGTCGACCATTTCCCAAAAAGTATCGAGCTGTTGCTCGGTCTTCTTCGACATGGCGAACTCACGTCCCTGGTTACCTATCATCAAGCCTGCGACCACCACCGCAAGCGGGCCGGACATGTGCAATCGACTCGCCAGCGCATAACCCCCGGCAACGAGGGCTACGGTGATGAGGACTTCAACCTGATAGTTATCCAGATTTTTGAGCAAGTGATAGCCCAGCAGTCCCAACAGGAACCCAAGCACCAGACCACCGACGACTTCTTGCAGGAATAAAATGCCAATACTTTCGAAAGAGGCCTCACGCTGGCCCGCGGCAATATCGAGAATCGCAATAAACATTACGACGGCAACGCCATCGTTAAACAGAGATTCGCCGGCAATCTTGGTAGTGAGGCTTGCAGGCACGTCCAGTGACTTCAGGATAGCCATCACCGCAACCGGATCGGTAGGCGCAATCACAGCGCCAAACAGGAGGCAGTAGATAAATGGTAATGGACTACCCAGCCATTCCAGCACGTACCACATCGCCCCGCCCACCAGGAAAGTCGTGAGTAAAACGCCCACTGTTGCCAGCAATGCGACCAGCCATTTCTGATCAGCCAGTTCGTCAAGATTCACATGCAGCGCACCGGCAAACAGCAGAAAGCTTAACAGACCATCCAGCAGTGTCGGGCCCAGGTCAGCGCTGCCAACCAATTGCTCGGCCCAGTCAGCCAAACCGGTCATTCCCAGCTGATTAAGCCCGATCAACACCAGAGAAAACACCAGAGAAAATGCCATGATGGCGATACTGGTGGGCAAACCAATAAAACAGGCGTTGATATAGCTGAAAAGTGCCGAGAGGCACAGCAGAATAGCGATAATTTCAAATAACGACATGTGTTCCCTTGTGTCCCTGTAGCAGTGAAAGTTGTAGATGAGCGTCGGGGGGCGGGTTTTTTGTATTCCCCCGGACGCCCTAAAGGTTGGAGCTTATATCCGGTCCCTTGAATTGTGCGCGCAGCGCACTCAGTATCAAAGGTCTTAAAGTCAAAAGCTAACAGGGAGATCCATCATGCATGTACTCATTGCAGGAGCCAACGGACAAATCGGGCAGCACCTATTGCGGGAAATGGCAGGCAGCGGTCATCAGGCACGGGCCATGATTCGTCACCCGGAACAGGGTCCGCAATTGCAGCAACTGGGTGCTACGGAAACCGTGCTGGGCGATCTTGAGCAAGAGTGTAGCGAAGCCATGAAAGGCTGCGATGCGGTCATTTTTGCCGCTGGCTCAGGCCCTGATACCGGGCCGGATAAAACCACCGATGTAGATCAGGACGGTGCTATCCGGCTGGTGGATACGGCCAGAGCCATGGGTATAAAGCGGTTTATCATAGTGAGCAGTATGGGTGCTGAGGAGCCGGAAATGGGGCCGGAAAAACTCCGTCATTACCTTCAAGCCAAGCACAACGCCGATGAGCACCTGAAGAACAGCGGCCTGAATTACACTATTGTTCGTCCGGGACAGCTGACCAATGATGACGGTACGGGCAAGGTTGCAGTGAGTGCGAGTCTGGAGGAATTCGGTAAGATTCCACGTGCGGACGTTGCCCGGGTCCTGCTGGCGGTGCTGGATACGGATACTACAAATAACCGTGCCTTTTATGTGGTATCAGGCGATACGCCGGCGTCTGAGGCACTGGCCCAACTGTAGCGGCTACGGGGTTCGTCAGCTAGCGAGGTAGCGTGGCGGACAGCGCCAAAGTCATTGATTAGATAGAGCGTGGTATTGGTTGCTGGGTTGCTGGGTCGAAGCGAGAAAACTAGGGAGATGGAACTCCCGAATGGCATCTGTCCCGGTTTTTCAAATGGACAAAAGAGCCGCCTCTATCCGAGACGTTAAAACCCCATTTGATGGGTGAAATCGATTGTCCGATGCACTCCCCCGGCGTCAGACCGGGCTTTCGAGACCTCCGGTGGGTTCCTCGCCGATTACCTCAGGATCAAACGGGCTGCGTGAAAATACCCGGTGCAGGGCGGGTTTGAAATGCACCAGTGGCGGCGTTGGATAGTCCGGGTCGAAAGACGCCTGATCGTAGCGCTCGCAGAGATCAATGCACTTCTGGTACCAGGGGTGATCACGGTAGCGTTCACGCTCATTCGGATCTTCGCCAAGGTAGTGGGCATAGTAGGCCTTCTGAAACAACTCATGATGGTGAACTATCCAGGTAACTTCGGCACTCAGGCCGTCCCGTGCTTCCTGCATCGTCTGATATTGCTTTAGATAAACCTCCTCGTATTTCACCGAGCGCCAGAGGCGCTCAACAAATATATTGTCCAACGCCCGACCTTTGCCATCCATGCTGATGCGAATCTCATGATTCTTGAGCACACCAGTAAATGTCTCGCTGGTGAACTGGCTGCCTTGATCTGTGTTGACTATTTCAGGGGCACCGTAGTTCTCCAGAGTCTCTTCAAGGGCTTCGACACAGAAAGCTGTGTCTATGGTATTCGACAACCGCCACGACAGCACCTGGCGGCTGTACCAGTCGATGACGGCTGTCAGGTAGGCAAAGCCTCGGCCTACCCTGATGTAGGTGATATCAGTTGAGTAGACCTGCCCGGGGCGCACCACCGGCATTCCACGCAGCAGGTAGGGATAGACCTTGTGCTGTGGATGCGGACGACTGGTATTCGGCTGAGGCGCCACCGACTGCAGACCCATGAGGCGCATCAACCTCTGAGCCCGCTTGCGATTCACCACATGTCCCCGGCGCCCCAACACTGCGACCATCTTGCGGCTGCCGTAGAACGGATGTGCGGTATACAACTCGTCAATGTGCTGTATCAATTCCAGGTTCTCCTCAGACTCGTCAACTGCGGCTCCCTGGGCATACCAACTGGAGCGGGCCAGTCCCAAGAGGTCGCATTGGCGTCGGATGCTCGGGGCATCGGCACTGGGCCCAATTAGTGTGTGTTTCTCGCTCACTCCAAGCCTAGCGCCTTTGATTTTTTTCTAAGCCACTCGACCTCGACTTGCAGCTTGCCGATCTGTTGATACAAGCGGTCCTCACGGGCCTCCAATTCCTTAGGATCGGGTTGGCCACCGCCGCGATCAAAGGCCTCCACCAGCCCCTCCTGGGCCGTTTTCTTCCAGGTATTGATCTGGGAGGCATGCACCCCGTACTGCGAAGACAGCTGGGCCACCGTCTTATCGCCCCGAATAGCATCCATCGCTACCTTGGCCTTGAACTCACCACTGAACCGCTTTCTCGCCACGCTATTTCTACTATTTCATACGTGACATTCTACCTATGCCCGTGGTCTAAATCATGGGATCCACTATAAGTCGACACCGCGCATGACTTGAGGGCTCCAGATGAGTTTGACTGCGGATATATGACCAAGCTCGGAGTTCATGCGGTATTACTTCAACAGCCTGCTAGAGACCCTTACACGCATATTTCAATCCCAGTTATACCATGAGTGGTGGGTTAAGTTTGCCAGAATTCGCTTTGAAACAAAATGTAGCCGAGAGTTAGTCCTGACAGCGTGTGTAGAAAAACGCGTCGTAATAAATATGTTGACTAATTAAATTAAGTACGTACATAATTAAAAATGATAAAAATTTCGATAGATATTGGTGGCACCTTTACCGACGTCGTAGCAGAGACAAAAGAGGGCTTGTCGTCAATAAAGGTTCTGACCACACCAGCGTCACCCGACCGCGGTGCACTTGATGGTGTGGATAGATTGTTGTCAGACTTGAATAAATCCCATGCAGACATTAGCTCTGTGACTCATGGCACCACCCTTGCGACAAACGCGTTGATTGAACGTCGGGGGGCGAAGACGGCCTTTGTCACTACAGCGGGACTTCGGGACGTGTTGGAGATGCGGTACGAAAAGCGGTTCGCACAATACGACCTGAACATCGAAATGCCAGCCCCGCTTGTTGACCGCCCCCTTCGCCTGGGCTTGAAAGAACGAATTCTGGCAGATGGTTCAGTACTGCACGCCCCGCAAGACGCTGAAATTGACGCTGTTGCTGAACAACTCAAACGGGAGGATGTAGAGGCAGTCGCCATCGGTTTTTTACATTCTTATCGCAATCCCAGCCATGAAAACTACGTGGCAGAGCGGCTCCGCCAGGTGTTAGACCCCGCAATATCGATCTGCCAAAGTGCTGAAGTCGCATGTGAAATTCGTGAGTATGAACGGTTCTCGACGGTCTGTGCTAATGCCTATGTTCGGCCACTGATGGCAAAATACCTTGGTGCGTTGAAGGCGGAATTAAACCGGCTTGGATTTGAGGGATCGTTCCTGATGATGCTCTCGGGTGGGGGGCTAACCACACTTGACCAGGCGACACGCTTTCCGATTAGGCTAGTCGAGAGCGGCCCCGCAGGCGGGGTTGCATTGGCAGCTCACGTCGCGCAGGAAGTTGGATCCAAAAAAACGCTTTCGCTAGATATCGGCGGCACTACCGCCAAAATTTGCTTTATCCAGAACGGTAATCCGCAAACCACACGCAAATTCGAGGTGGCCCGCGCGTGGCGCGATGTCAAAGGCAGCGGACTGCCTCTTCGCGTGCCCACAGTCGAACTTGTTGAAATCGGTGCAGGCGGTGGTTCCATCGCCAGCGTGGATACGCTTGGGCGGCTCAAGGTCGGTCCCAGAAGTGCCGGATCCGATCCCGGTCCCGCAGCCTATGGCCGTGGCGGCGAGGATGCGACAATCACGGATGCGCACATGATAGTCGGCAATATCGCAGCAGAAGGGTTCGCGGGCGGTATGATCTCATTGACTCCAGAAAACGCATCGCGCGTCATTTCGAAATATGTTCAGGACCCAATGGAGATTCCCGATGTAACGACCGCTGCCGCAGGAATTATCGAGCTGGCAGACGAAAATATGGCCAATGCTGCTCGCATTCACGGAATCGAGCTGGGACACGACATTGCAGCCTTTGATCTGCTGGTAACGGGCGGTGGTGGTGCTTTGCATGCAGCACGGATCGCTGAAAAGCTGGGCATCCGCCGGATCATTGTGCCTCAGAATGCGGGCGTTGGTTCAGCAGTAGGGTTTTTGCGTTCGCCAGTGGCTTTTGAAAATGCAATATCGGTCATGCTGAAGCTGGAGGATGTTGAGCCCGTAGAGCTTTCCCATCGCGTGGCTGAACAACTCAACTATGTTCGTGGCATTGTCGAAGAAGCGATACCTGCGGATCATGTAACCACAACAGTAAAAGTAGAGGTTCGATATCAAGGGCAAGGGCTTGAAGTAGTGCTGGAATATCCGGGAGAAGCGGGTTTTGTGCTGGATACCCTTGCCCTGGAAGCGCAATTCATAGAACGCTACAAGGCGCTCGTCGGTTTCACCCTCAGCAATATTCCAGTTGAGCTTGTTTCAATAAGCGTAACCGCGAGCGAAAAGCGGGCGCTGGATAAGCAAAACTTCACACTCCACAGGTCTAACGCAGAGGCATTGACCCGTGAGGTCTTTGATCTGCCCACTCAAAAAATGCTGACTTATAAAGTGCTGGACCGTGTGACACTCGGCGCTAATGCTACCTCTGGACCGGCTGTCGTCACTGAGGATCAGACGACAACCCTGGTGCGTCCAGGCTGGACCGCTAAATCTTCTGGCGAGGGCCACCTAATTCTGGACCGGAGCGATACATGAGCGAAAAGTTGGATATCGTGGCGCAAAATGTCCTGTGGAACCGGTTAGTATCGGTTTGCGAAGAACAGGCAAATGCCCTGATGCGTGCAGCCTTTGGTGCAATCGTGCGCGAGGCGGGGGACCTGTCTGCAGGCGTATTTGATGCCCAGGGAGACATGTTAGCGCAAGCAGTGACCGGAACACCGGGCCACGTTAACACCATGGCGGCATGTGTCCGCGCGATGTTGCTGGATGTACCAGCCGAAAGCCTGAAACCCGGTGACGTACTGGTCACAAATGACCCCTGGCTTGGTACCGGGCATGTATTTGACTTTGTTGTGGTAACACCTGCCTTTCTTAATGGGCGGATCGTGGGCTACCTCGCCTCAACCAGCCACATCGTTGATATCGGCGGGCGCGGCTGGTCGGCAGAATCGGCTTCAGTTTATGAAGAAGGTGTGACTTTTCCGGTGATGCACCTGCGACGTGGTCAGGCCCTGAACGAAGATATGCTGGGCATCGTTACTGCCAATTCACGAGTGCCCCATGAGGCCCGAGGCGATATCCTGTCCTTGCTGTCGTGCAATGATACCGGCGTTGCACGCTTGTTGAGCCTAATGCGCGAATACGCCTTGCATGATCTCATCGCAGTCGCCGATTTCATTTTTGAACGTTCGATTATGGGCACTAAGAAGGCACTGAGCCGCGCCCCAATGGGTGTTTATGAGAACACCATGTCGCTTGACGGCTATGATGCGCCGATCATACTTAAAGCGAGGATGACAATCTCAGAGGGACGCATTGATGTAGACCTCTCGGGTTCTTCGCCGGCAATCGCACGCGGGATCAACTGCCCGCTGAATTACAGCGCTGCATACGCTTCCTTTGGCATACGAGCCCTGCTTACCCCCGAAGTTCCAAACAACCAAGCATCTCTTGCTGCAATCAACATCACAGCCGATCTCGGTCTTGTAGTCAGCGCGGAACGTCCCAGCCCGGTCTCGGCGCGCCATGTGATTGGTCAAGCGCTACCAGACTTGATGCTGGGGTGCCTTGAACAGGCCTTGCCCGGCGAGGTTTTGGCGGAAAGCGCTGGTGCATTGTGGACATTGTCGCTGTCTGGCGCAGGAAAGACTAACTTCACTTCGCTGAATGTGGCGCTTGGCGGTATGGGTGCGCGTCCCAACACCGACGGGCTTTCGACTACGGCCTTTCCCTCAGGTGTGGGGTCAGTACCCGTCGAGTCAGCAGAGGTTGCTGCGCCGGTGATATATCACGTCAAGGAGTTCATCTGCGATAGTGGCGGGGCTGGTCGATATCGCGGGGGGCTTGGTCAACGCATCGAAATCGGCTCACGTATCAATGAAGATATGCACATGTCGGCCGCTGCGTTTGAACGATTGACGATCGGACCCGAGGGTCGGCAAGGAGGTAAGAGCGGTGCAAAAGGACAAGTAGAAATTAGCAACGGCATCCGCGTTACCGACAAGGGCATGTACACAATTCCAGCAGGTGAACGCGTGATCCTTCAAACGCCGGGAGGCGGGGGGTATGGCCTACCAACTGATAGAGATGGTGCAATCCTTGCACGGGACCTGTCTGATGAATTCGTGTCTGAAGATGCGGCTATAACGCAGTATCAACAATCCAAAGATAAGGTTTAACCGGAGGGTATCCAAATGACCTTGATGAAAAAATTACTGGTGGCATCAACTGCTTTGAGCCTTTGCGGGACCTCGGCTTTCGCAGAGACCAAATGGGATCTGTCAACGGCATGGGGTGACACTAACTTTCATGCAGAAAATGCGATTGCTTTTGCCGATGCCGTACGCGAGGGGACCGATGGATCTGTGGATATTACTGTTTATCCATCCGGTCAGACTGGCGTGAAGATCACCGAAAAGCTGGCTGCGGTTGAAAATAACATCGTACAGATGGCTGATATGCTGTTGTTCCTGCAGGCGGGCGAAGAGCCTTTTCTGGGCGTGGACACCCTGCCTTATTTGATTCAAGGCCAAGACGAGATGAACAAATGGCTGGAGGTAGCGGGCCCAACTTACGATGAGATTTTTGCTCGTCGCAATCAAAAGGTTCTCTACTATGTGCCTTGGCCATCACCAGGCGTATATACCAAGAACGCGATTGTTAGCGCCGACGACATGAACGGGCAACGCATTCGTGCATTTAACGCGACATCATTCACCTTCCTTGACAAAATGGGCGCCGCACCGGTTGAACTGCCGTTTGAAGAACTCGCGACTGCTGTTGCTGCGGGCACTGTCGACGGCGCTGCAACATCAACCTCTACGGGCGCAAATTCAAAGCTGTATCAGTTTACAGAGCATTTCAATCCGCTGAACTGGTCCATGTCGCCGGATGCGGTGACGGTGAACCTTGATGCCTGGAATGAACTCACAGATGAAGAGCGCGCTACCATTCAAGGTTTGGCCGATGAAATGGAAGCCGATTTCTGGGCGGCCTCAGCGGCAGAGGACGAAGCCAAGACCGCCATTCTGGTCGAAAACGGTATGACAATTTCTAAGGCGGATGAGAGCTTGAAGGCGAAAATGGCCGAGGCGGGTAAATCTATGTGGGCGGATTTCTTTATCAACGTTCCCGAGGCGCAAGCGGTCGTTGAAGCTTACGCAGCCGAGATGGATAAGTAAGCAGATGCATGAGGGCGGGCGCTCTCGCCCTCGCGTGTCTCAATTATTATGAACCGGTTCCTTACCCTCATCGACCGTTTGTCGCGTCTGGCTGAAGTTGTCGCAGTAGCGTTGATATTCGGTTATTGCGCACTCATGCTGGCCGAGGTAGTAGCGCGCGCGCAAGCCCGCAGTTTCTCCTTTACCTGGGAGTACAGCCAATATGCAATGGCTGCGGTTTTTGCCCTGGCTTCGGGACCCGCTATTCGGACGGCGGTGCACGTGCGCATCTCGCTGGTGTCTGAACGGCTTCCCTTAAGTGCCGCCAAGTGGATGGATGTGCTCGCCAACCTGGCCGCTCTTGTGATTGTTGCCGCAATCTTTGGTGCGATGTGGACAAAGGTGTTGGCGTCTTATGATCGCAACATTCTGGCGACCTCTGTTTCCAAGACGCCGCTTTGGATTCCGCAGGTGTTTGTGTTGTGGGGGTTCGGTCAGCTTTGGCTTGATCTGTTTGCCCGGTTTATACGGCGCTTGACCAACCAGCGCTGCGAATGGCGTGGTGCAGACAAGGACAAGGACAAGGACAAGGAACAAATCGATGTCTGAAATCGCAACCGTGGCCCTGTTAATTTTTGTGGCTCTTCTCGCGGGCTCCGTGTGGATCGGTTTGTCGCTATTTGCCACAGGCTATCTGTTGCTGGCAATTTTCAAACCGAATATCCCGATGGACATTTTTAGCAGCGGTGTGATTTGGGGTTCGCTGATCCCCTCACCCTTGTTGTCGCTGCCATTGTTCATCCTGATGAGCGAAGTATTAGTGAGTGCTGGCCTCGGTCGGTCGCTTTTTTCCGGTCTGGCTCCTTGGGTGGGCCGTTTGCCGGGGGGGCTGCTCCATGTCAATGTCGTCGGCTCTACGCTTTTTGCCGCTGTCTCGGGGTCATCCGCTGCGACGACCGCGATCGTGGGTAAGGTCAGCCTGCCGGAACTGGAAGCGCGCGGCTATGATCGTCAGCTGGCGATGGGTTCGCTTGCAGGGGCGGGCACGCTGGGGTTTTTAATCCCGCCCTCGATCATCATGATCATCTACGGGGTGGTGGCTGAGCAATCCATTCTTGAGTTGTTCATCGCCGGCGTGATTCCGGGGCTCACTTTAGCCGCGATTTATATGCTATACATTGCATTGCATCAAACCATCACGCGTTCGCAGCCGTACTCGGAACGGCCAACCGGCCGTAAATTACTGCAAGGGCTGCGCGATATTGGCCCGATTACAGCCCTGATCGGTTCAATCATGGCTGCACTTTATATGGGGTTTGCCAGCGTAAGCGAGCTTGCCGCGCTGGGCGTGTTAGGGGCCGTTCTCATCGCCATTGCCATGGGTCGTTTTACCTGGGCATCGATGATCGCCGCTGGTCGTCGTGCCGTGCGTACTTCAGCTATGATCGGACTAATAATTGTCGGTGCTGCCTTATTGAATTCAGCCTTGGGATTTTTGGGCATCCCCAAGGCCATCGCTGGGGAGATCGCAAGCTTTGGTCTGTCACCGATGGCACTCATTGTGGTTCTATTGGTTTTCTATGTAGTGCTGGGTATGTTCCTCGACGGTACGTCGATCATTGTTATGACACTCCCAATCACGCTCCCGCTGATCACTGCTGCGGGTTTTGACCCGATCTGGTTTGGCATCTTCGTCGTTGTTGCCGTCGAGATCAGCCAAATCACACCTCCTGTCGGGTTCAATCTGTTTGTGATCCAGTCCTTGACCGAGGAGAGCATGGGGACCATTGCTCGCGCGGCCCTGCCGTTCTTTGGCATTTTACTTGGCTTTGCGCTGCTACTGGCTCTATTTCCCGAACTTGCGCTTTGGCTGCCAAGGACGTTGCAATGACCGCACTCTATCAAAAGGTCTCGGAAACTATCCTCAGTCAGGTGCGAACTGGCATCCTCCGGGTAGGTGACAAATTCCCACCGGAAGCTGACTACGCTGAACAACTGGGCATAAGCCGGTCCACACTTCGGCTGGCCTTTGCGAAGCTTGAACGCCTCGGTGTTTTACAACGCAAAAAACGCGGGGGTACATCCATCATCGCTGACCGTCCGAAGCCGCAGTTTAATATGAGCACGACGGGCCTGCATGAGTTGCTCAGTTTGGGGAGAGATACGAAGCTGGTAGTCACTGGCACGAACAATGTGGGCACGGTGGAGATACCTCAACTAGAAGGTTACATCAGTGAAACAGACTACTGGCTCGAAATTAGTGGCACCCGTACTTTGCCGGGTGAAGCCGTGCCGTTCAACACCACGCGGGTCTACGTTCCTGCACGTTACGCCGGTATCGAGCATGTGTTAAAGGACAATGAATCCTCCGTGTTTCAGATCATTGAGGACCGTTTTGGTGTCACGGTCGGGCGGGTCAGCCAGGCGACTCAGGCAATCCGCTGCCCGCCCAAAGCCGCAGCGGTTCTTGGCCTTTCACCGGATGCGCCGGCCTTACGTATTGTCGCGCAACTCTACGACCAGGATGGCGTGCTGATGGAGATTTCAGTTGCCACGTTCGACCCGGAGCGGTTTCAGCTGCAAACGGATGTTGAAATTGACTAAACCTCGCTTACGCACAGTTGTTACAGGCGGTAGCGGAGCTTTGGGCTCGGCAATTGTGACTGCGCTACTAGCTCGCGGGGACCATGTTGTAAATCTAGACAGGCTCGCAAACGATCAGGCGTCTTGGGTCAACGTCGATTTGACAGACACTAAATCCGTGGTTCAGGCCGTCGATAAAGCCGAAGTGCTCCTTGGGGGCATAGACGTACTGATCCATTCTGCTGGTATTTTCCAAGCCAGTGAGTTTCTGTCGATGTCGGACACAGATTTCTCGGAAGTTCTAAACGTCAACTTGCTCGGCTGCTTCCGAGTTGCACAGCAGGTTGCTTCTAAAATGAAGGAGAGAGGCGGGCGGATGCTGTTCATCTCGTCGATCCATGCAAAATATGGCGTCAGGGGGCGTTTGGCCTATGGCGCATCGAAAGCCGGGGTTGAGGCAATGACCCGGGTTATGGCAACTGAGTTGTCTGAATACGCGATCCGTGTGAACGCTCTCGCTCCCGGTGCGGTGTCGGCGGGCATGGTTCCGAATGCCACGCTCGCCTCCGATTGGGCCCGTGTCACGCCTGCGAAACGCAAAGTTACACCTGAAGAAGTGGCAAGTATGGCCGTTCTGCTAACCTGTGATGAGGCCAGTTTCGTCTCTGGCCAGGTTATTTCCCAAGACGGTGGTGCCAGCATTTCACACGTCTTTTAAGGGCTCATACACGTAGATGGAGGTACCGTTCCATTGGATGCCTCCGTTC
>Ga0307970_1000580_pt1 | contig 21919 bp, 27 predicted proteins | sample OrgLakmetagen712_FD_202093 | JGI IMG/M metagenome (GOLD analysis project Ga0307970, IMG submission 202093) | Saline water microbial communities from Organic Lake, Antarctica - #712 | ecosystem: Environmental > Aquatic > Non-marine Saline and Alkaline > Saline | place: Antarctica: Organic Lake... | reverse complement strand
CTTCAACACGGCCGCTTTTCGTTCCTCGGAATAACGTGGCATGACTGCTCTCATACCGCCCAATCTGATATGAATTTAGGCGAAATCGCCTACTGGACAACTAGGCTGACAGAGGGGGGAAGGCTGCAGTGGAAGGTAAGACAGGAAGTAACGAATGTGCATTCGTTTTGGTCGAGCTCCTGTTGTTCTTATAAATCTTAATGACTTTGGTTGTTTCATCGATTCAGTCAAAGAAATTGCAAATATCCGCATTTAAGTATTATAGAGGCAACAAAAATAATGCGGGGCAGTGAGTCGGCAATGACAGTATCCGGCTTAGATTGTTCGGCCTAGCCCGGTTTTGTAACGCTCAGAGCTGCTTGAGCTGATGTAGATCATTTCTGTGAATGCCACTGAGGCATGCCCCAAATCCTCTGAGACGTGGCGAATGGGTCGGCCAGCCTCAATGTCCATGCTGGCACCTGTATGGCGCAAATAATGGGTTCGGCCCGCCAGCTGGCGCATATCCGAGGCTTCGTCGAGTCGGCCGGCCTGCTCCAGTCTTCCGGCCGTTAATAGGAAGGACTCATTCACCAGGTTCTCAACCGCCCGCTTCTGAATTTGCCCACCCCCATTTTTCCGGGGAATCATCGCGGTCTTTTCTCCACGCTCCGGCAACGGTGGCAATGCTCGCCAGCGCCTGAAACGCTTCAGATAGTAGATGTAGCCGGATGGTAGAGGCACATAACGGACCTTTCTGCCTTTACCCACCACTCGCAGGTGCCAGTATGAAAACCCGTCGATTACCTTCTGGCGGAAAGCGCCCATTGTCGGGATGTACGTTTTGCCACTGAACAAGTTTTCCTGAGGTGCCAATTCACTCACCCGGAGATACAGCGTTTTCATGGTCATCACGATGAAGAGGTGGCGCTCGTACTTATCGTCTTCCTCGGCGGCCGCCAGCAGTGCCTCTTTCAAGTCGTTCCACTGGCTAGCCGTCAGGCGAGGGGCCAGGGTATCGTCATCCTCGTCCGAGTCCTCTGCATCGATCTTTTGCTCCCCGCGCCGGGCGCTCGACAGCGGTGAAAACTTCAGGTATCCCCTGGCAATCAGCACGCGAAAGAAGACGCTCAGAGCCCGCACAGCAGCATCGATCGTTGCCTGCCGCGCCTCATACTCGCCTTTACCAACAAATGGCCTCCAAAGGGCTCTCAGCGTGCGAACACCGCTTACAGTTTTGAACGCGTTTGCAGGAGCTCGGGCGACCCAGTGCTCGGGTGGCGACTTCAGGAATCGCATGTAGGCATTTACATCGTCTTCGTTGCACGTCGTCAGAGTTATTTGCTGCTCTCGCCACAGGAACAGTAGAAAGCGCTGAATCTCACAACGAAACCGGGAAAAGGTGCCATGGCTTGCTGTGTACTCCGATAGAAACTTGCTTGCCTGAGTCCAATCGTCGAAGGCTCCCCCGGGGCACGAATCAATAAATTCCGCCAGCGAGGGATACCGTTTGAGGTCCAGCCCAAATTGCAGAAGATTCCCCGCGGTGTCGAACAGCGGGTGAATGAAAAAAGGCGGGTTTTGTGTCATTTATGCGCCGTGTTGAAGATGGCTCTCAGTGGGATGATAGAGTGCGCCTGGCCGTACTCAGCGCCTACATTACTGGCAAGCCAGTCCTTCAGATCATCGGGCATTGGGCACTCAAGGTCGTCGGAGTTGCGGCTTGACCAGCCCATCCGGTGAGCTATCCCAAAAATGAGCGAGGTAAGATCGGCGATGTAGTCGCCGGCCTGATCGATGTTCTTGAACTGGAAGCTTACGAAATAGGCGGAGACCGGTGAACGCACCCCCAGCATATCCTTCTTGTTGAGGTGCAACGATTGATACCGGCCCGGGCCTTTGAATAACCCGTCTTCAAAGTCCTCGAACGTTGAATTCTTGATGCATCCGCCAGCGGCCCTTCCCACTTCATAGTCAGGGTCCTTCTTGCAGTTGCAGTCCAGGGAGTTGATGTCATGCAAGTCGAACGCCTCGTCGCCTACAAACACTTTGATGTTGTCGGGGAGGTTGGCAGCGACCAGCTTGGCCTGCAACCTGTTGGCCAGATCGGCCCAAGGAAGCTTTTGGTGTTCAAGCCATACAGGCTCGCCGCCAGGTGCCATTAGCGTGCCAGTTTGTTCGTTTGCATGGGGAACCACCAGATAGTTCCACGCGACCGCTTTTTTGCTCAGGTGGTCAACAACGGCGCTTACCGGATCTTTGTCAGTCGAACTCATATCTTCTTTCACGCTGCTTTAGTGATTAGTTGAAGTCGAGGGTTGACCCTGTATTTACTCAGTGCGCTTACCTACTCACCCCGGAGAAGCCCATCTCCTGAGTCTACGGTTCCTCCATCGCCACCGTCGAAGTTTCCGTCCAGATCGGCGACAACCAGCCGTCCACCATTCCCGTCATCAAATCTGAGCGACCCGCTTCCGGTGCCACCGAAAACCTGAATACCGAGCTTTTGAGCCTGTTTCGTGTACCGGGAGATCCCCCTGGCGATTCGCTCAACTTCCTTGGTGTCGAGGCCGGCTGCATCGCATTCGTCGAAATTACTGTACTTCATGTGATTCCTTGCTCGGCGTTTCCCACACAATGCGGATCCGGAGCTTGCCGGTGATCATTCGGAATACCACCAGTTCAATCGCGGTAATAAAGAACGTAAGCAGAACTGAGATGAAGGTGTCTTTCAGGTAGGCGATATTCAAATCAACTACCGAGTGTAGAGCCCACGCATTCCCTCCAACCAAAAATATGATGGCGCAGGTGATAAGGGAAACTTTCAAAAAGTCGTTCATTCGCTCGCCCCTCCGAAGCCCATCGGGATGTTCCAGTCGACCGGCAGATTCTCAGGAAATTTCATAGCGTGGTCCCGAATTCCCACGTTCTACAGGGTGTAGATGATCTTACTTGCACCGCAAACTTCTTCTGGGCAATCCGGAAGCCGCACAGTAAACCCGCTACCGTGACCCACAACTTCTATACGCCCAGCCACTTCTGAAAAGAATCTCTGACCTTCGTCGGAGTAGCGGAGCTGATTCGCGGCAATGCGATGCCACTGGTTTTCATTCTTTCGCCGTTCGGTAATTGCATCATCCATGGATGGAAGGGCGTGAGGCACAAAGCCTTTGTACTCAATTTTTCCATAGGCTGAGATGATGGGTACCAGGTTGGTCTTCGGGAATTCGCCTTCGGTTGCAAAAACTCCCCGGATTTTTCTTTCAATGTCCCTGATCTGGAGGCTGAAGATCTGCTGATCAGATAGTGTTGCTGTTTCCTGTGGGCTGTACTGCGCACCAAAAATGAACGCCCCGACAAGTGCTACGAGCAACGCAAACGCTTTAAAATTCATAACTGCTCCGGATTCCCACCTAAGACTGATCCCATGCGCGGGTAACAAAACTCGGCATGAACGAACGTAAAACGCTTTTTGAGCGCTCCCACTCCCCAAACCACGCGAAGAGCACAAATGGAATTGCGAACGGCACAAGGCCGATTGCGGCCGGGATGCGCCAAGCATTGGGTTCCATCGCAAACCAGGGCGCCAGGCAAAGGGCCACCCACCCAACAACCCCTGCGATAATCAGCAATCTGTGCATTTCGTTACCTCCGTCCGAATTCCAATCAGTCGTTTTGTGTTGCTTTGGCCAGCTTTCCGGTCACCGCCTTTGCGAATTCTTCTGGAGTCAGTCGAACCTCTTTGACACCCTGGGCGTCTTCAATTCGGATGAAGTAAAAGCCTTGAGTGTCCTGCGCAACTTGTACTTCTGCATCCATAGTCAAATTCCTTTGTTGCCCCTTGATTCTGTTTCCCCTGAGCTACCTCTACATCGAATGCTGGGCTCGCTGAGCAGCACTATTCAATCGTTTCCCTGGCGGCAGCCACTACCGCCTCAATCCGTTTCTTTTTGATGGATTCCGGCAGCGTTTCAAGGGTGTGGTTGATAGCCTCAATCCGCCGGCGTACAGAAAATTTGTCAAAACCAACAAGTCGCTCGAACCCTCGCGTTATTTCTCTTTTATCAGATGCAACGAGCGCGTAACCGATCTGCAGGGCGGTCTTTTGGAACTGCCGGATAGCATCCTCAGTTTCCGCAAGAATCTCATCATTGCTCAGGCCAACCTTACGGCCTTCACACAAATCGTCGATATCGCACAGATCGACCGCAGAAATGCTGTGTGCATAATCCGCCAGATCTTTTGCAACTTCCATTCGGTCATCTTCACTAAATTTCCGGACCATTCGGCGGAAAAAATAAGAGCTTATTTCCCAATATGCACAGGTGTAACCCAAAAAGGTTAGGGCACCAATAATGATCGGAATGAAAATCATCGATGCAGTGTCGAAGAGTGCAAGGTCAACATCAAAGATCGTTTTGGCGTTAATTGCGTTAGCGAAATAACTCAGGTACATCGAAACACCAAAAATGCCGATGCAAAAGAGCAGCAGACTCACGGAAAGTCCGGTGTAAGCCCACGGGTAAGCTAGCCTTAGCCGCCATAGAAAGCCACGGCGCCAATCTCTCAAGGCCGGAAACATATCGCCGTAACGCTCTTTGTTAAGGGAATTCATCGAAGACCTCCACTTTGATTTTGGTGTTTCTGTGTAGGACCAACACGAAAAACGCATGGAGAATTGACATCACTCATTGAGTGAACCCCCGTCCAACAGATAACTAACCTTAATGTTACACGCAGGCGGTACACCTTGCAAGGAGTATTAGGTATTCCGAGATCTTCAACTATGGATTATTAATCGAACCAGTAGTGCGCCAAAGTCGTGGGTAGTGGGGCTGCAGGGTCGGGAATTCCTTTCGATTTTAATGTCGTGTTAGCCGCCTCGGGCCATAATGTGCGTAGCCTTTGATTTCAGTCCCGGGCATAGCTCGTCGTCTTGTTCACCGAGCAAATCCCGGTAATAGGTCAGTCTGCCGGCAATACCTTCGTAACGCCCGTCAAAGCTGTCCAGGCAGGATTTCCATTTCACAATGAAATCACTGTCGAAGCTGATCGCCGGGTTTTTGAAGTCTTTGATGACCTCTTGATACGCAGATAACTTACGCGGAAGGTAGCCGATCACGTACGGCTCAACGGTTTTCACCAGGCGAATGAACTGCCATCCGTTCGTATGAGTAAGCCCGCTCGCAACTGCTGCTTTAATGTCCGAATCTTCCCCGCCTGCCATCAGCAGTGAGTTGGAATACATTATCCAGAAGAGAGATTCTGTTTGTAGGGCAGGATCTTTGCTCAGCTTCGTCAGCTGATCGAGGTCACCCTGGGTCTCCATTATGCGAACTCTCGCTTCGTTGAGCCGAGTACTTTCCCGATCGGTTATCAGGAACAATCGACCAACCATTAACACAAACACCAGACCGGCAATGAATAGGCTCAAGATCAGAAACTTTGTTTGTTGCCTGTTCAGGAGCATCGAGCATGCCTTTTGAGTGAGTCTCGCAGTCTTCTCAGTCTGATCGACCCAGCCTCTGTTTTCCATCCCAAAGGATGCCGAAAACATATTTTCAATCGCGGGTCAATAGTTTTTCTTGACAGAATGCCAAATTCTTCTTATACTCCTGACACCTCAATACTGACGCTTTTCTCCAACTATTGAGGTAACTGCATGATCTGCTCGCCGTCCCGCGCTTCTTCGCTTTCGTTTGTCTCTGTTCCAAAATGTTTTCTTAGCTCACCGGCTCGTACCGGCTTAACGCCGTCCATCCGGCAAGCTTTACGGGTTTTTGTGCCTGGGGGTGTCCGCGATTTCGGCTCGATCGCTGCATCTGATGATGTGGAGTATGAAGACGCTGCATTGGCGTTGGCCGAGCAGAAGGCTGGCAACGATCTTCCGCTGCTCGCTATTCTGGGGGTGTTTCAGGGAATCGTGCTGCGGAGAGTAAGCCACCTTTGGACGCTTGGCGCAGAGCGTGACCGGATCGTTTTTGAGGGGATGCGTGCTGTCCATCAGGCTTGCCGACGTGTACCGGACACCCCCAAGTTGCCGTTCCCAATGCACGTTCTATCCCGCGTCAGGTTTTTTCTCAGCTTTAAGCACAAGTCGAGCATGTGCCGGCTGTACCTTTCGCTGTCGAATGAAAATCTTCGAGATCGAGTTCATGAGGCTGTTATGGCCTACAAGGCAAAAAGCGTCATCCTCAATCGCGAGGTGATGGTGGCTCAAGATCTCGACATTCCGTATCTGCGTGTTGTCCAAATGCTCTCGCTCTGGGGTCCAGCTAATCCCTATGGAGCATTTCATGCATCCGATATCTCTCCGGAGGTCTTAGAGTCAGCTAACGAAGAGACGATGGGTGGATGGTTGGAAGGATTGAGCGAACGGGATGCGGGCTGAGTGAATTTCCCCTGGGAGAGCTAGTGTGATCTTGAGATGATCATCCGTCCAGATCGTGTGTTTGCATGGTCTGGCGGCATTTCATCTGACCACCCAGCAATGATGAGCTCGTTGATCAAGTCAGGGGCGCTCCAGCATTCGGATACTATCCAAACGATTAACGTTTAGATCTGGGCGCACCCCCAATCATGGAAATTAACCGTTTACGGCATCTTTCAGGGCTTTCCCAGGCTTGAACCCGGGAGCCTTGGAGGCGGCGATGGTCATGCTCGCGCCGGTTTGCGGGTTTCGGCCGGTACGTTCTCCGCGCTCTTTGACTGAGAATGTACCAAAGCCGATCAGAGAAAGACTTCCACCTTTTGCGAGCTCGGAAGTGATTGCATCGGTGGTAGCGTTCAGGGCTTTTTCAGCATCTGCCTTTGTCATGTCAGCTGCCGCTGCGATTGCCGCGACCAATTCAGGTTTTTTTCATAGATACTCTCCATTGGTTTACCGAGAACTTGCACCACGCAAGCTTGATTCGGGATTCGGGCTTGTGATTAACGAACGAGCGTAACCCCGCCGAAACCACTATTTATGCTTGCCCATAAATCATAATTAAATTATCAAAATGACGCGCAATACTCAAGGAAGAATCCGTGGATTGGTAGCACCTTCCGGTTGCCCTGGCGCCAAAGCGCAACCGGATCATCGGCAGGCATTCGAATAATCTGCAACGGCTGCCAGATCAACATGCGGTCGTCACTGTCTGGCCGCTTGCTGGCACTGATGGCGTATAGCTTGTTCTCCGCGCCGACTGGTGTCATTATTAGTTTCATCCGAGAGCAGCAGCTCTCGCACCTACCAACGATTTGCCCCTTCCGATTTCGAATTTAAGCGCCAATGCCTGGCGCGAAGTAAAACCGTGGCCGTAACCTGCATATACTCTCTAGTATCTGCATATTGCTCGAAAACCACGGCATTAATTGGTAGGGATGGATGAGATGCGCAAAAATCAGTTACAGCATATTTGCGGTCAGCCACGGGCAGGTTTATCGTCCCACGCTCACAGAAGTTCGAACGGGCATCGCCGGCTTCCCCTTCAGTCGCCTTAATTGCGCATTAACCAGGTTTGCTGCTGGCATCCTGATGCTAATGGTGGTCGCGATGATAAATGCACTTTCTTGCACTTGTTTAAAACGTAGAATAGTATTAACAAATTAATTTTGCCGGAACCACAAGCGCGTCGGCAGGTACCGAAAAGGCTTCAGACCCGTAGTTTTCTTTGGCAAACGCAGGTGAAAGTGCAAACTCCAACGATAATAAGACTTTTAAAACGATCGACATCTCTCCAGGGGGAATCCCTCAGGCGTTTTGGTGATAGCTGCGGGCGAATAACAACGACCCTTGCGCTGATTCCTTTGATTGCCACTATCGCGCAATACACTGTTGGGAACACTGAAAGCCCGGCAACCATGCTCTCAGCGTCCGTGCTTTTTGTATTGCTCACAGCCCTTAACAGGGAGCCATTAACGCTGAAATGGTCCACCCGTGTACGCTTGAGTCTCATTCTCGCGATATTCGTGGGAGCATCGGTGGTGATCTTCCTCCGTCATCAAACCTCAGTAGCTGGAAGCCTATTCTTGCTCCCTCTCGTGCCTGTCCTTGTCCTGTTGCATGGACTTGCGATAGCAACCACACTAACAACCGCGGGCATAGCGGCTCTACTGGTCGCGGAGTTGATACTAAAGGTAAGTCCGCCCGCAACGGCCGTGACGCTTGCAGTTATAGCCGTGTTTACGTCCTGGATGACTGCAGCCTTCACTGCGGTGATACTGGAAATGCTTGATGATCAGCTTATTCAAACCGAACGTGCTCTCGAAAACTTCAAGGCGCTATCAACCACCGACTCCCTGACGGGTATTGCGAATCGTCGCGGGTTTGACGTAAAGCTATTGAACGATATCAACTCATCACAAAGGACTGGCAGCCCGCTTTCGATCGCAATGATCGACATTGATAAATTCAAGGCATTTAACGACGCGTACGGCCATCCAGAGGGCGACAAAGCCCTTCATCTGCTGAGCAAGACGCTATCTGGTCAGTTGCATCGGAAAACGGATTTGGTTGCACGCTATGGTGGCGAAGAATTTGCGGTGATTATGCCTCACACCAACCTGCAGGATGCAGCCAGAGTTGCTTGTCGACTTCGGGAGGCGGTCGAAAACAAATGCATCAAACCGAGCGAGGCACTGCCGCCGACGTTAACAATAAGCGTCGGTGTCGCATCGGCATCAGATAATACGATGACGCCAGAAAAAATCATCAAGAGCGCAGACAGTGCGCTCTATGAGTCAAAGAGAACCGGGCGCAACAGAGTAACCATGATCGACGAACGCAACCGGATGACGCACGTCCCAGTGCCTCAAAGGGCGGATTGCTCGAGCAACGGAACTCAGCACTGAGGCTTAGGGCCTCTTATGTTCAGATTCGAGGCGAAAGTCACCTGTGGCAAACGCTCCCCTCCATGAATCTGTTTTCCAAAGATGACCTGGCGAGTGGAGTGAGATTAGGGATAGCCACCGATGGAGCTGGCTCAGTAGCAAAGCAGCGCAGCTGCTCAAAAGAGGGGAGGTTAACAGGCCGGCGTGGCGCGTTAGTCCATTAACACGCCTTCACGAACATCAATCTGTGTGCTGTGCTCACAAATTTAACTCCAGTTCTGGTCAGGCGTATTCATAGCATGGCGTATTCATCTGTGCGCTAACGTTAAGGAAGCTTGTTAAGAGCACAAAGTAATGTTATTGAAATTAGTTGCCATGGTCAAACTTTAACGCTCTAACCGGATTCTTCCACGATTGCGCCTAGAGCTCTCCCAGAACCCGAGCCAACTCCCGCGACCGCTTCGGCCCGACGCCTTTAACAGCTGCCAGCTCCTCTTCGGTTGCAGTAGCCACCGCCTTAACGGATCCAAAATGCTCTAGCAGTGCTTCAGCGATACCCGAGCTCACGCCTGGCAACGACTCCAATACAAAAAGCTTTTGGCTGAGCAGGGCTTTTGGTTTTGTCTTGTGGCGTGCAATGGGTGTGTACAGGCCATCCACAAAGTGACTGGCGAGCTTCGCGACGATATATGCGCTGTGGTTGGCGCCATAGCTGCTGAGCACGCTAATGCGCTGGATTACCGAGAGATAGCTCAAAGCTCCGTCGACCTGCTGTAGTAGCATGCTTGAGTTGCCGTGAACGTCGCCCTCGAGAAGCACGATCGGAATAACCTGGTGATCTGAATTGGCGGTTTTGAATCGCAATCTCTCCGCCTGATCAAACAATCGGCCGTCGACCACTACACTCGCGTCAAAGTCAGTTTTGCCATCCGGAGAGGCCTCGGTGGGCTCACACCGTTTACGTTCAATCAGTAGCTCGTTCCCTTCGCGGTCCTCAATGCGGAAGTCCGCCAGCTCCAAAGAAACACGGTTAACTGTGATGTTAGGGTGCTTCGATAGCAACTCGGATATCAGGGTCGTCTCCCGATGATCAACCTCTATCGTGATATCCCCGGGCATTTTAATGCTGGCGATATCGAGGCGTCCGGACTCTTTGGCTCTGGCCATGGTAGGGGAGCTTGTGTCCTTTTTCCGCGGGTTCGGTGCCGTCTTTTTCGCCGGCACATCTTTGCTGGCGGCCAGAACCAATAGATCAGCCCAGCTTTCACTGCCGTTGAGTCCTGCTTTTTCAAGAACTGCTGACTTTATCGCCTCAATGGATTCACTGGGTACCCGCTCTTCAGTCTTAACCGTTACTTTGACAATCCAACTGCTCTCAGATTCCTCCATCCATGCTTTTACCGTTTTTGGCTCAAAAGGCTGACCGGAATTTACGAGAGAAAACTTGATGACCTTCGGCGATACATAAAGGCGCACGGCTTCGGTTACCGGATGCTTCCAGATGTTGAGCATAATTCCTCCGGCCCTTTGGCCTTGGTACTGGAAAGAAGGTTCGCTCAGAATAGCTGTAATCAAATCGAACGTTCTTTTGGGTTCAAACTTGCCGTATCTGAACAACTTGTCAGTATATATCAGTTATATTATCACTCGTTACATGTTGCGTAAATTGGGCTAGAATTAAGCATTCGTTGCCTCTGTCGATAAACAAGAGAAGAGAGTGATTCAGTGGTGATCGAATGTATGAAAAGGTAAGCAGAAAAGTGCTCTCATCGAAAAAATCGAAGGTGCACGATGGTGTGGACTTCGCTCCATCAATTTGTCTTGGTTTGTATGTCGATCGAAGCTTGCAAGCACCCCCAGTGATCGAGATGGCCTTCCTGAACAACAGCTACGGATTGCAAGCTGCCATGCACTTCCAGAGCATCATCCCCCAGGTTATTCCCAAAGTTTCCGGTAGCGATCTATCTACCTCCAAAACTGCGAAGGTGCTTGGAGCGCTAGGGGGAGGAAAGAGGCGAAATGCTGGGGGTGTATTCAGCAATTACGTGGAGTCCGAACAAGTCCGCCTCAAGTCAGCTGTACAGCGTTCTAGCAAAGCGACGGTGAACAACGCGGTCGCTGCCAACTTGAGAGAGATAATAAAGTTTAACGACCCAACTCCCGGGGGAACCAACCCGCCCGCCGGAAAGCCCGAGTCGCCAGAGAAGACAGCTATGGATGCCTCTGATTCAGTATCCTTTACCAACCTGGGGGTGATTGCTGACCTCGCGGAAGGCAAAGTCTCTGCCGCGACTGCAAAGATGGCCATTGAGGCAGCCGGTGCTTTAAAGACGCTATATGACCAGGCAACACAGGCCGGGAACCCAGTGGCGGTAGAAACGTGGGACTATATTCAAGGCAGAGCTGTGGAGATTGCCTCCAGAATTTCGCATCCAGAAGACTTGTCCAAAATGGCAGGGGATGTGCGCTCTTATATCGATGAAACAGAGTACCTGAGTTTGAATCTGTTCGATGTGGAAATACTCACTGTTGATGTCAGCAAGCCGCCTAGCAAAGAGCTTACGGAGAACCCATACAACTTTGATCATGACTTTGAAGTGATGGGTATGTTTTGGCGCTTCTCATCAGATGGAGCGATTGTTCCTGACGGGTATCTTTCTCACCGTGAGCTCGCCAGCCAAGGTTTCGAAGTCGGCGCCGGTGAATTCAGGGAGCACCAGGCGATGATGCCACGCGACTCGAGAGAGTTTGTCATGAAGGGCGATATCCCTGCCAAATATCAGCCGGCCGCTACAAATGCCGACCTGCAAGAACAGCGGAGTATTCAGGCAAAGAACGATGCACCTGCACCGAGATCACCGTGAGCCGAAAGCAAACGTTGTGAAATCATGGCTCTTGGCCTGCTCTGGAAATCTCACCGTTATGACGGGCGATGGCCACCGAGATTGATTGAAAATCGAACCCACGGCTCGCCAGATACCGGGTCGCCCGGCCGCGATCCTTCTGTTCTACCAACTCACGCAGTCGGAACTTCTTTGCGAGGGCGTCCGTGGCGCGTTCGGCCGGATCGTCATCCTGTAGCGCTACCAATGCCTCTTTTGCCACCTCAGACGGCACGCCTTTTCGAACCATTTCAGCTTCTATTCGAGCGTGACCCCACGATTTGCTCTCAAGGCCCCGGCGCACAATAAGCTCTGCGAAGCGTTCATCGCTCTGGTAGTCGAGGTCGATCAGTTTCTGTATAGCTGCATCTATCCAGCTCTCGTTGTCCGTCTTATTACGCATCTTGGTGCGAAGGTTTTTTTCGGATGTGTCTCCGAATTTGGAGAGGTACCAAACTCCATAATTTGCGACACATTCAGGCCCTTTGGCTGGCCGCGGGCCTTGACGCCTCTGCTTTTGCTGATGCCCTTTAGGCTTCATAGACCTTAATCTCCGTGTTCAGGGTTCGTGGATGATGGCTTATCGCTATCAGAATGGAGTTCACGAATAAGCGTCATACTCAGGTCCAACTGTGCACGAACCTTGGCTGAGCCATCAGGTCCACTGTCCGGTCTGAAGTGTGGTAAATCGTACAAGCATTGTTGAACAGTGGGTAAGCCCAGAGCGTAAATCTGTTGTGGCGAAAGTGCGTCAATGTCGTCGATTAGGGCAGTCATAAACTGCCGGGCCCTGCTCTCATACAAAGTGTCTAGGATCGGATCCCGAGGGTGTCCGATTTTTTCAGGATCGTACCCGAGTGCTCGCACAGCGTCTGAGATATTGACTTGTTCCTGGAGTTGCTTCTCCAGCTCATCGATCCGTTGCTGACGCTCAATAATCGGCATCAGGGTCTTATCCACGATCCTTCTTCCCTGAGGTGTCAGCGCGATTCGTTTTACACTCGGAGAGTCGTCATAGGTCGCCATGTCGACCAGCGGGCTCCGGTCACTCGTGCTGCCTATGAGAGGTATGCTCTGGCTCTTCTTGTGGCCTTGAAGCAACCGGGTGCACCTGGTCATGCGATCGTGAGCAATCCCAACCTCACGACGTACATCTACCAGCTGGGCATAGCCACGCTCGTCAGCAAAAAGATTGATACACAAGAGTATCTGTAGTGCCTCGATGTCCGTTGAGCTATTCCATGCATAGAGGGCTGAAAGCGCTATGCCCAGTTCTTCTATCGCAGATTTGCTTGTGTTCATTGTGGCTTCCCGGAAAGATTGTGTTGGAGTTCTCCAATACGGTAGATGTTGGAGAACTCCAAGTCAATATAGAAAGACCATCCCCTGAGTGTTTTAGCGTACGGCGATGCTCGTCAGCCGAGCGTGACGGAAGTCATCAAGGTTGGTCAGGCGCAGGACGCGGTGTTTCATCCATCTAACTACGGGTCAAGCCACACGGCGGTAAACGCAAGCGGCGGATCGTTCCTGGTGGTTGGAACATTTCAGGTGGTAACGGGGAATGACCTGGTAATTGAGAAGCTTGAGGGTAACTCTTCCCGCTTGTGTGATCAGGCACAGTCGCTTTGCAAACCGTTGCGCTAATCTAGTCGCTCCGAGACTGCAAAACATCCATCAGATATATGGTCGTAAGCGGAGTTCGCGTTGTGGAGATGCCCCGGCCGTTTTTCAGCTCTTCGATCTCTTTCTCCGCCCTCAGGCATTTAAGGTGGCTGTTGATGTGCGTAGTCAGATCAACAACACCTTCTCTAACCTTTGGCTCACAATCATCACTACCTGCATCGACCAACAATCGCCGTCCAAGCTTCTGAAGAACAGGGTCGGGAAGCGAATTGTTGTCAGTTATCTCTTTAAACACCCCCTCTTTAGATGCTGAGACAAACTGGCGTACTGATCGATCGACAAGTCTTCGGTAATATGCGGCCTGGCGCCATTCAGCAGACACATCGAGCCCTGTCTCAATCTCATCGACAGGGAGCGTTTCCCACTTTCCCGGTGCCTCAAACTCGATCCGCTGAATCTGATTGATCGGCACCAGGCGCACGTAGGGGTCACGAGTCTCAAGGTTGTAAGTGACCACCGGCAGGTACCCCTCGATAGGCGCCAATGATCCATCCGCGTCCATCTTAAACACCGCCCGAAGGGGCAGTCGTTTTTTGCTTGATTCCCGGAGCTCAATGGTCGGCCGGGGCCCGGACAGCATTAAAGCTGATATGTCGCTAAGAGGGACGATGCTGGCAGACCCAGGCTGACCGCCGGTGACAAACAGTGGGTAGGGCGAAGACAGGGTGCCCAGCCGCTCAAACCCGATCGACTCATTGTTTAAGGCAACCCATCCTGTGGGGCCGTTGTGCTGAAGCTTGATCTGAATCTGAGCAGTCGTTATCTCTGGGATTTCGGGCGCACCCTGAGCGCTTTCACCGTGGTGTTCTTGTGCCTCTACATCCATGCTGGGCGTAGCCCCACAACCCTGTAGCAGAATAGAGAGGAAAAACGCGAAGGCGAGTGTTGATGCGCGGCGATAAAAGCCGTCCAGCCGGCGACCCATAAGCAGTTCAATCATAAAAACCTCACCTGGTTCCTGGCAACATCAGTGCTGGCAAGAAGCATCGCCCAGCACCGCTTCAATCATTTCAATCGCTTCCTCGGCATCGTGCTGATTCTGGATGATCTGCTCAATCTTTTCGATCCGGAGCATTTCGTTATCGCGAGACATCGCAGAGATACCAACTGCGGGCGGATGCTCTGGGTCATAGGATTTGTAGTTAAAGCCGAGCTGGTCGATTGTCGACTTCGCGGCGTCTTCATCGTGAATGGTGTAAATCACTGTTAAAGATCGTGGCATGATTTTCTATCCTGTCGATTTGATAGCAAGGATTACCTTTGAAGCCTGGTTATTTCAAGGCGAGAGACGGGCTGGATTCTGCTCAGCTCATCGTAAGTCATGAATTCTTTGGGGTCGTACTGATCGCACAAAGGAGATCCGGACATGCCCTTGGGGAGCACAGGACCGGTGGAGGATGTCTCGTAAAGCAGAACGGGCGTAAGACCTCTCTGAGCCACCCTGAAGTACGACCATGGCCCGTGAGGGCCATCAGATGAATCTGATTCAATTCGCACAACGTCACCAACTTTGATGCTGACACCGTTACTATCTGAAAGGCCGGTTAAGATCGGCATTAGGAAGCCTCCTCGGCGCCCGGGTCTACCCATGTGAGGTCACAGCTTCGGCACGCTCTGGAGAATAGATCCAATTCAGGGCCCTCCGACCTCATGAAGGGCCAGACGTTGCCATAGCTCGTACCACGGCAACCAATAAGGATCTCGTATGGCTGGGTCCGCCTCACCTCGCAGATATCCCGGTAAGGCGTGCCGTTCTCATCAAACATGCTGTAGGTGTTTGCCCACGCAGGAACCCTCTCTCCCTGACAGATTAGCGCGAACAGCCGCTCATAGTCTTTCGACAGGTTGTAGCGGCTATCCGCCGTCGCTTTGCTGGCGGACGCTTCAAGCTTGCTCATGCGAACGGTTCTCGGCAACAGATTGACTGGCCCTAGCTTGAGACAATACCCACCGACGACACCATTTTTTGGCGTCTCGCTCAACATCCGACAATGAGCGTCCATCCGCGTCGGGGATTGGCATCTCCCATAAAACCGGAATTTCAGAAAACCGCGCCGCAAACTGGTGTCGCCACCGGTCAATCATCTGTGCGCAGGGAGCGGGAAGCTGCCAATTGTAATCGAACCGCCGCACCACTGCCCGGTCAAGCATCTCCTCGTGGTTGGTAGCGCCAATCAGAATGACATGCTCAGGAAGGCGATCTATCTCGAGCAGCAAGGTGGATACGATGCGCTTTGCCTCTCCAACCTCGGTTGTTCCGGTATTGCCGGCACGCTCAGAGAGCAGTGTTTCCATTTCATCCAAAAAGATGACGCAAGGTTGTGCGGCAACACCCCGGAATATCTTGGCCAGCTTGGAGCCAGTCTCGCCCATGTGGCTGCTGACGATAGAGCTGAAGTCCAGCACGAAAAATGGGAGGTCCAACTCGGCTGATAACGCCCCAGCCAGCGTCGTTTTGCCGTTGCCTGGGGGCCCAGAAAGCAGGATCTTGTGAGGCACGGACAGACCGGCGTCACGAAGCTTTTCGGCGTAGCGTTGATCTTCGATCACTTCATCCAGCCGATCAGACACCGAATCCGGAAGGACGGTTTGAGCCAATGATAGCCTGGGGGTATCGGTTAGCAACAGATCAGAGACCCCTCTGGGCAGAAGCTCAGTCATTGACCTGGTAACCGGGGTGCTGGCAAGCACTTTCTGCAGACGAACCCTCAAGCTCGAATTTGCCGGCTCGTTGGCCACGATCATTTTGCTCATGGTGATGACGCGCTCATGATCATGACTGAGCGCCGCTTTCACCAATGCAACGATGTTTTCACCCTTAGCCACTTTGTCTCTTCCTCAAATCGAACACCGGTGGTATGCGATCACTGTGCCGGCGCAACGAGGACTTCGCGTGCCCCATCGTGTCCGGCCTGGCTAACAACGCCTCGAGCCTCAAGTTCCTCCATGAGATGCGCAGCCCGGTTGTAGCCGATTTTCAAGCGCCTCTGAATCCCGCTGATAGACGCTCGCTGGTCACTGGTTACAAGATCCTTGGCCACATCAAAAAGAGCGTCAGGGTCGCGCTCGTCCATAGCAGGGGAGGGTGGTGTTTCGGATTTCGGTTCAGGCGCGTGGGGAACGGTCATTGCCTGGTCAGCGTCCTCAACAATAGCTGATCGATCCTCACCCCCAAAGGCCTCAAGAATGCCTGCAAACAGACGTGAGAACTCGCGCACCATCAGACAGAAAGAAGCGTCGAAGTGCGCTGCGGCGTCAGTCGCGTCGATGTCGTCCAACTCGCTGCGCAGAGTATCCCCAAAACGGATACCACTTATGCCAAGGTCCGAGTTGAGCTTGAATGTCAGGTTCTCGTCCCACTCCACCGTCAAGCGAATGACCTGCATGCCGGCCTCAATGTGGTTGCGAACTTCATCGCTTTCCAGATCCAGCCCAGTAGCAACGATCTTACCGCCATCCTCAGATGGATCCTGGAGCTGGCAATCAGTGCCCAGAGTGATTTTTTCGGGGCGATCAATAGTTTCATTCAACCATCCGGTGAGATGGAAGCTCGGGGATTCGTTGGTTGCTGGCGGTCGAACTGGCAGTGAACCGAGAGATTTGCGCAAAGAGCTAGCAAGATCTTCAGCAACTTTGGCAGATCCTGCGTCCACAACAAGGTAGCCATCGCGGGGATTGATGAACGCGTAGGTTTTCTTTGAACGGGAAAACGCTTTTGGAAGGCATTCAAGGGTAATTTCGTCTTTGATTTCCTGCTTTTCGCGCCGACGTACTTTTCGCAGTTGTTCTGCCTCGATCGCCTCGACCCGCTCATCCACCATTTCATTGATTGCGGCCGGCGGGAGGATCTTTTCTTGCTTGTTCAGGCAGACCAGAAAACATCCGTCAGCTGTATGGACCAGCTGCTCACCGTGGCGACCAAGGGGCCGCACCCAACCCTGCCGTGACGATTCCTGAGGGCCGCAGGGCTTAAATGCATCCTCCTTCAGATGATTCTCCAGCGCCTCAGCGGTGGTTTCGAATGGTTTGGAGAAACGGAAAAAGCGGGCATTTTTAAACAGCATAAAGTAAAACCTCAAGGTCGGAGCAAGGGCATGCTCAATCGCAAGTATTGAGTTATGATATTTTAGATTATGCTGTCATTCAAGTTGTATTGTCGCTTGAGTTGTTTTATTTAATAAGAATTAAAACGCTTCCCATCGGTAGTGCACAGGGCAGGGTGCCTGACATCAAAACCCGGCGCCTAGCCAATCCTCAAAGGTGTCGTGAGTGGAAAGCTCATCGGTAGTGCGTATTTCGACCGAGCCAAAACCGCCGTCCTGTGTGATTGCATAGCACGCCACCCTTCTTGCTTGCGACCAATCTTGAAGAACAGCCACAGAATGACCCCCAGATTCCGACACTATCTCGTAGGGACCTTTATGACCATCCGGTACCGAACTTGTGACGACTTCGCCACCAATCTCTACAGGCCCGCGGGCGATAACCGTCACTGCTGATCTGCCCATTAGCCGATTCCCCTTTTAGATGATTAGACATAAATGTTTAGGTTGTTTAAGATCACGATCTACATTATCACTTCGGCAAAAGCTTAGCGATCCAACCCTCTCAAAAGCATCTGTTCGGGCCAATACCGGCTGTGCTGATAAAGATGGTAGCGCCAGTGGCCCGGAATCTACTACATAGAAAATGGAGAGAACAGATGGTTTTGACGCACTTGACGTTTAAAGGCTCCCTGCACCCGGCGGCCTGGGTTCTTGGGCTTCCGGCACTAGGCCTGATAACCGGTGCCTTTTTGTCCAAATAATTTGGTACCGACCAGGGCTTTATGATGGCGGCCGGAATCTGGGGAACCGATGTGGCGATTGGGTTTGTTACTTTCTTCCGTCGGCTGACAGCCAGCGAAAGACTGAAGAAAAAGTCTGAAAAATACTGGAAAGAAAAAGGCGGATGGGGCCAGGACAAAGATGAGCAAGGTAAGACGGCGGCTGACAGACGCGAACTTGAGCGTCACGAGCAAAAGCAAAATGACATCCAAAGATGGATGGGCGAGGTCTGGCAAAGGTATTCGGCTAAAGCTGGTAGGTTGCCGAATCCTCGGCCTGAATACGCCGACTTCTCGTATTTTTTACTTGGGTGGCCGTTTCTCACTCTTGATCGCAGAATGCTGATCATACTTAAAGATCGGATAGTCAAATATAACGCTGAGAGCAAAACCATTGACGTGGACGTTGGCACCACTGCCGGCGATGCTCCTGTACGTGCCGAACTGATCACCAAGCACCTTGGAGACCAGCGACTCGCTACGGTGAAGAATCTAACCGTTTTTTGGATGGAGTCATCTTGTCCATATTTCTACCACAGAAAACACACCTAAAGTCGACGACGCAGTAAAGCGCCAAAACGAAAAAAACAAGGTGGTCGACAAGAGCGCCGATCCGGAAGCGCTCTAATTCTTCTCTCGGTACCAGACAGCGGCTGGCCCTTCCTCGGTTTCATGAATGCTGAGGAGGCGCCAGTCTTCATCGGGCTCTCTGGCTACCACGCAACACAGTCATAGAACCAATTCGGGTCTCGATAAACAGTGTGGCCTTTTGGCGTGTTGTCACGGATAGTCGGAGCGCATCCATGCACCCCCTTAGACGACCGAATTACGCAGCTTCGGTTTCCTGCTCATCTTCGGTTACGTGGCGAAGCTTTTCTAGTGCCGTCCGCATTTCACCTGGCATTGCGCATGGCTTCATTGTCTGCAGATCGAAAGTCACCTGAGCGATCTTGCATGAGGCGAACACCTTATCGTGGTTGCTTGCATCGACCACATCAAAATGCAGACCCACAGAACTGTCGCCCAGGGAATCCACAGACATCGTAATCGCCAGCGGTAAGCCAAAGGGCGCCGGCTTGAGGTATGTGATTTCAGTCTTGGCAGTAATGCCGGTATAGCGGGACAGGTCGACTTTCATGTGCTGCCCGAAGGCTTCAAAGCGAGCGGCCTCGATCAGCGTCAGATAGGCGACGTTGTTCAGGTGGCGGTACATATCGTAGTCGGTGAGCCGGGTAGCTGCTGGCATAATCAATACTTCAGGCATCTCATTTTCCTTTTCAGTGTTTGTCTAACCTACCTGATGAAATATTGCACTGTTTGTTTATTAGTTCAAGTTACATTATCACCGATGTTAGGTCAGCTTGACACAATATCATTATAAAAGTATCATTTGGTCACGGTTAGGACATTTACACAGGAGAAAATCAAATGACCGACAAACGTAATCAGGATCGAAGCAAAGCGCTGGCCGCGGCACTTGGCCAAATCGAAAGACAGTACGGTAAAGGTGCTGTGATGAAAATGGGCGATCAGCCTAGATCAGCCATGCCAGCAGTCTCTACCGGCTCCTTGGGCCTTGATGTGGCGCTCGGAATTGGAGGTCTGCCCTATGGCCGCATCGTAGAGATTTACGGGCCTGAGAGCTCGGGGAAAACCACGCTGACGCTTCAGGTCGTTGCTGAAGCCCAGAAAGAAGGTAAGACTTGCGCGTTTGTTGACGCTGAGCACGCTCTGGATCCGGTATATGCTGAAAAACTGGGGGTGGACGTCGATGAACTGCTGGTTTCCCAGCCGGATACCGGTGAGCAGGCTCTTGAGATTGCAGACATGCTGAAACGCTCCGGCGCCGTTGACGTGATTATTGTCGATTCCGTTGCCGCCCTGGTACCGAAGGCAGAAATTGAAGGCGAGATGGGCGACAGCCACGTTGGGCTTCAGGCTCGTCTGATGTCACAAGCACTGCGAAAGCTGACGGGCAACGTCAAGAACTCCAATTCTCTGCTGATCTTCATCAACCAAATTCGGATGAAGATCGGAGTAATGTTCGGGAGTCCAGAAACCACAAGTGGCGGAAACGCCCTCAAGTTCTACTGTTCTGTCCGTCTGGACATCCGCCGGATCGGTGCCGTCAAGGAAGGTGACGACATTACTGGCAATGAGACTCGCGTCAAAGTTGTGAAAAACAAGGTTTCTCCACCCTTCAAGCAAGCTGAGTTTCAGATTCTGTACGGGAAGGGTATTAATCGCCTGGGCGAAGTGGTTGATAAAGGTGTTGATGTGGGCCTGATCGAAAAGGCCGGTGCCTGGTATTCCTACCAAGGCAACAAGATCGGCCAGGGTAAAGCCAACGCCTGTCAATTCCTTGCAGACAACCCGGACATCCAGGCCGAAGTAGAGGGTCTGGTTCGTGAGCGCCTGCTGCCAAAGCCGAAGGAAGCCGAGCCCGCTGCAGAAGAACCAGAAATGTCTGAGCCAGAAATGGCATAATTCACAAACACCAGGCCGGCACTAAGCCGGCCTTTTTACGAACCTTCCTTGGGCCGGATCGCGCCTGAGTTCCATGGTAGAAAAATAGAAAAGACTTGGAGACAAGAGATGTCGAAGTGGATTTCTGATGTGACTGTAGGCGAGGGTGGTTCGTTTGGGAAAACCAATTGCCGCATTACCTATTTCCACGGCCGGGTCGCTCAGGTTCACTTGAACAAGATCCCGATTTCTGAGGTCAGCGGCGGCAACGAATACAAGCACGGCAAACTTTATGTTTCACCCATACGAACCGATACCCGTATCGAGACTGAGTTCAAGATGTGGGTGCGATCCTCGGACAACAAGGACTTCTCTTGGGAGTCCGGTGAAGCGCTCGATGTCTCTACTGGGCAAAAGCTCACGCTGATGTTCCTCAACGACAAGTTCGTGGCTTACGCCAATCACAATACGGATTCGTGGCAGTACATTCGAACTGATGAAAAGATTGCCAAGATTGCAGGCCAAAAAGGTTTGGTTCATGTCAACGGTGACGAAATAAAGAAGCACAAGGATGGTGAAGGCGATGGGTTTGGGTATGGTGTTGTTCTTGGAACCTTCGCGTTTTTCATGACGCTGTTTATTGAGCGTGTCGGATTTTGGGGCTGGGACTGGATAGAAGATTCGTCCAGCCGTCTCTGGTACGCACTCCCTGTCGTGCTCCTTCTGGCAGGTTACGGAGCCTCCCGGGATAAGTCGCTGTTCTTTTGTGGGTGCGTATTGGTATCGATTCTTGCCGGACTGGGAGTGTTCTTTGGGTTTCAGACGTGGGCGATGGTGATCCTGCTTGTTCTTTGCTTTGGAGCCGGGTTTGAGCCCTCCAAAAAATATCAATCAAAGCTCAACATCGCGGCTCTCTCAACCATAAAGGATGCGATGAAAAACAACGCTAATGTTGCCCTCAGAAGTTTTAGTCGATGAGCCTGGATCGAGCCACTAGCTTCTGATTATTCACGTCAGAGTTCAGCGCCTGCGGGAAACCATTTTGGGTATCCGGAATTGAGTGTGGGAATCGCTGATTTGTTCTCTCCCTCAATTCCGGTATCAATGTAGAAACCTCAGGAAAAGTGGCCGCTTTCCAGCAGGTCGCAAAGCGTAGGGATATGTGGACCGTACTCAACCGTCCTGGGTAGCTTCTCCAGACCAACAGACCTTGTCATGGTCCCTTGCTGAGACTTGCCTTTTGGCTTTCGCCCTCTCAACTTGGTTGTCG
>Ga0307970_1000566_pt1 | contig 22132 bp, 18 predicted proteins | sample OrgLakmetagen712_FD_202093 | JGI IMG/M metagenome (GOLD analysis project Ga0307970, IMG submission 202093) | Saline water microbial communities from Organic Lake, Antarctica - #712 | ecosystem: Environmental > Aquatic > Non-marine Saline and Alkaline > Saline | place: Antarctica: Organic Lake... | reverse complement strand
GGCTCTTAGAGCAAAGCAATAACCAGCTTTGTCCCTTTGGGAAATTATGGCGGGACAGGTGCTTTACATACTGCAGGAAAAGATGGCTCTGCCGGACCAAAATCCCTTGCCTTCCTTATATGTTGAGTACTTTGCCTACAGCGGGGGGGTGAATGCACCTGTGTTGCTGGCCTTGCTGTGGTGCAACTCCCACTGCATCATCAATATCGTGTGTGATTATACGTCAAAAAAAAAATATTTTTTTATTAACTGATTTCATACCCCTACGGGGTATTCAATCTCCAGTGTTTATTTTTTTGTGTAGTTATTAAGTTAGAAATTAATTATTATTCTTAGAGTTTATTTATTAATTAAGAATATCAATTAATGAATAAGGTGAGGTGTATCAAGATTGGCTTTATTTAGTATTATTATAGTAATTATTTTGCCAATTATGACACACCTATAATAATGAATAAGATGGATATCTTTTTTTGATAATATGAATAATTTTATAATTTTTTCAATTTTTTAAAATATTTGTGTTGTATTGTGAGGTGAAAAAATTATAAAATAGTTATAGCGTTATTATAGTGTGGTATAATGTAATAAAATGGTCTGTTATTTATTGATAGTGTGAAATTTGTGTTGATGTGTTGTTTTATATTACGATTTCTTTTTATTATTCTTTCATTTTGGTTTTTTTTCTTCATACCATATTTTTGGGTTGTGTTATCTTACCATTTTTTTAAACGAGCTTTTTTTATGAGAAATAATATTAATTTTAATTACTATAGTTTATATAGTTATTAAAAAAATTAAAAAGTACTCTGAAGTTTATACAATTGCTTTAAGATACTATATAGTTCATTATAGCTTTCAAAAATGTTTAATTTATCACTTGATGTGTCTTTTATTAGTGCTAACCGGGCTTTTTCTACTTCTAATTTTTTACTCAATGATAAGTCTTTTAAAATAGTATTGAAAAGAGAGATACACGGTGTAACAACGAAAGATGATTCTTCAGACACACGGAAAAATGTAGATTGCTCACGATTTTCTATTAATAAAAGGAATCTTTTTTTAGAAAATCTTTTAAGTAAATCATCAATATATTCCTGTCCTTTTTTTAAAAAATCTAATTCGTCTTTAGAATCGGTTATAGCTTCATTCATATCTACAATTATCAAATCACTAGATAAACTTTGTAAATGTTCTTTTAACATTGTCTTACCCGTTCCTTTTGAAAGTATCAAGCTACTCAGTTTTATTTTACATAAATTTTTTAATTTTTTTCTATGATTAAAACACGATACACTACCTCTTATAGCTAAACTTGCTAATCCTGTTGCCAACAATAATCCATTTGAATCCATTATATATAATTAAACCTAGATTTTAATTTTTCTTAGATAAATTTATTAAACAACAATTTTTTCAGTAATTAAATAACCATCTTGATAATTTGCCCAATTATTTGTTATTAATGAAGCAGTTCCACCAGTAGCCACTACGATAGTAATAGTAAATCTTATTTTAGTCGGTGATAAATTTCGTGTAGGATTATAAATACCAACATTATTAATACAATTAGATGGTATACCATCTCTTCCAACTTTCTTTTGTAAAAGTGGATACGTCTTCATTAATACGTATGCCACACTATCACTACCTTCAAAAATATTTAATTTGTATGAAATATTTGGAGGTTCAGCACTAAAATCTAAGGTAGGTATTATAAATTCATAACTTAATCGCTGTGTTGCTGTAAATAATGTATAATCATTTGTTGTAACAGTTAATAAAGTCGTTTCATTTGTATAATTTCGTGGATTTGGTGTTATGGGCATATTTATAGGATTATACATTTTAGAAACAGCGGAATTAAGCATATTTAGATTAACAGCGTCAAATCCGCTTGTTGCATTACTGACATTTGTAATTTTATTTGAATTCATATTTAAAAGTCTATTAGTATAAAGGCTTGTTGTAGATATAGCCAAAAAGGCTTCACCTGACAGAAAAACGAAGTTGCCGTTTCCAATCGTTAATATCCTATTTGTATTTGTTCCAGGTGAGGATCTAAAAATAATTTGATTAGAATCTCCTGATAAACTAGTTGACATAATCAAATCATTACCAGAATTATCCAATGTTTTCCAAACTTTCACTTTATCATTTACATTTGTGCCGTCAGTCGCTTCCATTGTTAAAAATATTTGACCACCGCCAGGATTTAGACGTGCAGGATTAAAATCACCGTTTTTATAAAAAGCAAAAGATTGTTCGGTTCTAAATGCTAATGTTCTTGCTTGGACCTCTGTTGTGTATCTACTTCTAATACCATCAGGATTTACTAAATAATTTAATTTTTCACCTGTATTTGATGGAAAACTAATATTTTCAGCTCTGATTATACTTTGACTTGACATATCAATATCGCCACCCATTACACCCCCTGAAATCGAAAGCTTAGTATCCAGTTGAGATTTATTAACACAGTCTTTTGATCCTACTCCATCAGCAATATTATAAATAAAATTACCATTCATTCTAATTGGACCTAATAATTCCATGACACGTTCCACAGTTCTAATAAACATTGTTGTAATTGTTCCATTATGATTTGTAAAGTTAAATATTTGTCCCAAAGTTGTTGTTGAAAACGGTTTTAAAAATGTAGTATTAGCACTATCAGCGTATAAACCACCCCCGCCTTGTAAGTTTATTGCAGTCAAGCCATTGATATTATTGCCACCCATTAATATATTACCTGACATTGAACCCCCCACCGTTGATAATTTTCCAGCTAACGAATTATTTAAAACACCAATTGCTGTTGTATTAGTTGATGTTTGATTTGTGACCGTTGTTATATTATTTGTATTTGTTAATATATTATTTGTATTTGTAGTTTGTTGAGTTTGTAAATTATTAACATCATTTTCTAACGTATTAACATCAGATTCTAATTGTGTTAAATCAGCGTTTAATGCAACAACTGTATCATCAACATATTTTTTATTTGCTCCGTCAGTATCAAGAACACATGCTTTTAAATTTATCAATTTATTATTAGAAACATCAACATCGCCACCAGTTAAAGTAATTTTATTATCCCAAATTTCTAATGAACCAATAATCGCACTCGTCTCACCTTCAAAATTTAAACGTGGTTTATGTTCAACTCCATCAGGTGTTTCAGTAAATTTTAAATTTAATTTGTTAATTGTTAAATCATCAGGTATAGGGTTGGGTCCTATACCTCCACCAGTCCCTGAAATAAATATAAATAGATTGTTATCATTAGACTTTGGATTTTCTCCAATTTCTTCTTGTGATGTTTTAACAATAATATTAGCATAATTAAAATAAAAAGTTAAATCACTTGTTCTTCCATTGGTAGAGCCTAAGAAAATATATTTTGTATTAATTGGATAACTGAAATTATCAACAATAATTTCAATATTAATATTTTCATCATTACTTGTAACAGTTTTGGTTACGGATTTAGAAATATAATTTTTATCAGCATCGTAATACATAATACATAAATCACAGTTTATATTATCAGTTGATGATAAACCAACAAAATATTTTAAAGAATATCTTAAATAAGTTGAATAAAAATCAGGAAAAGTTAAAGCGTCATCAATTGATTCGTTAAAATAAATTGGTGTTGTTGTTGTTGTTGTTGGTAATGCTTGAAGTGTTCCTTGATTTAATCCACACGTTGAATAAAACGTTTTACTATCACTTAAACGAGATACATTTTTATTTTCAATTGGTGTTGAATTTATTAAAAGTTGTTGAAATTCGAATAAATTTTTATCAGTATTCCAAGTTGTCATATAATAATAATTAGATTAAAAATTTAATTATTCTTATAGTAATATTTCAATTATTGGTTAAAAACCATATTATGTAACCCCTTACGTTTTCCACCGGTAGTTCTACCCAAACCAACTAAGTCAGCCGCTGTAGCTGCCATTTCTAGCTGAGGATTTCCTGAATTTCTTGCTAATTCTTTTCCAATTTTAGTAATATCTTTTACAACAGGTAATGAAGTCACTTGCTTTACACCACTTGCCAATTTACTCCAAAAACTAGAACCTCCAACCATTCTACTTAATTCTTGAGAATCTAGGGTTTGATATTGAGGACCCGCTTTTGTCATATTGGCGACTTCTTGAACATCAACAGGACCAAGTAAAGTTGCTGATTTACCGTTTTCAGTAATGAAGAATCCAGAATAAATATATCCTAAGGTTAAACTTAATGAATCAACTTGAATATCTAACTGATTATTTACTGTTGCAGTTACTTGAATTGAGAAATTACCAGGACACCCAGCTGCGTATTGTGCCGGTAATTCAATATCGATACCTGGACGTAAAATAATGAAGCCGCCGGTCAATATGGATTTTGAACCATTTGAATTATTAGTATGAGCTGATCCAAAATATTGATTAAAGTCCATATTCAAACCATTACGCACAGATGTTTCAAATAATTGGTATCCAGTCATACTTGATAAAATACCCCCTTGACCCAAAAAGGACATATTCAAACCAGTAATTGGTAGATAATTATCACCATAATTTGCTGCTAAATTTTTAGGCTTAACGTAAATCAATAGGTAATCAGGAATTTGTGATAAAGTTGAAGTTCCTGAACGAATTTGAACATTTTGTGCACCAGCAGCTACGGTTTGATTGGTAATAGTTTCAAAATCACTAACATGCATATATGGAACAATAGAACGCTGAGGCTGAGGCTGACCAATAGCAGGAGCTCTAAAAATCGAATTAATAACGGCGGATTCCCATGCTTTTGCGGGGTTAGCGTATCCAATACTTGTAATAACAACGTTTCTATTAGTTAAATTATCGAAAAAACGAAGAGACCTAGACAAATCCGTACTTAACGTACATAGCACAGTAAACGTCTGTAACCCAAAAAGCCCCACGCTATCGTCTTTGTCCTCTGAAAAAATGAAAGGTGACAGCACTAGTTTTTCAGTAGATTTAAATTTATAATACGCTGTTGTAGTAATTTGAGCGTTAGTTAATATTTTTGGTGGTCCTACTGGAGCTCCATTTACATCACACCATGACACGTTTGTAAAAGCACCGTTTGGCACATTATCACTATCAAAAGCTGTTTCATACCCTCCCAAACAATTTAACGCCTCAGTATTTTTTCCATATTTATCTAACTGTGTAGGACACCCACGTTGTAAATGGTTTTTCTTCATATTTGACATTCTAAGTAATTCATTAATAACACGATTTTGACGCTGACTTACACTAGTGCCGTTAATATTAATGTTGATATTTTCCATTTCTTGTTGTAATGGGAAAGCAGGAAGACTTAAATTATTACCAAAATCACATATTGTATCACCAGTACCCGTCACAGCTCCGGCAGTATAAGTAAAAACCACTTTACGAATTGATTCAGCAGTTAGCTCAATACTTCTGTCCATGTAACTGTCGGTGGATGGGACCTGAACCGTAAAATTTAAACTAGAGGTTGAGCTTGAATTTGCTGAGGTAGGTTGACTTAAAATTTGACTTGCTCCTTTAAAAACATTAAAAACGGGATCTTTTTGTGAAACTCTTGAATCAATAACTTGTACTTTTGTCACGGATTTATTAAAATCTGACATATATATATATATTACTTAAGAAAATAAATTTTTTATATTCTTAGATAAAAATCATTTTTTAGTAAATAAAAACTTCATAGATATATTAGATAAATTAGACAGCTTAAGCGGTATTAACTGAGATGTCAGACGTGACTTCCAAAACACTTTTATGCTTAGAGAATTTAACGGAGTTTGACTATTTTCAAGATTAATAAAACGGTATTCATTTGGAACATAACTAACAAATTGTTTATAATCGTAAGCGTCGTCAGTAGATAATGCAATATCTGTTATTATGTTTTCAAAGTTTGTATTAGAACCAACTGATGTATTAATATTATTTCCACCATAAACTAAAGGCGGCGCAACTCCTTCACTAATAATTGGCATATTTGTAGTAAATACAATTGAAGCTATCGGACTCCAAAACGTTCCAACTGAATATTTTTCTTGTTCTACTTTAATATAATCTTCTAATGGACTACCTGCAATAAAACCATTTAACCCAAATACATTTATGGGGTCAATTTCATAATATAATAAATCGTCATTAATTGATTTTTTACCAGGATAGTGAGAAATCAAATTATATAAGTTAGAATCAAAATATATTTTAAGATTTTCTTTTGGGTGATATAAATCAAATTTCTTATTAGATGAATTATAAATCATTTTTGGTTGAACAATATCATTTGCCACTTGATTATTTATCAATGTTGTTAAATCAAGAAATGTTTTATTGATTAACTTAACAAAATGGGCATAAGTATGAACCCAATAATATTCGTTTTCAATAGTTTGATTTTCTTGAGCTGTTAATAAAATAGTATCTTGTAATTCGGGAGCAAATATAACAGACATTGATTCACTTACATTTTGAGATACCATAGTGATTTTATAAACTGTTTTATTTGGATTAGGTTGATTATCTTCAATTTTAGGAATGAATAAGGGGAGGTCTCTAATTCCATCCATCGTAAATCTAATAACGCTCATTTTATACTGTGAAATATCTGAAATAATTGGCGTATCTCTGGCTTCAAAAAATGATGCTATTGGGTCATTTTCTGAACCTGTTGATGTAGTTCTACCATTTATAATATCAACATTGTAATAAATATTATCTGTATCGTTTGAATTAGAATTTTTTATAAATCTACTCATATATAATTAAACTTAGATAATTATTTATAAATGAATTCTATTTATTTATTTATTAATTCGTGGGTAAATTTAGTAACAACATCATCAACTGTTTTAATCTTTTTAATATCCTTTAATTCTTTCATTAATTTATAATATTCATCTAAAGATAGTTTATAGAATAATAATCGTGAAGCTGTATGACGCCCGCACGTAGCAATATCATAATTTTCTTTTTGTAAAGGTTTGTTATTAAAAACTAATGAATAACCCGCATCAGCAACTAATTCTAAAAAACGGGGATAATCTTGACCAAATTCTTTATTAATGTGAGCTGGAACGTTTAAATTAACATTTTGAGTATCAGGAAAATAACCATATGGGTCAAAAAACTCTATTTGATTACCTTTTTTAATAACTCCAACCCAATGACCTGTATTTTTATTTTCAGTTAAATATAATATAATGCATCTACCTAAATTATCAAAAATCTCATCAATATGAGTAATATTATAAAGTTTATCATAAGTTTGTATTTTTGTATCTGGATTTAAAACTACTTGAATATCACTATCTGATAATGAATATGCTTTTAGATGCTTTAAAATTTCATCGTCCATAATATATATTATAATTGAGATAATAATATTTAATCGTCTTGATGTAATAAATAAGCGGAATTTTGTGAAATAACATAATTAGGATATTGTGTATGAATACAACACCATCTTCCTAATTTATTTAATGGTTTTACACTTTCTTTATCCATATTTCCATAATTTTGTAATAAATAACGTAATTGATAATTACTTGATGATTGTGGGAAAATAACAATATTATGACTTTCATTTAAAATTAATCGTGTCTGCTTATAATTTGTGAGGTGGTGGCTTATGTAAATCATACTAACTTGATGATGCCGTCCCATAATAGCTATATCATCAATAGCTTTTAAAACAACATCTAATTCTTTTTTTTCTAACGTTTCAAAATCGTCAAATATAATTAATGATGGTTCTTGTTCATTAATATCAAAGCCTTCTTCTGAAAATTGTGTTATATCAATTCTTTGAATAAATTTTAATTCATCCAATGTTTCATCACTTGTTAATTTAGAAATTAAATAAACAGGGTTTTTTGGAAATAGTTTATGATAATTATTTATAACGATTTTAGCTTGGTAAGACTTCCCTGAGCCTGCTGCTCCCGCTATATACCAAATGCTTCTTTTTTTAGGATTATCTGGTGGAAGTAATTGAAAAACTAAATCATGAGGTAATTCCATGCGTTGTTTGTTTTTTTCTTTACCATCAGGATCTACAATAAGAAAATGGTTAAATAGTTTGTTTCTTTCATCACCTTTTATTAAAGCAATAGGGTAAGATTTTGTTAATTTCTCAGCTTCTTTTAAACTCATTAAATGTAAAGTTGGCATATTATCAAGGGTTAGATTATTATTTTTTTCTTAAAGTTTTTAATAAAAGTTGAAAACATATTAAAAACTAGTGTATTTATTCAATGTTTTCTAAATAATTGAAAACATTACTTATAACCCCCATGATGAAAGCATTTTATCTACAAATTTTATTGATCTACCGCCTTTTATTTTTCCTCTTTTGGGTGATGGTGTTTGTGCTCTACTTGGTTTTTGTCTGGGTTGTGGTTGTCGTGTTGGTGTTGTTCTGCTTCTAGTTCTACTGGATGGTGGTGATGGTCTACTTGGTTTTTTTTCAATTTCGTTTTTAAACTCAGAAAATAGAACATCATTTTCATCAAATAAATCATCTTGATCTGCTGCTTCTCCACCTGGTTGTAAATCACCTTCTTTAAATTCGTCTTCACCCGCTTCTGATTCGTCTATAAAATCAACATTAAGATCATCTTCATTTAAATTTTCAATGTTTTTTACTTTAGCATCTTCAAGTTCTTTTTCAGCCTTTCTAACTCGTATCTTATCAATGTTTTCTTGTCTATTATCAGTTGCTTCTTGTAGTTTTTTAATTTGTTTATCCATTTCTTTGTATATATTTGGAAATGCATCTTTCAAATCCTTCAATCCTGATTGTGCTTCTTCAACAATATCTATATATTTAGACGGCATAATATCTCTAGGATTCGCTTTAATAATGTCCATATATTGTATTTTAAAAACATCTGTACGTGATTTCTCATTATTACCATACGAATTTAACAATGATTGAATAATAAGAAATAGTTTGTAAAGTAATTCTTGATTGGCTAATTGTGATAAATTCTTAACATAAATTTGTATATGAGATGCTGCTCCTTTTTTAGTCGCCTGTGTTAAATTATTATAAGTTTCAATAAAGTAATTACTATTGCTATCCATTCGTGTCAAATACGAACCAATAGTATCTTCCAATATTTTACTATATCTAGTTAAACTTGACTTACTTATATTTAAACCATATGTTCTAAAATTTCCTAATGTTTGTCTGATTTCCTGTTGTTTAATTGGTTCATTAGTAAATTCAGCATTTATAACATCATTAAAGAATAATTCTAAACTACTTTCCACGGTTTGAAATGCGTCATCTTTTGTTGATGGTAGATTATTTCCTAAGCTTTGACCTTCATTTATATCATCTTGGATTTTCATAGATTTGGCAGTGCGTTTAAACATTTGATTGCCATAGTTATGGTCTGACATTCCCCCTTTCATATTATTTAACATATTAAAAGTTGTGTTTTTATAAACATCCTGATTATTACCTAACAAAGGAGGACCACCATAATTATAGTTATCTGTTCTATTATAACCGCTTAAATATTCTGTTTGGATTTGTTTAGTGTTTTTTATGTTATTATTAGCATTGTTTAATAATGTTGCGTTTATCATATCTCTAAAACTCATTTATATAAATAGATTTAGATAATTTATTTATATATATTTACATTAATGAATTCTCTTTAATATATTTGGAGGCTTGTGGTAGTGTTATATTATGTTCTCTCATTAAACTTTTTACTAAAGCATTACGTTTAATTTGTTTATCACTTAGTTTTCTTTTTTGTTTTTGTTTTCCTGAGCCTGACGCTTGAGCCATTCCTTCAAGTGCCATTGGGACTAACATCATTTCAGGACCTAAAACGGCGGATGCTATTGGAGCTAATGCCTTAGAAATATTGGCTGTTGGTCTCATTACCGAATTAAAACCTTTCTTAAAATCTCCCCAAAATCCTGAGCCTGTTAAACCTTCACGTTGCATGATTACATCAGCATATTTAAGACCCATATCAAAATATTTTTTATTATCACCTTGTAAATGGTTAGATACTTCTCCTAAAGCTTTCTTTCCAATTTTTACAAATTTAGCTATATCTTTTTTATCAAATTGATTTTTAAGATTATTTGCGTGTTTTAAAATATCACCTTTAGATATTTCTCCAATATTTTTTAAACTCATTCCACCGCTTAATAATTGACCCGTTACCATATAATCATTTCTTTTTGGTGTTGTTGTATATTTACCAATATTTGGAATTTTATAACCGCCTGTTGTATTACCCCCACCTGTTGTATTACCTCCGCCTTTTTTATAACAACTATTTCCGCCCACCACTCTAGATAATGCTGATGATTTTCCACCTTTCATATTTTTCAATGCCTCAATAACCTGTTGATTATTCATATATACTTTAACCTAGATAATTATTTTTAGGCTAAGTATTGTTTTGATTTTTTATTAACAATTGTTTTAAGTTTTATTCTTATTTTTTCTAAAGTTTTCTGTATTGTTTTTGGTGTTTTTATTGCGTTCTTGATGCTTAGAATAATATCTTTTTCTTCTTTCATAAATTTATTTTCTTGATAGACATTGGATAACCTATATATAAATTGATTCATCATATTTATTATTTTATCAGTTGGAAGATTATCACCAATATCATATAATGATAAAATAACATCTATATCATTTTTAACTGAATTAATTAATCCTAAATCACCGTTAAATATTTGTAGTAAATTATTCATTTTAATCTCCGTTTTCTTTTTCTTATCACCTTTTTCAAATTTGTAATTATACTTTAATACAGAAAACTGCCTTTTTAATACTTTATAATATTCACCTTCTAAAATTAAAGCATCTATATTTTCTTTTATCTGTTCCGTAATTTTTACTTGATAGTTATTTATTCTTTTATTATTCATATCTCTAATATCATATATAGCGGTTATTTCAGTAAATTTATTATTTATAAATGCTATAACATCTAATTTAAACATACCATCAGATTTTATTGCGTCTTCTAAAGTAATACGATGAATACCTATTTTTTTATATCCTTTTAATATTTCTGTTGATGACCATCTTAAAATATGAAATCTAAATAACTTATTTAATAGTTTGTATTCATCTTCTGTTGGATTTGGTGATAAAAATGGTTTCATTTCTTGATATTCTTTATTTGTTATAAGTTTCATTTTCTTAATTTCATTCAGTTTTTCTAATGAGTCTTTTTGATTATAACCTATCACTTTATTATTCTTGAAATATGCTTTATTATTCAATATTTCTAATTCAGGAATAATTCCACATTTACAATCAGTTATATAAATGTTTTTTGTTTGTATTATATCATATATATTATCTTGAAATTCTTCACTTAATTTTTTAATATTATTTGTTTTAACTGTTTCAAATAAATCAATATCACTTGGATATTTAAACGCTTTCATTGCCATAGAACCCATAACGTTCACATTTGAAACATTAAACGACACGAGTTTAATAGCTTTTTCTGCTTCAATACCATAATTTAAAGGAAATTCTCGTTTTGATAATATATTACCACTTCCATATAAGCCACCTGCTCCTGTTAATCTGTTCCACCATCCTCCTAATCGTGTTGTTAAACGTGCCGTGGTTGCTAAATATGGAGATTTTTCTTTTAATACTTCATACATTTGGCTTATATCTTGATAAATAAAAGAATCTGTTATATCAGTAAGCATATTATTAGCTTGTAATATTGATTTTATAAAATTTTGGCAGTTATTTGTAAAAGCATCATAATCAAAATAGTTTTTATCACCCATAAAATTCCTTGTATTTTCCATTAAGTTATTTAATGTTATATTTTGGTTATAGTTTGTTAATTGTAATGTTTCACTTGATTCATTATAACCTTTTTCATAGTTTGTTGATATATTTACCTCAGCTAATTTTTCTATTATTATCCTTTGTCCGTCAATATTTACTATTAAACCTAAATGAAACATTTTATCAAATCCGTGTTGTTGCATTAAATCTTTAAAATTACCAAAGCTTAAAGCATTCATTACATTTATCAATAATGTTTTTACTGGTGTTTTAACAACTGTAATATCAGCAATAATTTTATTACCATAATTATTTAATGTTTGTTGTGTTTCATTCGTGTATTTTGTTCTATATGATAATGTTTTATCCAAAGCATAATCAGCAACATTTACTTTTATCTTTGTTTGATAGTTTAAAATACTTTTAGCTTTGTTTCTCATTGTTTTGAAAATATCAAATATTCCACCTCCTCTTAATTCGTTTTCTTTATTAAAAATAACTATTAAATCATTTTTAGTTGCTGATTTGGGCGGATGTGTTCCATAAATTGTTTTAAATATCTCTTGTAAATTTTTTTTCTTATAGTTATCAAACTTCATTAATAAGTAATATAAAATAAATATATATTTTTATATATTTATAATATTTTTTAAATGTAATGAGGCTCAGATAATTTTTTATGTAATTTATTGATTTTTTCACGGCTTAATGCTTCTTCAGTGATTTTATTACCTTGATCCCGTAATTTCATAACTACCGCTTTCATTTGGTTATATAAATCTAATACAACTTCTAACTCTTTAGCATTAGGATGGTTTTTCATATCTTTCATTACTTTTAATTCTTCAATACCATATTCCAAACGTTCTACATTAATTTTATGTTTCTTTGTTTTATTATGTGTAGATAATCCTGTTTTTGTAATCATACAGCCACACGTTTTACATTCAACTTTTTCTAACAAATTAGCAATAAGTTTATCTTTGTTTTTTAAGTAGTAATTTTTTCTGTATTCTTTCATATCGTGAGTCATTTTATTAACCTTCATATATATTAATATAGATAATTAATTTTCTTTTAAATGGTTTTAATTTTAAATATTATTAAATATTTAAAATATTCCTAGAGTTTTTTAAAGTTCTTCACATAAATGTGTAATTTTACATTTCTCATAATATTTATCTTGTTTTAACTGTCCCATTTCATCACCCAATTCTGGTTTATTATGTTCTCCTGTTAGCATAAATCCGTCCGTATGTAAATAAATAACTTGGTCTTGATATGGTTCTATAATTCTAGATATTGAAGCCCGTGCGTTTGATGTTAAAAATGCACCTAATCTTGCGTAATCAAATTTGTAAGGCTTATCAATATCTTCATATGTTAGTAATAAACATTTTTTTAATGGTATGATACTTTGAATATTACCATCAGCAGACGCAAATTTACTTTTAGAATCTAATTTTGTAGTGTTTTTCATCATTAAACTACCCCATAGAATGTTCATTAATTTTTTTAAAGCTTGTTTTGTTTTTGCGTTATAAAATTCATTAATAAAATCAAAATATGGCTTGAACATTACCGCACCTGATATTGTTTTATTACCTGTGTATAACAAAGCATTAGCTTCACCATCTTGGATTAATTCGATTTTTAAATTGTCTAATTTTAAAGCTCTTTTTATATCAAAATGTGTATAATAATTATCAATATTAAATTTGAATAAAATATTATTTGTATCATTTGTATTTGTTATTTTAACTCTATAAATTCCGTAATTTAAATATTCATTGTTTAATTTATCAAGTGTTTTAAAAATACCCTGTTTAATTGGTATTTTAAAATTAGGATGTGTTAAAATACTAGTATATTGTTTATTGATATCATATCCGGTTGTATTATTATACAATCCTGGTTTAGTAAATCGTAAGCCACCTTTGAAACACTTTTTATGCCATAAGCTTTCTATTGTTGTCATAACTTCAGGATTTACACATTTAGAACAATTATAAAATATTCGTAAAGCCTCACCTTGGTAATTTGGATTTTTATATAAATTAATTTTACCATTGGTTGCATTAAGTATTTCATCAGCATCTTTTACAAAATTATTATATTCTTCTTTTAAATCTTGGTTTTTAGTTATACCAATATACCTTAAAGTTTTTTCCTTATGTTTTATAATACAATCTTTTATTTTATTTATAATATCTGGTGTTAATTCCTGTGTTTTTAATTCTTTACCATCATAAGTTGATATCACACCGTCTTTTTGGTTTTTGAAGTAAAATATAACTTCTTTTTGTTTATGAGATACTGATTTTAATAACTGTTTTGAATTATGTGCTACTAAAGTATAATGTCCTTTATCTAATTTTAAATGTATTGATTTAGCATAGGTTTTATTACTTGTATAAGTATAATTACCTATTAAATATATGTTTGCTTTTATTTTATCTTCTAGTTTTGGTAATAATTTATAATTAACTTTATCTTCAGATTCAACACCTAAAAACTTCTTTAATTGGTTATCATATTTAAAATATTTCTGGTTCTTTATTGCTTCATTGATACATCTAAATAAACACTTATTTCCATTATCTACCGAATTACCACCTGCTTTTTCATTCTTGTTTTTACGTAAATAAACAATCAATTGGAACACCTTAGGAATTACTTTAAAAACTGTTTTATACACTTCTCTAGGGTCAAGTATTTTTAAATCTTTATATTGTGTTGAAAAACCTCCTACATTACTCCTAAACATGTCTTGATATAATGCTGTAATTTTATACTCATAATCATCATTTAATTTTCCATCTTGAATTAATTCATTGCGTAAAAATTCCTGTGCTTCGTGTATATATAACCCGTCTTTTTTCTCGAATAAAAATAAAGTAGATAACATTTTTGTGCCATCTTTAAATACTATATAACTAGTAAATTCTTCATATTCAATATTATCAACATCAATAACATAATCTCGTTCTTCATCAGTAAAATATGATTTGCTCATTATTATACTATATATAATATTTTTCTTCTTAAATCATTTATATTTTAAAACATTTTAAAATATTAATTATTTCTAGGGATTTTTTTAAAATATTAAATCTTTGGCTCGAAAAAACATATTTTTCTTATCACATTTAACATTATTAATTTCTATGTCATCTTTTACTAATTCTTTAATTTCGACAGTTGATTTTTTTGATTTAGTCTTTTTTAATATTTCAGCTTTTTTATCGTGTTTTTTAAAAAATTCTTTTTTTGTATTATCAATAAATGTAATATCACCATCATCAATCTCATCATCATTAATATCATCATCTTCAATAATTTCTTCATCAATAAAATCAACACTTTCATCATCAATATTATAATTATCAAAACCAAAATAATCACTATCTGTATCTTCATTATCACTAATATCATCACTATCATATGTTTCTTGTTCTTTTTTTTCTTTCAATTGTTCTTTTAATTCGTTTAATTCTATCGCTTGTTGTGATATTATTTTTGCTTGTTCTTCTATTGTTTTCATCATAGAAGCCATTGCGGTGTTTAAATTTGTTAAATTGTTAATATAGAATATAGAATCCATTATATATATATACCTAGAGATTTTTATTTAAATCAAAATAATTTTAAATAGTTTTTTCATATTCTTCAACAAATTTTATTAAACCTTCGTCTTTTATATCTTTTAGTTTTTTCCATTCGTTATATGTATCGTCAAACCCTTCAAATTTTAATAAATATTCATAAGTTCCCCCTTTTTTACGTTTATTTATTATTTTTTCTACAATATATCTAACATCATCCATATAGTTTTGTTCCATTTGTAAGGTTTCCGGTTCTACTATCTGTAATTGTTGAATTGTATAAGCTACTTTATTATTATTATTTATTTGATACATTACCGGTTGATTTGGTTCAATAATTATATTTGTTATTGGTTTTGGTTCTACATTATATCTTATATCACCTGTTCTAAATTTAGAATCTTGTCTTTTCTTATATAAATTATCAGGATAATTCTTGATTGTTCTTACAAGTGTTCCAATTTCAAGTAATTTATCAGTTGTTGATGGCATTGAATTTTTAAATATTTTAGAAGTTGTTAATGGTTCATATGTATCAATAACATGTTGATTATATATATTTATAATATTACTTAAATATTTCGTCCATCCCACAGTTTCTTTTTTATTTTGTAATTCTTCCGCATTCATTCTTATAAATATTGCTCTTCCTATTACCAAATTGATATATTCAACCAATGCTTGTTGTCTATGTCGGTTTGTCATTCCTGTTCTTATTGCTATTTTATTCTTTTTAGCCCATTTTGTAAAACTACCTTTAAATTCACTTCCATTATCTACATTTATAAACATAGATGGTTTTTTTAATATTTTTCTGTTATATATTTTATCTATTGCTTTAACTACTTCTTCACTTGAATGAGTTTTCAAAGGTTCAGCGTCAGCCATTTTTGTATTAACATCAACAACTACTAACGCATATTTATAACCTTTATCATTTGGTAAATATAAAATATCAACTTGATGTGTCATATTTGGCGTAAAGCTACGTAAGTGTGGCATTTCTTTACGTTTTTCTTTTTTTGGAGGTGTCATTAAATTTTTAACTGTGGATGGTTTTACTTTATCCTTAATAAACGTTTTAAAAAATTTATCAGTTAATTTGGAGTTGAAATTCATTATTATTATTTTGTGTTAGAAAATAATAATATTGAGTTATATTATTAAAAGTAATCTATAAATGTTATATCTTCATCTTTTATTTCTTCTTGTAAGCTGTAATTTATAATTGTTTTATGATATTCAAATAATTCATGATCTATATCAAAAACTGTGGTATAATTCGTTTCTTTATTATTCCTGCTTCCTTTTCGTTTTGTAGTAATTATTTGACCGAATAAATTAGAATAACATTTTTTTAAAATATCCTGTACATCTGTTAATTTTGTAAGATCAAATACTTTTTTAGTTCTATCTCTAAATGTTATATTATATGTTTTTATCATTTGTTCCGCATCATTTTTATTTAATCCATGATCAGGTTTAAAATTGTCCTGATCAATAGAATTCTGTGATTTATTTAAAAGATTTCTAAGAAATAACATTTTTGACTCATTTCCTTTTGATATATTACAAGCATAATCATTTATATTATATTTTACATAATCTTTAATTAATCCAATTGTTGTTATTTTGAAAAAGAACTTACGTATATTCAAATGTTTAAGCAATATATATTTATCAACAATCAATTCTTTATAATTATGAAGTTTATCCTCTGGAATTTTTAAATATTCGTTTATTTTTGGAGCATATTTTTTATAATTTTCAATCCGTTCTTCTTTAATTTTTTCTTTAATTTCTTTATCAATAACCTTATCAACTATTGTTTCATTAAAATATTTTGTTTTATCTTTGAATCCACGAGAATTTAATAATTTTTTAAAATGACAAAATTTATTAACATTATAACAATCATTTTTATATTCAATTTTTGATAAAATTCTTAAATAAAAACCTGTAAAACTACTTTTAATTAAATGAAATAATTCAATGGTGTCATTATTTGAATCTTTTAAATAATTATAACATTCTTCAAGAGATTTATAACGTGGTTCTATAAATGTTTTTCTTAAAAAAATATATTTTAAATAACTGATATTTCTAGTTCTGGCTATTTGTTGTAACATTTGTTTGGGAGATATAGTTAAGTTTGTGTAAATACAATACACTGGTCTAACCATTGTAGAATCTAAACCATATAAAATTTTTGGACTATATATTATTTTATCAAAATCATCTAATGAACAAGAAGCCATTTCTGTGTCTGATGTAAAAACTTTTATGTTATAATCGTCTAATCTTTTATATAATTTATCAACTTCACTTTTTGAATCACAACAAACTATATATTTATTTAATTGTTTTATTTCTCCAATTAATATTTCCATATCATTTATTTCTGATGATTTTACACCATCATTGTGTTTATATATATTTTTAATAAATAATGTTTTTCTACCACATAGCTTTAAAAAATCAAATACAATATCTGAAATGTCAGCATCTACGCCAATTATTAATTTAGCTTCACGTACAATTTTTTCTAACGCCAAAAAAATTAACACACGATGTTTATCTAATGTTGATGATGTTATCAAATGTTCCAATAAACTGTTTAGCTCATCTAAAAATATAACGTATTCAGATACATCAATTCGTGATAATCTCATTAAACTCTCTATTTGTATAACTACATTTTCACCTGTTATAAATTTTTTATTTGTATTATGATAAAACTCACATTTTAACCCGTTTTTTGTAAATACATTTTCATATTGTTCAGCTCCCAATGAAACACGTGAGACTAAACTTAAAAAATTATATTTATTTTTTTCTATGTAGCTGGAAAAGCTTGTTGTTTTACCTGTCCCTGTATCTGATTTTACTACAATACAATTAATATTTTTGTTTTTCTCAATAATATCATCAATAAACGTATATCCTAATTTTTTACGATTAATTATTATATCAGGTTTGCATGTTTGTTCAGGAATATTTTTTAATTTATAATAAATATGATTTGATCCAATTGAATTATTCACTAATTCATCAATATCTTCATCCAATATTATTGAATTCTCCCATAATTTATCATTACATAATTTTTTTGTATCCCATAAATCTTTTAGATTAAACAATTTACAATAACCTGTTACTTTGGTAAATAATTCAATTTCTTCAAAGTATTTATTTGGTAATTTATTAATTATTTGCTCAGGTTTTTTAAACCAATAATCTAAACCCCCATGGAGTTGTTTATTATCTTGTTTTTTCTTTTCAATAATTGGTTTATTATCAAGTTTTCTTAAAATTTGTTTTAATTTTGATGACATTTGTTTGGGTTCATTATCGTTTATAATTTCATATTTATCGTTTTTAACAATTGAATTTGGTGCTACTACATACATTCCATTATTGAAAATTTTAATATCACCATCTAATTTATTATTTAACTGTTCATATTGAAAGTAAAAATATAAATTATTATTTGTCTTGACTGTAAAAGTGTTTAATGACTGCATGAGTTTTAATAAATCATTATTTTTTTTGTTTGATACAATATCTATAACTGTTATATTGTTATTGTGTGCATATTGTTTTGTAGAAATTCCTGTTAAAATTCCAATGTTAGCTTTTATATTTTTATTCCAAATAGTCCAATTTGTGTGATTTTGCCATTTTCCAATAATTGGGTTTTTTCCTAATTTTATTAAAGTAATTGATTTAAGATCGTTCATTATATGTATATATGTTTTTTTATTTAACTAGAAATAATTTTAAAACATTTTAAAAAGTCTTAGAGATTTTTTAAAAATATTATTTTTTTAAACAATTAATTTTAAATGTTGAATATGTTATATGGTGTTTTTTAGATTTATAAGATGTTCCATTTTTTATAATGTTCGTTCCACCGTATAAGCCTGTTTCTTCATATTGTATAAATTCTTTAAAAATATAATTTATTATATCTATCTTATTCATTGTAAATATTTGGTCTATATTTTGTATATTTTTCATATTTTCAAATATATTAATATACATTGTTGTACCATCATTATATTCTTCAGCTTTTTTGGTATTATCAATATATTTTGCATAATCCGTATTATTTGAATTAAAATAAGGTGGGTCATAATATATTAATATTTTTTTTTTATCATTATTTTCTTTTACTTCTTGAAGATGTTTAATAAAATCATTTTGATCTAAATTAAAAAATTCACATCTTTTCAACATTTCAATATATTCTAATTTTTTTAATTTAAAATTTTTAATTTTTATAACTCCCTTATGCTTACATATTAAAGCACCAATTCCCATTTTAAAAATACATTGTAAAATATAACTATTTTTTATAATTCCAACTTTAGTTATATTATCATCAGCTTTTTTATATTCTTCGTCTTCAAATACTTCTTCAATTTTTTCAATTGTTCCATCAAAATCTTTTTGAAAATCTTTATATAAATTAATAATATCACTATTAATATCATTTAAATAAAATTTCGTATTTTTGTTTTCATTAAGTAAATAAAACACTCTTGAAAATCCAAAAATACCACAAAATGGTTCTGCTATTATGTCATAATTCATTTCTTTAATCTCATCTGATAAAAACTTTTTAACTTCTCTATATTTATTACCATTATAATTTAATAGAAATCTATCCATATATATTACTAGAGTTTATATATATATATTAAATCATTATTTATTTTTAATTGTTATACCATCATATTGATTATTTAGGATATACATCAACTTATTAGACATAAAATATAATGTCCGTCTCATTTTCTTATTGTTTATTTTTTCATCTTTGAAATTTTTTAAATGTTCAATTAATAATTCATCTAATGTTGTTTTTAATTTATCAAGTGTTTCTAAAGATTCGTATATTTTAGATATTTTTATATTATTCATATATAAATATGTAGATTTTTTTTTAATATTATTAAAATAAATAATGTTTGTTCAACAATATTTAAATTAAGTTTCTTAATCGCTCTAATAAAAAGAATTTAACATATTTGGATTTTAATACTCGAATTTTTAATTTCTTGTAAAATCATATTTCTTATTTTATTTCGATTTGTATTACTATTAAGACTAATTCTATTATATAATACACGATTAAATGTTATAAATATGGTTATATAAATAGTTAAATCTTTTATTGTAAAATTATTAAAGTCTAACGATTTCAACATATTACGATAATCATAAGGATATATACGGTTAGGATATAATATAAATAAATTATCTATTAATTTCTGATATATATCACGTAATTTTATCGTATTTTCATAATCTATAATATCATTATTTTCTAAAATTATTATTCTTACTAATTCTTTTATCAAATCATTCATTAATTCATATTTATATTTTTTATCATCAACAATTTGTTCTAATTTTCGATGATTATGATTAGGGTGATAAATTTGGGTCGGTGTCATTTTATTCAATAATGCGGTATCTTCGTCAATTTCATTTTTAATTTCATTAATGAGTTTATCCAATTTATTTATTTCATCGTGGTGTGTTTTTTGTTCTTTTTTAAAAAGTTTATATTCCATATATATATTACTAGAGATTTTATTATTTAAATCTAAATAATTTTAAAATATTTTAAATTCCTAGAGATTTTTAAAAAATATTATTTTATTTGTTTTTATTCATCATTATAATATCGTCGCCATCTTGTACCCAATATTCACTATCACTATCACTATCGTAAATAAAAATATCATTTTTAAAAGGTATGTTTTTGATTATTTTTTTATATTCAAATCTATAATCTTCTTCTAAAAATTGCCTTTTATCAAAAACTGAATATTTATTTATTATATATACATTATTTATTGTAAAAATTTGATCTATATAATAACCCATATATTCATTATCCAATATATTAATATTACGTGGTATTACAAATTTACATTTTTCTACTTTTTTTATTTGTAAAATATATTTGATATATCTAATATAATCAGATTGGTCTAAATTGTAAAATTCAAATCCTTTATATTTTGTATAATCTATATTATCTTTATTAATTTCATTAGGATGATCATAATAAATTAATTTACTTTGGTATTTGTATCCATTTAAAATATATGTAATAAATTCATCTTCGGGTAAATTACAAAAGTTAAAATGTTTTAACATTTTAATATATTCATCTCGGTTTAATATAATTTCGTTAATTTTTTCTTTATTTTGTTTAATAATATCATCATTTGCGCCATTTTTTGAATAATATTTAAGAAGTTTATTAATCGTTTTATCAAAATTGTTTTGAAGATCTCTATACATATAAATTTTATCACTATTGATGGCATCATTTAAAAAATATTTTGTTATGCCATCATATGAGCTATAAAGGTAATATGCTCTTACAAAACCAAAAATATCTGCTGAAACAGGAACTATTATTATTTGATATATAGGGCACATACATTTATTAGGTAAGTCTTTCGTAATTTCTTTATGTTTATTATAATTTAATAGAAATTTATCCATATTATATTACTAGAGATTTTATTATTTAAATCTAAATAATTTTAAAAATAAATAAAAAAAGCTCGTTTAAAAAAATGGTAAGATAACACAACCCAAAAATATGGTATGAAGAAAAAAAACCAAAATGAAAGAATAATAAAAAGAAATCGTAATATAAA
>Ga0307970_1000558_pt1 | contig 22423 bp, 22 predicted proteins | sample OrgLakmetagen712_FD_202093 | JGI IMG/M metagenome (GOLD analysis project Ga0307970, IMG submission 202093) | Saline water microbial communities from Organic Lake, Antarctica - #712 | ecosystem: Environmental > Aquatic > Non-marine Saline and Alkaline > Saline | place: Antarctica: Organic Lake... | reverse complement strand
TTTAAAGAATCTTTAAAAGCACCTTCAACTGTACCTATGTCAAAACCAATTAAGTTTTGAGAGAATGTTTTGGCATCAGCTTCAGTTAAGCTTCTACTTCCAGCAAGTTTATTGTACTGGTGAACAACGAGTGAGACTTGTCTTGCCGATTTATTAGAGAGACCAAATTTACTTTGAAGTTGATTTGATATCTGACCCAGGTAGTGATTCTCTTTGAGAGCTGCGAGTTTCCCCATATCAACTGTGCCACTTCCTGCACTTGAGCCCATTGATTCAGTTACCGATTGAGCATCAAACTTTCTCACTTTAGAGAAATCAACCAGATCAGCATTAACCATAGAGATTAGTTTTACATATGGATTCTTTGAAGCCGTACTTGAACCGTATCCATCACTATAGCCATCGTCGTATCCATCACCCCAGTTATCATCGTAACCATCGTCATAACCATCATCCCAATTCTCATCGTACTGATCGTCATAACCGTTGTCGTACCCCGTATAATAACCATCATCATATCCGTCATCCGATCCATCATCGTAACCATTGTCGTATTCGTTATCGTAACCTTCATCGTAACCAATATTGTAGTTTTGATTGTAGTGAAAGTTGTAAGCTGTGTTGTATGAAACATCATATCCATCGGCGTAACCTTCATTTGTTCCAGCAGTTGTTCCCGTTCCAAAACCAACAGTGTAACCTTCATCGTATCCTACAACTTCGGCTTCAGAGAAACCTTGTTCGTATTCAGCAGATGCAAAATCGACTCTCGCATTTCCAAAACCTGTAGCGTGTCCATTTTCAAATCCATCGGCATAACCGCTGTCAAAACCAGTCGCTAGACCTTCTGCATTTCCATCAGCGTAACCTGAATCGTAAGTTTCTGCGTAACCTTCGTCGTGTCCAACGTCATAGCCTGCATTGTATCCCTCTTGGTATTTTTTCTTACAACCAAAAGAGATAACTAAAAGCGAGGCCACCATAAAGTGCTTAGTTTTCATTGTTCTCTCCATTCTCGATTAATACTTGATTAATTTGGTATCGCTGGCATTTTGTCTCGTCTACAACAAAATGCTAACTTCTGATGGAGTGTGTTAGGTCGATATGGCCCTGTTTCAGAAAATAAAAAAGGGCCTGAAACACAGACCCTAATTTACTTATTTAATTGTTTAAGTTTTAAGAACTTACTTCAATAATCCAATGTCTTTTAATCTCTTAGTTAAACATTCATGACTTGAAATCGGTGGATATTTGGCACCACTACCTTCACAACTTGGAATGCATTCTAACATCGCCTCCGGATGAGGGTGCACAAAAAATGGCATTGAAAAGCGTGCACTAGTTGCATCTTTTGGATTTATCACTCGGTGAATCGTAGCAGGAATGATGTCATTTGTAATTCTACTAAGCATATCTCCAGCATCTACCACGAGTTGTCCCTCTTTAGAATTTACATCTAACCAAGTTCCGTCTCTATCTAATAGCTGAAGTCCTGAAGCCGTTGCTCCCATTAATATAGTAATAAGATTGATATCACCGTGAGCTGCTGCACGAATTGATCCCTCAGGAGGTGCAACTCCAACTGGTGGATAATGAATGGCACGAAGTACTGAGTTTCCTTCGTGAATCATTTTATGAAAATAGTCTTTAGGAACATCTAATGCAATTCCTAAAGCTTCTAATAAAATTTCAGAAGTCTTATCTAGTTCATTAAAAATCGTAAGCATATCATCTTGAAAACCCTCTACTTGAGAAGGATAGATATTTTTTGGATAATACTTATCATATGGATGATCTGAATCGACTTCGCGACCAACATGATAAAACTCTTTTAAATCTTTATGTGGATTGTCTTTTGCGTGCTCAGTTCCAAAAGGAGTATATCCCCTTTGACCAGCTCCTGCAGAAGAGATACACGCTTCTTTTTCTTCTTTAGATAATGCAAAGAAAGCTTTTGAAGCAGCATAACCTTTATCGATCGCAGATTGAGTCATGGTATTATCCGTTAGAATAATAAACCCGTAGTCTTTAATACCTAAATAGAGGTTTTTAACAAACTCAGCTTTTTCAGTTTCATTGCCGTTTACATATTTAAGTAAACTTAACTCTGGAACTTTTCTTAAAGTATCACTCATTTTATATCTCCTAAACTTCTTATCTACTTCCGAAAATTCCCGAACCAATTCGAATCCAATCAGATCCGCAATCGATAGCAATTTTATAGTCTGAACTCATCCCCATGGATAGCTCTAAATCATCACTATTTAGTCTCTCTTTATACTCATTTAATCTTAAAAAACAAGCTTTTGCATCGTTTTCAAAGTCATCTGTGCGAATTTTTCCAATCGTCATAAGTCCTTGAAGATAGAAGCTGTCTGACTTAATCAGTGAACTTGCTTGTATTATCTCAGAGAACTCACTAAAGCCAGACTTCTCAACCTCGCCCGAAGTATTCACCTGTAAGAAGATTCCTATCCTTTTATCAGGCTTTTTATTTAATAACTTATTCAATAATTTGATACTGTCGATGGAATGAATAGATACCAGGTTGGGAGTACCAAGTAAGTTGTTGATTTTATTGGATTGTAGCGAGCCTATGAAATGCCAGTTTATATTGGGACAACTGCTCGCTAGAAGATCTGCCTTCTCATTCAGTTCCTGGACCTTATTTTCACCGAAATCTCTTTGACCGGCATCATAAGCAAGCTTTATATCATCGACACTTTTTGTTTTTGATACGGCCAAAAGATGAGAATCTCCCAGATGTGTATTGTAAAAGTCGAGATTCTCTTTGATAGATTTAATAATTTACTCTGATTTTTTCTTAGGCTTAGTTTTCTTTTTATTGAATTTAATATTGGCCTTAATATCAAGATCATAATTATCTAATACTCTGTCGATCTCTTTGGTGAGATCGATTTTATCTAAGTAAGACTTTAATTCATTTTTCACTGAACCCACAAATTCTTCTTTCGTTTGCTTGGCGTTTTGGAGTAAACCTTGGGCCATCTCTTTTGGAAGTGGAAGATCTTGAATGAGATTTTTAACTGCATCCTCAGTCATAAAAGCCGCACTAATTCCAGTACTCACAACTTTTTTGAAGATGTCCGTAATATGTTTTTTTTCTTTTTCTTCCATTTTATTTATCCTTAAATTAAAGTGATTTTGCTCTTTTATGAACTGACTTCATCATTGAAGGAAGATTACTTGAAACTAATTTTTTAGAAATCATACCCGGAACTTTTACTTTAAAATCAATATCAATATTATAAGTAACTTCAGTTGTACCATCACCGTTATCTTTTAATTCCCATGATCCATTATTAGAACTAAAAAGATCTCCTGAATCAAAGCTCCAAGAAACTTTTTTGTTCTCAACTTCGGTACTTGTCAAAACGTATGAGAATTTTTTGATGATATTTATATTGTATTCAACTTTGGCACTATTAGCTGTTCGCTCAATTACATTTACAGATTTTACCCCATCCATAAAGTCAGCATAGCCTTCATAGTTAGTCAGAACTTTGTAAATATTCTCAGCTGTAGTATCAAACGTTTCTATTCTTTGTGCAGATGCCATATATTCTCCAATGTTTATAATCTATTAATAATACTATTGTACCAAGATTTCACAGATTTTAAACAGAGAAAAACTCTAAGATTTTACAAAGACTGACTAGAAGGTTTAGTAAAAAGTCATAGTTGCCCCAACTCCATAATGATCACTCAAAAAATGTTGTTCACTATCACTGGGTTTAAGCTTTATTCGTTCGTTAAATATTAATTCAACTTCATCTAATTCGATTCTGGATATTGCTCCGTCTCTTACATAGATATAATCAAGACGCTCTTTTGAACGCTCATCTGGCTTTCTCTCAAGAATTTGACCCCATTCATTTTCAAATGAGTTCCAAGTAAACCCCGGAAGACCACCGTTTAGTTCAACCCAAGAATCTCTAAATCCAAATCTTCCAAGCCTTGAATTTAGAAGATCGTATTCATCAGTTTCAGAGTGGATATTTAAATCCCCTAAAATGACCGTGGGATTCATTCGAAGTGGATCATTCACAAACATGAAATCTATCAGTTGCTCGAATTGTTTTTTTCTAATTTCTGATCTATCTGAAAACGGTTCTGTATGAGTATTATAAATATCAACAGCTACGTCCTCAGAGATCTTTACTCTTGTGAGAATAACGCCTTTATTTGCGAAGCACTGAGCTAATTTACAGTCTTTGTATCTTAAAAATTCTTTTCTAATAATTGGATATCTACTAAAGCTTAAAAGTCCTGAAGTAAGTTTGCCCAGAGGTCTTGAGTCTTCATGGGAGTTGAAACCTTGAAGTTTCTTTTTAAAGATTTTCTTTTGTTTATTGTTAAAGACCTCTTGTAAAAAAGCACCGTCATATTTTTTAAGTGCTTCGCCAATGACTGAGGCCCTAATATTTGCTTTCTTTCTCAGAACTGGAATCATCCATGTGTTGAGAGTTGCAATACTGAACTGTTGTTGTGCAAAAGCTGGAATATTGAGTGATAGGAATGAAAATATAAATAATAAGGCAAACTTTCTCACAACTCTAAACTCCGTCTTACATATGTAATCTTAAGATTTTTGGAACTCTTAAAATACACTGTAATAGGGAGTCGAAACAAGTGGGAACCAAAGTTCACCTCAAAGGTTGACTAGTATCGTGGCTTTTTATCGAAGTGATGTTCTGCTTTAATATATCTAATCGTACCAGATTTACTTCTCATAACGATTGAGTGAGTCTCTGCACCCCATGGCTTGAATTTCACACCATCAAGAAGTGGTCCATCTGTTACACCTGTGGCAACAAACATCACATTTCCTTTTGCAAGGTCATCGATATTTAAAATTTTAGTTATATCGTCAACACCCATTTTTTTTGCTCGGGCCACTTCTTCATCATTTCTTGGAACAAATACCCCTTGGAAATCTCCACCTAGGCATCTTAGTGCTGCGGCAGCGATAACACCTTCAGGAGCTCCACCAGTTCCAAAAAGAATATCTATTCCAGAGTCAGGAAGAGCAGTTGCAATTGCAGCGGCAACATCTCCATCACCGATGAGATGAATTCTACAACCCGTCTCTCTTAACTCTTTAATGAGGTCATGATGTCTAGGTCTATCTAGTACCATTGCCGTTAGATCTTGCACGCGACAGCTTTTTGCCTCGGCAACTCTTTTAATATTTTCAGTTGGAGTAAGTGTGATATCAATTGCGCCTTTAGCACTTGGGCCAACGGCTATTTTATTCATATACGTATCTGGAGCATTCATAAGGTTTCCCTTCTCCCCTATGGCCATAACTGAAATAGAGTTATATCCACCCACAGCACATACAGTTGTTCCCTCTAGAGGATCAACAGCGATTTCGAGTTCAGGTCCGTTACCACTTCCAACTTTTTCTCCGATAAAAAGCATAGGAGCTTCATCTCTTTCACCTTCACCGATAACAATTGTGGCGTCACACTCAACAGAGTCGAGCATTGATCTCATGGCATCAACTGCAGCTTGGTCAGCGGCTTTCTCATCACCTCTTCCCATTAGTCTTGCCGAAGCAAGTGCGGCCATCTCTGTTACTCTTACGAACTCTAGGGCTAAATTTCTATTCACTTTTTATTCCTTTTTTAATTAATTTTATTTTTCAAATTCTAGCAAGGGGGTGACTATATTCCAAGTTTCATTTTAATGAAGTCCACGCACTGAGTTGTCAGAAGATCATCATCAATATGACTAACAAGGGCAGAGGCCAGATCAATTTTATTATCATCAAGAACGGAGTCGACTTTGATAACAAATTCATCCTCGGTTATTAGAGGTGTATCAATATCTCTTTTGGACATGATTCTTGCGCTCTTTAAACCTTGTCCATCTTTCCACTGGATATAGTTTTCCATGATAAGAATCTCAAACTGAGCAAGTTCTCCATCGCTGTGTTGCCATACAAATAATTCAACAGGTCCATCACAACGAAGCCAATATTTTAGTCTCGGAGGAGTCTCAAAACCAAGTTCCATCTTGTGCACCGGTTTTAATAGTTTTGCAAAATTTTGCACAGATAAAAAATCTGTTACATTTTCTCTATGACTGGGTTTAGTATTAAACTCAACACCAAGACGCCTCTTAGTTGTCCACTTAACAACTGCTGAAACTTCAAGTTTTATTCCAGACCACTGAAGAATTCCGTTGATCTTTTTTTCTTCATCAATATTGTGTTCACCATTTGCAAGTGCGAGTTGCATTCCAGTTTGAGAAATATCTTTGACTTCAAAAACGTGATCGTCGTAATCATCACACTTGAAAGTCAGATAACAAAAGGGAAACCTTGGAAAAACTTTTTTCTCCAATAATTCAAAGTCACTTTTTACCAAATTTAAATGGGCCATTTTATGCTTTCCTTTTCTGTAATGCAGCAATTTATAATAAAATAATATCTATCTAGTATAAGTGCCCGAATTTTAAAAAGTTAGTAGGAAAATATTATGCTTCACGAATTTTCATTGTTATATTATTAAAATGTCTGAATCAAACGACCTAGAAATTGACAATCTCCCCAACCGAATCACAATTTTCCGTGTTTTAATGATCCCTTTGGTCATTGGGTGCCTGCTCGTTGTCAAAATGGAAGCTGACTTTTTTGCTCAAGAAACGGCGAGTCTTTTTGGGTGGGCCGCAGCTTGGATATTTGTTTTTGCGGCAATTACAGATTTTTTTGATGGATATATCGCAAGAAAAAGAAATATCGTCACCGTTTTTGGATCATTTCTCGACCCTATAGCGGATAAGTTTATTACAGTCTCAAGTCTTATAATGCTTCTATCTTTAGGAAGAATCTCTTCTGTTGTTGTGATTATTTTAGTTCTCAGAGAAATGTATATGACTTCGCTTAGACTTTTAGCGATGAATGAAGGCATTGTTGTTCCCGTAAACTCTCTTGGTAAGTGGAAAACTGCTACAATGATGGTCGGAATCCCAATGCTTATGTGTAATGAAAACTGGTGGATTTTTCCCTTTCCAAAAATGGGAATTATCTTCATCTACATCGCTTCTATCATTTCTCTTTGGTCGGCTGTGCTATACTCAGTTTCCATGGTGAGAAAATTAAAAATTGATCGCCAGGCGAAAAAAGAAGCTAGAAAACTTCGAAAGATGGAGAAGCAAAACACGTGAAAAACTTGATTCTTATCTTTGTCACAGGTCAAGATCATCCTGGTGTAACCGCCGGTCTTATGAAATGCATCAGAGAGAATCACGCACAAATTGAAGACATGGGTCAATCAATCACCCACGGCTTTTTATCCCTTAATATTCTTCTATCCATTGAAGGCACAAAAGTTGAAGACTCTCCTCTTTTAAAGGATCTTTTTTTCACTGCTAAGAAAATGAAAATGAATCTCGACTTTGAAGTTGTTGAAGATCATGGCTCTATTAAAAAATCTGGAGATAAATATATCATCTCAGTTGTAAATCAAACTGGTTTGCAAGCGGAGTTCTTAGAGGACATCTCCTCCACTTTGGCAGAGAGTTCTATAAATATTCAAAGAATTGATAATATAACAGAGGATGAATTTAAATCCCTAGATATCGCCATGAGAGCACAGACAAAAGATATTGACTGGACTGATATAAAAAAACAACTTATTAGAATTTCAAATAAACATAAAACTGATCTTGCTCTTTTACGTGATAATGTTTGGCGCTGGAATAAACGTCTTATTGTATTTGATATGGATTCAACTCTTATTCAATCTGAAGTCATCGTTGAGATGGCAAAAGTTCATGGTGTTGGGGACGAAGTTCACCGCATAACTGAAGAAGCAATGAATGGAAATTTTGATTTCACTGAGAGTCTCAGGAAAAGAGTTGCTCTCCTTGAGGGAATGCCTGAATCAAAAATGCAAGATGTTCTAAAGCATATAAAACTCACTGATGGCGTTTCTGAATTTGTAAAAACAGTTAAGAACCTGGGTTACAAAGTTGCAATTATCTCTGGTGGTTTTCAATTTTTCGCCGATCACTTTAAAAATGAGTTAGGACTTGATTACGCGTTTGCCAATGAACTTGAAATTAAAGATGGCAAACTAACTGGAGTCGTATCAGGCTCTATCGTTGACGCAGAAAAAAAAGCTATGCTGCTAGAGATGCTTGCTCAACAAGAAAGTATTAATCTTGAACAAGTCGTGGCCATAGGTGACGGTGCAAACGATTTAAAAATGCTTGCAAAAGCTGGTCTTGGAATCGCTTTTCATGCCAAGGAAATCGTGAAAGAAAATGCTGGTCAACACATGAGCCATGGTCCCATGACAAGTATATTATACTTTTTAGGTATCCCCGGAACCCAAGAGTAGCCTATGTTATTTAAAAATTTAAATAAAGCTTTTGTTAACCCCGCTATAGTAACCACCTTAAAACTAAATATAAAAACATCTACTCTACCAGAGGAGATAACAGCCTTCCCAAACTTGGAAAATCTTTATATCCAATCAAAAAAGCTTGAATCTATTCCGGACTGGATAAGTGATTTAGAAAAAGTAAAAATTGTTTATATAAATAGCACTATGCTCTCTGGCGTTTCAGAAAATATTTTTAAACTTAAAAGTATGACTAGTCTAAACTTATCAGGTGGAAGAATTCAAAACATCTACATCCCACTTACTGCAAGTAGCACTCTTACGGATATCAACTTAAGTAAAAACCTATTAAAGAAATTCCCTCAAAATATTCAAGCACTTTTAATGTTAAAAAACTTAAATCTTTCTTCAAATGAAATTACCGATATACCACTTGAGATCACAGAGCTTGCCCTACTAAGCCGGTTATCTTTGGATAATAACGGACTAACAAAACTTCCTGATTATATGCATGATTGCCCCAAACTCGATATTCTCTCAATAGATAACAATTCTTTCTCTAGTGAGGAGAAAGAGAGGATTGAGGCTAAATTTGGAATTAGTTTTACTGCTTTGTGAAAGGCATAAATAGTTGGCACTTATAATTAATAAACTCAAAGATATTGATATATTTCCCAATATATGGACTTGAAGTATACTAACTAAGAGGTAGTGATGAAGATATTTTTAAAAAATCAAAAAGGTGTCTCCATGGTCGGAGTTTTAATGGCTGCCGCGATGGCCGGAGGTGTTGCGCTTCTCGTTGCCCAAATTGGAAAAAACTCTAATCAAATTACTCAAGAAACAAATGCTAATAATGACATCAATGCTCTTGTAAATAGAATCGAAAAGTACATGCTTCATAGTGAAAGTTGTAATGAAACAATTACTCAATTCCCTTCCCTAATTAACGGCGGAGGTCCAATAGGTTTTGGAAATAAAAAAATAAAATCAAATTATTCAGGAATTGTTAGCGATCAACTTGCGGTTGGAGATAAAATTGGGAAAGTAACAGTTGCAGCAATACAAATAGAAAGAAAAAACTCAAATGAAGTGGATATTATTTTGTCTATTGATAAAAAAGGTGGATTAAATTCTCCTACAGAAGTATTCAATCCTGATGGGAGTTTAGCTTCACAGTCAGGGAGAAGAATTATACAAAAAAGAATTAATCTGCATTCGCAATTTACTGGAAATGTTCCTTCAAAGTGTTTCTCTCAACTAGATAATGCAGTATCTTCAGCTGTTAAAAGAATATGTGATAATTTTGGTGGGGCTTATGATTCAACGACTGTAAATTGTACACCGCCACCAAATAACTTAACTTATCAATACTCTAGCCATCAAGTTACAGCTCGAAATACCACCTATGGATACAACAAAGACTTTTGCTTTTTAACAAAGATTGAAAATCATGATGAATGGAAAGATTCATCAACTCACAAGTGCCATATTGTTCAAACGGGAAAAACATGGAGGCTTACTTCTTGGGATGAAGAGTCACGAGGTGTTCTTTGCGCCATGACTTGTATTGTCATTAATTACTGACAGAAAAAAACTCATATACTCAAATAGTTGCTATGAGAATAAAGCGTATGTTCTTGGAAAGACATTCTCCTTATCAAAGGTTAGAGATTTATAGAATATAAGAGTACAATATTCAGAAATACTTAATAAGGAATATAATATGAATTTTCTAAAAAATGATGATGGTGTATCCATGATCGGTGTTCTCATGGCCGCGGCTATGGCCGGAGGAGTTGCACTCGTAATTGCTCAGTTGGGAAAAAACTCTTCGACTATAAATAGAGAAACTGTCATGAACAATGACATAAACGAAGTCTATAACAGAGTTCAAAAATATATGCTTCACAAAGATAGTTGCTCTATAACCTTATCTCAGTTTACTGATCTTCCTATTGACCCTACCGCAGAAATATCTTTTGGATCTACTATGGCAATACAAACACAATACAATGGTGGCTCAGTTGTTAATCAAATTAGTGTTGGAGATCAGATTGGCAGTGTTTTTATTAAAGACATAAGCTTTGTTCGAAAATCTGCAACTGAACTTGATCTGGTTTTAGCGATTGATAAAGACAGAGACCCTGTGAAAGAGAGAATTATTAAAAAAAGAATTGAACTCCAAGGTGCATTTGTTGGGAACAATCCAACAGGCTGTTTCTCTCAACTTGATAATGCGATTGTATCTTCAGCAGAAGTAGCCTGCCTAGCTGTAGATCCAGGTGCAACCTTCAACAGTTCAACTTTAAAGTGTGAGTACTCGCAAGCCTATATAGATAGTGTCATTGACTCCCTTTCCTCATCCAGAAAGAAACCTATTTATATCGATCCTGGTACAGGTTTAGTTTCAGCTGTACCAATAACTCATAGAGTAGATAGAACTTGCTCTAAATGTAAAAAGAGTGGATGTAACCCTCCGGGTTGTCCATCTGGATACTCTCGATCGGCCAGATCTTGTAGTAAAGGTGATACTTGTGGGTTCAAACCGAGATGGAGAAACTGTAGAGTTACTTGCTCAAAAGTTATATCCTCATCAGGATTTTTAATAAATAATTAAATCAATGACATGACAAAATAGTCCTTAATCCTTAGAATAAGACATCAATATTCTAAGGATTTTTTTATGCGCTTACTTCTTGTTCTTTTATTTTCACTCTCTACTTTTGCAGTAACTTCTAGTCCACGCGACACGATGGAGACGTTTCTAAAACCAATGGTTCAAATCAAGAAACAAAATCTAAATCATGAACTCTATTATAACCAAGCTATCTCAACTCTAGACCTATCTGAGTTTAACGATAATATAAAGTTCAGCGTTGGAAAGAAGTATTCTAATAGCTTAATTTTTGTTCTCGATCGCATGCAAAAAATTGAATATTCAGATATTCCAGACAAAGTTGAAGGGTCTATATGGTACTTTGATAAAACTAGAGATGATCTTGGAAACATTAAAGAGATTTCAATTGGAAAAGTTAAGGATAAGTGGCTTTTTACCAAAGCAACTCTCCAGTCTTTAAAATTTTACACACAAAAGTATAGAGATTCTGAAGTTGCAGGTGATGTTGTTGAGAGTCATTTTGAAAACTATATTCGTTCAAAAGTTCCCGCATCATTTCAGGAGAAAGGTTTTATTTTTGAGCACTGGCAATGGCTTGGGTTTATAGCACTTTTTCTTATTGCATTTATTCTTGAAAGAATTATCGGCTTTATTGCCGAAGTCATCGTTAATAAATATGTAAAAGTTTTCAAAGTAAATTCTAGTGATCTTCTAGAAAATGCCCTTGTTCCTTTTCGACGTCTAGTGTTTGTGATTCTCTTAATTCCTGGAATAACCTATCTAGACCTGCCAGTTAATGCCTTAAGTTTTCTCAATAGAATTTTATTAATTATAATTTCGTTTTTTACTGTTTGGCTTGGGCATAGAATTATTCATATGCTTTCTTATTATTTTCAAGCAAGAAGTGCAGTTACTGACTCAAAATTTGACGATATTCTTATTCCTCTTTTAACTAAAACGACATTTGTTCTTCTCTATATTATGGGAGCAATGTATATCGCTTATAGTTTTACGATTGATATAACTGGAGTAATAGCAGGACTTGGAATCGGTGGTCTGGCCTTCGCTTTTGCTGCAAAAGATACCCTTGCAAACTTCTTTGGCTCCATCATGCTTATACTCGACAGGCCATTTGATATTGGAGACTCTATACTCACTGGAGATATTGAAGGAACTGTTGTTGAAGTTGGATTTAGGTCTACTAAAGTTCGCACATTTTATGATTCAATTATCAGTGTTCCAAATGGTAACTTAGCAAATGTGGCGATAGACAATAAGGGCCGCAGACGTTACAGAAGACTTAATACAACTTTAGGAATTGAATACGATACTCCTCCAGAAAAAGTGGAAGCATTTTGTGAGGGTATTAGACAAATTGTTCTTAACCATAAGTGGACAAGAAAAGATAATTTTAATATCTACTTTGTAAACTTTGGTGCAAGTGCTCTTGAGATTCAATTGCAAGTATTTTGGGAAACTCCGGAGTACGCAAGAGAGCAAGCAGAGAAGCACAGACTTATGATCGATATACTCCGTCTTGCTAATGATATGGACATTAATTTTGCTTTCCCTACTCAGACAGTTCACCTTTTTAACGAGGGTGCCAAAAAAGAGCAGACGGTTGATTCAGAGTACTTTAACTATGGGATTGAAAAAGCTAAACAGGTCATAACGAAGCCGCTATCTCTTAAGAATCCAAGAAGTAATGCTGGTGATAAATCTCAGTTTGGTGAAAATGATTTTGGAATTGATTAAGGGTTAACTATAAGCTCTATTAGATCTTCCATTTTTTGGGGTTTTAAATAAAACCCCTCTTTACCCTTTTCTTTATCCTCATTGCTTGAAATGTCTGAGAATAAGATCATAAGAATCGTTCTTGGAGCTTTGCCACCATAGCTTCTTATAAGGTCCATATACTCTTTACCTGAAACATTTGGAAGTCTGAGGTCAGAGATAACAACATCGAAGTCGTGTTTTTTAATCTGCTCAAATGCCTTCTTCCCGCTATCAACTTCAGCTACTAGTCCACCTAGATTAATTAGATGCTCTTTTAAGATGGCACGAACCTCTTGATCATCATCAATTAGTAGAATTTTATAATTTGATAATTTAGCCAATTTCACCCTCTACTTTTATTCTAAGTCGGTCAGTGAGTTCTTTTTTAATTGAGAATTCTACATTTTTTCCAGCGAGGTATTTTGAGAGAACTTTAACTTCACTCTTATCATAATCTTTTTTTATAACCTCTACAAAGGTTAATTTATTAGCGTCATAACATATATCCCAGCCAAGGCTAAATTTAGTCTCAGGGTATGTTCTAATGATTCTTGCTCCTGCCTTTTTAGTCGTTGATCCCTTGAGATAAAGACCTAAAGTCATGGGCTGCCACACTCTATTAATACTTACTAGCTGAGAAAGTCGAGCAATCTCTGGATCGTGAGTGACTCTTATATACTGGTGGCACCAATCATCTTTATCCTTCATAGGACATTCATTATTACTGGGACACGGATAGTGACAATTAAATCCACTTTCAATTAGTTTTTCTCTTAGAGTTAAGTACTCTTTAAAGAAGCTCTTAGTTCCAGGCTCAATAAACATTATTCCATCTGGATCGAGATCTTTAATATATTCTATTGCTCGCTCTACTCCCATCTCATTCACTGAGTGAGTGAAGATGACGATTCTATTTTTTTTCTTCTTGGGGATGATGTTTGAATTTGAAACGATCTCTATATTTTTATCTGGAAAGAGTCCCTCTTTGATTTTAGCTGCTTGTTTTTTCATTAGATGAGAAGTTTCAATTCCATAAAGGGTTGATAAATTCCAATCAAAGAATTCTCCAATAGCAAAAAGAAATGTTCCAGGACCGGAGCCGATATCAATGAGTTCACTCTCTTGCAAAAGATCTTTATATCCTTCTAAGTATTCCATGCAGTGAGAGAATTTAGGAAAATTTGTAGTGAGATAAAAAGCGGCATAAGCGGCGACTAATCGCTCATCAAGAAGGTAGTCATTCACGTCTTCACGAGCGGCCGTAAAGTTATTGCTTACCTTAGTGATAGCTTTAATTAAATCACCTTCGGATTTAAATCGATGAATTAAGAATGGTTTTATGTCAGTTAAGTTCATAGTAAAAAGCCCTCTTGCGAGGGCCATTAAATTATTTGTTATACTTCTCTGAAGTTTTACCTTGGTAAATTTGGCGCGGTCTTGTGATTCTCATTGAAGGATCCTCAACATGTTCTTTCCACTGTGCAATCCATCCTGGTTGACGACCGAGGGCAAACATTACGGTGAACATATTTGTAGGTATTCCTAAAGCCTTGTAAATAATCCCTGAGTAGAAATCTACATTTGGAAATAGTTTTCTTGCTGAGAAATATTCATCTTCTAGTGCTTTTTTCTCTAGGCCTTTAGCTATATCTAATAGTGGGTCTTCAACATTTAGTTTATCTAAAACTACATCACAGTATTTTTTAATAACTTTTGCTCTTGGATCAAAGTTTTTATAAACTCTGTGTCCAAATCCCATAAGTTTGAATGGATCTTCTTTGTCTTTTGCTTTCTCAATAAACTTTTCGTATCCACCACCATCATTTTTAATTTGCTCAAGCATCTCTAGTACAGCTTGGTTAGCTCCACCATGAAGTGGTCCCCAAAGCGCATTTATTCCTGCTGATAGTGATGCAAAAAGATTCGCTTTAGACGATCCTACAACTCTAACAGTTGAAGCCGAACAATTTTGTTCGTGATCTGCGTGAAGTATTAAGAGTACATCAAGAGCTTTTGCAACATCCTCATTTGGCTCAGAGCCAGTCATCATATACAAAAAGTCAGTGATATAATCAAAATTTGGATTCGACTCTATAAACTCTTTTCCCTGACCGTGTCTATAAACAGCAGCAGAAATTGTTTTCAATTGTCCCATAAGTAGAGGAATAATTTTACTTTTCTTTTCATCAGATAGGTCTTGATCAAGAAACTCCGGATAGAATCCAGAAAGCGCAACCATTGCAGCCGATGTAATTCCCATTGGGTGAGCATCTTTTGGAAATGATTTGATAATATTTTTAATTCCCTCAGGTATCTTACTACCCTCTTTCATTTTTGCAGAGAAAGCTGAAAGCTCATCCTTAGATGGAAGTGATCCGTTAATAACTAAATATGAAGTCTCTATAAATGTAGAATTTGCGGCTAAATCCTCACAAGTATAACCCCTGTGCTTTAGAATTCCTTTCTCTCCAGAGATAAAAGTTATATCTGAAAGACATGAGCCAGTATTACCGAGTCCAAGATCGTAAGTGATAAAGCCAGTCGCTGATCTAAGTTTAGAGATATCAACGGCCTTCTCCCCTTCTGTTCCTTCAATGATTGGAAGCTCAATAGACTGATCGCCTAAATCTAGCTTTGCTGTTTTGGACATAAGAATTCCCCTTTTATTGTCATATTATTATTATTTATTTTTATAAGCTTGTATCGGTGCCAACATAGTTTTACTTGAGCACTTTAATCAGACGCTTTCTGACACCAGTGCCACTTTGCACGTAACCTAAAAATCTCGAATAATATCCTACACTTAGCGTCATAAAAGTACCTAATCAGACCTGTTTCTGGGTGTTTAAAGTACATCAAAACAATTAAAATAGAAATTTGCACGGTGTCTATAAGTGACACAAATACTTGGCACATCTCTTGCTCCTTAAAGTGTAAGCCAATTAAGAACACGAAAGTTCTCAACTAAGGGGAAAAAATGAACAAAGCTCATTTAACACACTCACGTCTAATTATGATCCAATGTTTTTTAGCAGTGGTATTAGCGTTCTCTTTCACTGACGCTCTAGCGCAGTGGCACGGTGGTAATGGTGGTGGTCATCACGGTAATCAAGGTCAAGGTGGATATAACTCTCAACCACAAGTATTAAAAGCTCAAATTTTTAAACAACTTCAAGGCTATAGTAAACTAGCTGTCAAAAGCTTAGTTAGCGATGCAACAGGAGCTCGCCTTCAAAGCCTAGAAGTTAAAAAAGTAATTTTAAAAGCAAGTTCAAGAAGAGGAAATGCCCAGGCCACTCTACTTATAAATGGTATGAGAGTAGGTTATTCTCAAACAATTCCAACATATGAAACAAGACTTGTTTTTGATTTAAATAGCTGGTCACAAAATGTTATCGGACAAGATGTGAGAACTATCCAAATCGAAATCAACGGAAATGTTTTAGCTAAAATGGTTGGCCTAAGAGTTAAACCGACTCACTCAGGTGGACAAGGTCAAGGCGGATATAATCAAAATGTTGTTGTAAAGGTTAACCAATCATTTTACGGATCTCAAAGAGTAAGTCTTTCACAACTTACTGCATATGGACCAAGAATCGATGCTTACAAAGCAATCGAAGCTGTAACTATCGTAGCAAGAGGAAGAGGAATGATTCATGTTGCAGGAAATGGTCAAGGACAAGGCGGAATTCAAGTTCAAGGACAAACAACACAGTCGATAAGAGTATTTGGACACACGACAGTGGGAGATTTGATGTTAAGAATCAGAGCCACTGGACAACGAGTAGTGATCGAGCAGATCAGAATTAAATTTAAACGTGGTAACGGTTACTAAAACTAATACACACTTAAATAATATCTCCCCCCAATTATAAGGCCCACTTCGCAGTGGGTCTTTTTAACTTAAATAAACTTAAATAAATTTAATCTTCCAGATACTTTGACTATGAGTTAAACTATATCCATGAAAAATCTAAGCCCAATCACAAAGCGGTACTTACTCTCTTTCCTCTTTATTTTTACTTTTACCCTCATTGGACAGATCATCATCCAAGTCTCGATATCTAATCAAAAAGAAAATTCAAATATAGTAAACATAGCCGGACGACAAAGAATGATCTCTCAAAAGATTGCGAAATTAACTTTAAAAGGCGAAAGAGAAAGCATAGAAATGAATAAAGAGCTCAAATCATTTTTTTCTTCTCATGAATACTTAAAAGAAAAATTACCTGAAGAGTCTTATAAACTCTTAGCACTTGAACCTATAATGGATCAAATAAAAAGTGGTATTCTTTGCAAAGAAGAAAACTGTCAGCAAGTCACGATTGAAACAATAGAAGCCTCGGATGTGTTTTTAACCCAGATGGACAAACTTGTTTTCCAACTTGATAAAAAATTTGACTCGCAAGTAAAAAGGTTGAGTCTAGTTGAATACTCAGTTTTCACTATTATTTCTTTCATTATGATCTATGAATTTTTATGGGTTTTGATTCCGTTCGAAAAAAAGATAGAGCGAGAAAATAGAAAAGCACTCCACTCAGCTAAACTATCCACTTTAGGAGAGATGTCCGCTGGTATTGCCCATGAAATTAATAATCCTCTCGCAATCATTCACGGTTCAGCATCCATTTTAAAAAAGAAAGCTGGAGATGAATCAAATAAATTTGTTGAAAATATTCTCAATGCAAGTGAGAGAATTAAAAAAATTTCAGAAGGCTTACGCCGATTTTCTAGAGGTGACGATCTAGATGAAGTAAAAGAAGAAATATCGATAAACACTGCAGTTGCAGAAGCTATCTATTTCAATTCCTTTTCAAATAGTGATTTCATGGATATAAAATTTTATAATAATAACTTAGAAGATTTTTTAATACACGCTGAACCAACTCAAATATCTCAAGTTCTAATAAATATTATTGGTAACTCAATTGATGCTGTTAGCACTCTGGATAAGCCTTGGATAAAAATTTCGACAGGCAAAAAACATGGAAAAGCTGAAATCACAATCACCGATTCCGGAAGTGGTATCCCAGACAAAAACCTAAAAAATTTATTTTCTCCCTTTTTTACTACTAAATCAGCTGCAACCGGTACAGGTTTAGGATTAAGTGTATCAAGAGAAATTATAAGAAAACTTGGTGGGGATATTGAGTACATCAAAGAAGAAATCAATACCACATTTAAAATTACCCTCCCTTGCGTATAGCAGATTTTTTATTACTTCTATACTTCTTTGGAGATAAAAAACCATCACTGTTCCATATTCCTAACCTTTTACGTTTTGCTATAAATTGAGCTTGGCGATAAATAAACCGTGATTTTTTCGGATAACTTATAGCGTGGCCGGAACTAACCATCATAAGGTTTACCGAGCTGCCTTTTAAAAATATCTCACCTATTTTTCGTTTATATATGTCGATCCCCTCTATATTGAGTTCAACATATTTTCCCTCTATAAGCTTTATAAGTCTTCTTGTAGAAAGTTTTCCAATATTTATTCCATCTACACTTTTTTGATCTGATTCTGGAGCATCAATATTCGAGAGTCTCACAGTAGTAAACCTCTCTCCTTTTTTTAGGATAACAGTATCTCCATCTACAACTCTTACACACTCATAGATTTGAAGTGGCCCAGGAGGAGTCATACCAATTGAGAGAGGAGGTATAGCAAGAAGGAAAAGTAAAAAGTGTGGTGGTATAAAAATTTCTGGTAAGTACTTAATAACTTGCATATAACTGCTCCATGGGCCATAAATCAGCATACAAGTTTAATGCATACCCTGGGAGCTGTAAGTCGTGGATATTAGAGAAGAAGTTAATAAGAATTTTAGATTTGAACTCGTTCATACTGACAAAAACTGCGGAGCACGCGCAGGAATAATTCATACACCTCACGGACAAATTCCAACACCTGTATTCATGCCTGTCGGAACTCACGGAGCTATTAAAGCACTTCAGCCCAGACAGCTAAAAGATATGAATGTTCCCATTATTCTTTCAAATACATATCACCTACATTTAACGCCAGGATCAGACCTCGTTAAAAAAGCCGGTGGCCTTCATAAGTTTATGGGTTGGGACAGACCCATTCTAACTGACTCTGGTGGATTTCAAGTTTTCTCACTTCAAGGAAACTCGATAAATGAAGAAGGAAGCTCATTTAAAGATCCAAGTGGAAAAGATATTCTTCTCACACCTGAGACAAGTATTGAGATTCAACAAAATCTTGGCTCAGACATCATGATGGCGTTTGATGAATGTATTCCATATCCTGCAGATAAAAAATATATTAAGAAATCAATTGATAGAACACACAGGTGGCTCGATCGTTGTATCGAAGCTTGGACGAATCCAAATCAAGCCCTCTTTGGTATTATTCAAGGATCTACTCACGATGAATTTAGAAAAGAGTGTCTAGAAGAAGTTGTTAAGAGAAATCTTCCAGGATACGCAATTGGTGGCGTATCAGTTGGAGAGGGTCCAGAGTTAATGGAGAAAGCTGTTAAGTATACAGCTCCGCTTATGCCAAAAGATAAGCCAAGATATGTAATGGGTGTCGGCATGCCAGAGGATCTAATGATGATCTGGGAAAACGGAATAGATATGAGTGATTGTATTATTCCAACTAAGTTTGCTCGAGGTGGAACACTTTTCACAAATCGAGGAAAGATCAGAATTACACATAAAAACTATAGAAGAGATTTTTTTCCAATTGAACCAAACCTTGATGACTATGTTAATTCAAACTTTACTCGTGCCTATATCAAACACCTTTTTGATTCAAACGAAATATTAGGACAAATTCTTGCGACTGAGCACAATATTTCTTTTTATAAATCATTAGCTGATAGAGCGCGTGAAGCAATCTTACAAGATAGATTTTTAGATTTTAAAAAGGAGTTTTTAAGTGGTTATCAAAAAAATGATGGAAATACTGGCAAAAAACAAAAGCGCTAATTTACTTTTACTTGCTGTGTTTTTAACTTCTTGTTCATCAAGAATAACGGTAAAAAATCCCGCAAATAGATTCATATCTCCAGAAGCAGCTGGTGAAGCTCTGAAAGGAAATGTAAATTTATTCCTAAGCGGTGGTGTTAATTCGGAAGTCAATCTTTCTAAAGAGACGACTAATGAACCTCTCCAGTTTGATGACACACAAAAGTTAGATACACTTATTGGACTTGGAGCCAGTGTTGGAATTGTTAAAAACATCGACCTGCTTCTTCTGTCAAATGGTGATAACTATCCACTAATGTTTGGCTTCAAATATCAAATTCTTGGTGCTTCGAAAAAAGAAAAAAAAGCAAAAGGTCACTCAGTCTCTGTTGTCGCTCTAATTGGTTCTGCTGTAGATGAACAAGAAAACGATGATGCCGTGGAGTTAACTCCACAAGACGATGAGGCAAAAATAGATTTATCGGTAACTTCAAAAGAAGCATCACTACTTTATGGATACAGATTCGACAAAAACTCTCTTTTTTATATGGGACCTCGTTATACTGTGACTCAATTTGACGGAACTCTAGAGACTGACAACGTCACTTTAGATGGTCAAAAGATTGATTATTGGGGTGATTCATTTGCCGGCGTTATGGGCTTCATGTTCGACTTTGGAAGCAATACCAAAATCATGATCGAGGGCTCTCACCAAAAATTGAACTGGCAAAGAACAACTAATAAAACATTCAACACCATCTCTGCAGGTGTTGGATTTAGTTGGTATTAGACTCAATTGCGTAAGATATAATCTCAGTCAGTTTTACAAGGTCCTCATAATCAACATTATGAAAAAGAGAAATACGTAACTGGTTTTGTTCCAGCTTTCTATAACCTTCAATGTCATAAGCTACATTTAGTTCTCTAAGCTTTTCAGTAAGATCAATCGCGGAGTACTTTTCGTCAATATTAATCGTAGCGACAGAAATTGATCTAAATCTCTCTTCAGAAACATAAGGACTTAAGTACTCTTTGCTTTCTGCCCATTTGTAAATGAACGTCGCTTTTCTTCTCGCAAGTTCTACTACTTTGTCTTCGCCAAGGCTGTTGAGAATCTTCAGTTGCTCATTAACATAGAAGAGGTTTGTAATTGAAGGTGTATTGTATGTTTGAAAATCTTGACCATTTTTAATAGCATATTTCCAATTCATTATTTCTGGAATGTAGCGAGTACTTTCATTAATTTTCATCGCTCGTTTAACGGCTTTGGGAGATAGGAAAGCAAAGTATAGTCCCCCTTCCCCAGCAAATACTTTTTGTGGCGAAAAGAAGTAACAATCAACTTTTGAAACATCGATATGGATTTGTCCTGCTCCAGATGTTGCATCTATAACAAGAAGAGTGTTTGATTCTGTTACATCTGGAATCGAATCAATAATAACACCAGTTGAGGTTTCGTTTAAAGTTGCACAAATCATATCGTGCCCTTCAACTATAGTTGGATTCATTCCTGATCCTTGTTCACAACTTTTTTGAGTCGCGTGAATCCATGGAACTTTTGCGTGAGCTTTAAACCACTTAGTAGAAAACTCTCCCGTCGTAAAATGTACAGACGCTTTATCAACTAATCCCAGAGCTAACATATCGAAGAAAAATGTTGCTCCTCCATTTCCAATTATAATTTCAAAATCATCAGGCAATTTAAAGTACTCACGAAGTCCATCGTGAATCTCTTTTACAAGACTCTTAACGGCAGGTTTCCTGTGAGAAGTTCCTAATAGTTCAGACCCCGTATCCATTAAATTTTTTAAAAATGATGCTGGAATCTTTGAGGGACCGACACCAAATCTAGGATCTGAGGGAATTAGGTTGTTAGGAATCTTTAATTGATCAAACATTTTTATCCTTGAAAGCTTGTTCCACGAATAGAACATTCCGCTTCATATTCATCAAGCCACACTTTCTCTTGGTCCGTTAGCATTGATGTTTCTATTAGTTTTGGCTCATAGCCTATATATACAAGTGACTTAAATTTTAAAAAGCCCTCTACACTTGGGTGCTTTTGCACGATTGCAATGTTTTCAATTCTTACTCCACCAAAACCTGGAACATATATACCTGGCTCAATTGAGACTACTTGTCCGACTTTCATTTTGATATCTGTTACTGGACTTATTATTGCTCCGCTTTCATGCACGTGGATACCAACACCGTGACCTGTTCCGTGAGCAAAGTTCATTCCTGCATCGAAAATTGGTTTCCTAGCAAAGGCATCGATCGTAGTACCATTGGTTCCTTCGGGAAAAATGGAGTTTTGACACTGCAGAACACCTTTTAGTACTAATGTGAAAATTCTCTTATACTCCTGATCAGGCTCTATACTGCTAGCCATAAATGTTCTAGTAGTATCCGTTGCAAAACCACCGTCAAAGTATCCACCACTATCGAGAAGAATCATATCTGTTTCTTTAATAATAATATCAGCTTTGGGATTTCCATAATGCATTATTGAACCGTTTGGACCAACACCACAAATGGTATTAAAACTCTGAGAAAAAGAACCTTGCTTTTTATATTCTAAAGAAGTCTTATTATAGATATCGCGTTCAGAGATTTTTTCTCCCTTAGCGACCATGTCTTTAGTCCACTTAATCGTGTTATAAATAGCTTTATTGGCCTTGTTAAAGCCTCTAGTCATAATATCAATTTCAGCTAA
>Ga0307970_1000537_pt1 | contig 22797 bp, 35 predicted proteins | sample OrgLakmetagen712_FD_202093 | JGI IMG/M metagenome (GOLD analysis project Ga0307970, IMG submission 202093) | Saline water microbial communities from Organic Lake, Antarctica - #712 | ecosystem: Environmental > Aquatic > Non-marine Saline and Alkaline > Saline | place: Antarctica: Organic Lake... | reverse complement strand
CCAAGTTTTGCGGTCAGTAACAACTATCGGTGCAGTCGTGTGACCGATGAGCTTGAATCGCTCTAGCGCCTCCGGGTGCTGCGTTAGGTCTACCTTGTCATAGATAATGCCTAGCTTGTCCATAAGCCTTGTAGTGGCTGCACACTGGACGCACGATGGCGTTGTAAACACTTGCACTGGGATTCTCATACTGACGCTCCTGTTTTGCTTGCTATCTCTGGCTTCATGCGCTCTACTGCCACTATTGCGTGGTTGTAGCCGCGCTCTTCTGTCTTAGTAAGAGTCAAGCGGCGCTTTAGACCAACTTCAAAGCTCAGCTTTCTAGTTGCATACTCTGCGCCAATCCTGATGCCATCCTTGTATGCACTATCCATTTGCTTGCCGAACAGCAAGTCTGCGACCTCGTACTTGAAGTCTGACCAGTTTCTAATCATCATTGGTCCAATCCTCTCCGTTGAGCTGAGATATCAGCTTCAGCAGTATTACTGCGGTAGTTTTATTGTTTGCGTTCCATTCACTGTCAGCGCGTTGCTGAATTTCTTCTATGACTGAATTCCAGCCAAGGTCGTAACCAGACTGAAAAAGCACATCTAGGTTTGCGTCAATTTGTTGCTTGAGTTCGTGTACTTTCATTTGTATTCCCTTCTCTAATAAAAGACTAGGGCTTCAAAAGAGTAACTGCAAGCTTATAGAGGCGTATGTTACCGAACCGTTATAAAGCGCTAATCGTAATGTCAGCGCCGGGCAGTCGGTCATCCGCGTAATACTTGCGGGCTATCAGCACAACAACTAGAGCATCGTCGCCCCAGATAAGTCCGTTACCGACCTTGCCGTTGAGTCCCTGAGAAATGCCGTCAAGGGTGCTGCGGCATAGCTTGTCAATGTCTGGTGGCACTATAGGAAAAGCCCGCTTAGTCAGTTTGACCGAAGCCGGGCGAGCTAGATAAAAATCTATTTCTACTTGCACTGGGCCTAACAGGAATATGTGGTCATCTGTTACCCATTCGTGACAGGCATCTGCGATTGCCTTGCGCCACGGTTTTAGAGTCTTGGCTGATTGTTCTACTACTCTGCCGTGATAGACAGCTTTGGAGCCTTGTGGTGCCGGATTGCCAAATACCTCAATCTTGATTGACATACCAATCCCTGTAGACAGCAATGAGATGTAGGGCTGCCCACACAAAGGCGATGGTGCCAGTGATAGGTTCTGCCTGTGTGCCAAGTAACACAAGCAGCATTGCAGTGAACAGCCCCACAAACTTAACCATCAGAACGGAGCGTCCGAGCCAGCCTTGATGAGGGGGTTGTTTATGTGAATAGCAGCAGTGCGCTCTAGGTTGCCAGTGCGCTTGCTTGTGAATTCCTCGACGCGAGATGACAGGTCGCCAACAATCTCGACAACATCACCTTCACTAAATTTCTCGTCTGTCCATACTTTGTAATACTCGTCGCGCATCTCGCCTAACACCATAACCTGAGCCTTTGCGGTAAAGCCCTTTGAGTTTAGGAAAGCTACTGTTGCGTCTGTAATCTTGATTTGTGCCATGTTCTTACCCTTCTATGTGTGCCGTCTGCACACAATCGTTGTTACCACAAGTCCTGATGCCGTGGTGTACAGGGTGTCCCTCGTCGTCAATCGGTGTAACTAAATCTACTCCGAAGTTACCGTGCCAAGGCAAGCAAGCCTTATCTTCTGTTCTTATTGTTGTTGCTTTTGTTACTCTACAACTCTGACAAAGCATTCGCAACTTTCTTCTTTTGCGATTTACCTCAAAGGTATAACCGCAGCGATGACAGTCAACGAATTCAAACACACTTCAACTATAGACGTTTTTCTTAGCCCATGTGTGTAGTTCTTTTTGCGATTTGAACATAAAGTCCGTAAAATCGTTGTCCTTGCAGGGTGATTCAAACATCCGCCACTCGTCTGCTTTCTCCGCTAAGGCTCTGCAACAGTCTGTACACGACATGACTTTTATTTGGTGAATACAGATTGGCTCAGGTGCGACGTTAGTTGGTGTTGGCTCGTCGTTGACGTTCTTAGTTGCTCGATGCCTAGCTTCCTTAGCCCAAGAGACAATGTGACGAGGCTCTAGGTAGTTGATAGTTGCATCTTGCCTTGCGAGTATAAGCGCAGCCCTAGCTGTGTCAAAGTCTAGATGCCCGATAACTGACTGCCAAGCAGCAGCCATAGCCTCATCAAGCCTTCTGTTGTCAAGGACTGCTATTTCCTTCAGCAGCATCTTTGTCTCATTAAGATTCATTTCCCCACTCCTTCATTATTCGTTGTTGTTCCATTTTTTGATGTTCTCTGTCGTTACGAGTTCTGGCAAAACGCTTAGCTCTCTCTTGCTCCGTGTTCATCCACTTCTGAAACGCAAGGTCCCAGTTCTTCATCGGCTTTCCGTTAGACCTCCAATGAAGGCAGAAGTTTTCTGTTTGTAGCCGAGTATCTACGTCCGGCCATTTAGTCACAAACATAGCCATCAACTTGTCATTGGGTTCCCATTCATCCGGCAACCTTGTTGCCCTGACGGTTCTAGTAATGGTTCTTTGATGGTTATCTAATGGTTCGGGTGGTCTGGACACCACCCCCCCCGTGGTCTGTACACCACCCCCCTGTGTCGCAGATGCCATCCCCCCCTGTAGTATTTGTACACGGGTGGTCTCCACACCACCCCCCTTCTTTTTGCGGTGCTGAGAGCTTCTATCGCAATCGTCAGGACAGGTAAGTGTAATCCTGTATCTGTTGGTAATACCCTCTCTGCGTTCTTCAGTCAGTTCGCCTAGCTCCATCAAAGCGTCTATTGAGCGCTGGACTGTTCTCCTGTTTATGCCGCCTGCAAGCCTGCCAATAGTTTCGATAGCTGGCCACGCTCCTTCTTCGCCCTCGAAGTTGGCAATCGCAATTAGCACCAGTCGGTTAGAGTATGTTGACTTTGAGTGGTAAAGCGACAGTGCCAAGGCTGAAATGCTCATCAGGTTCCTTTCTTAGATTAGGTAGCTAGGAGGCTCAGTTTCGTGCTTGCCGCCTTGCTTGTCAAGTGAGTACCAGATACGACGTGTGTAGTCAAGTATCGGATGGCCGGGTGCAGAGAACTTAGAGGCTTTGTGTCCGAAGTCCCTTGCCTCAGCAGCCACGTTAGCGTCGCTTTCCATGCGCAAGTTGTACTCAGAGCAGATGAGAATGACGTTCTGTAGGTTGTCTGCGATTTTAGAGCCGCCCATGCCTCTGTTCTGGACATGGTGCGGTACAAGGTCGTTAGATTCGCCGCAGTGCCAGCACCACAGGTCGCGAGCGCGTAGCTTGCGCGTTTCTGCGGCTTTCACAGTCGCGTTTCAGCTTGCATTAGTTTGGCTTGAGTGGCTGTAGCCATCAGTGCGCTTTCCAATGACCGAATCTTTACACGGACTCGGTTCGCCTCAGCCTTGCGTAAATCGCGCTGTAAGCGTGCGTCAGCGGCTTCAAGGCGTGAAAGGGCAGTTCTATCCGCCACAGTGCCTTCAGCACGTATAAACGCCTTCTGTTCGATTAGGTCTAGCGTGTTTTCTGCTATCGCTAATTCGACTTCGCATTCGTATAGAGCCTCAGACCCCCGGCGGTTCTCCGCCGTCAGGTCCGCTATCTCCTTTATTATCTCTGAGTGCAGCACTTAGCACCAACAAATAATGAATGACTTCATTGTTCCAGAACTTAGCCAGCTCATGCCGCCCCAGCTTTCTTGCTAGGTGATACGCTTCCTCGGTTTCCCGAATCTTCGCCTTCAGCACTGAAAGATTTTGCACGTTCAGCCAGCCTCTCTAATACATCGGTAGTCGCGCCTTCGCCCTTTGCTTGAGCGTATAGCCAGCGTAATCCGTCTACATCTGTAAGTTTAGATGCCTCTGCTTCATAGTCTCTTAAACTTGGCTTAGGGTAGTCTGTGAATGTTTTGACACTGCCCACTCCACGCTGCACCTTTTCCATTTCTTCCCTAGATGCCAAGGTGTTTAAGTCTTTATTCATGCTGTAACCCATCACCATTAGCGCTCGCCCAAGACTTGACGATTCTGAGTTTTCCATGGCGGAGGTCTGGTTTGCACCCGGTCCACCGTCTATTTCAAATGCGTGTCCAGTGGCTTTAGGTAGGTTGTTGGCTTGGTCGCCAGCAGTTAGGTACAGAGACGTCTTGATAACCCAGATTCGCTTTACGTTAGGGTCTTTTGCGTCCCAAGAATCATACTCGTTTGCGTTTATCCACTGGGTGACGATTCGCCCATCTTCGTGGTCTGCGTGAAACTTAGCCAGTCTTTCTGCGACTGTGCTGTACTTGCTTAAATCAAACTTCATCTTCATCCTCTGTTTCTTCGTCGGTTTTTATAAATCCCCAACCTGCGTCCATGTAGAACCACAGGTCTATTTCTTCAAGCGAGATGCGCTCTAGGATTCCGTCTGCCAGCTTCATGCCGTTTATCAGTCCGGTAATTAACGTGTCTCCTTTACGGAGTCCCACGTAGCTGCCAAGCCCTATCTCTAGAGGCTCTGATTCTCTTTCTTCACTCATAAGTTTGCTTTCTTGTTTACTATCAAAGACGGGGACCCGGCTCTGAGTTGTCGTGATGCTACCCGGACAGTGTTTACCACTCCCCACTTTGCAGAACCCATAGTATCTAAGGTCCTTGATTTGAGCAACATTAGGTACTTGTAACCCTCGTCGGCTGCTATCTGAGCGCGATAGAGTTCTTCGCCAAGAGGTCCTAGCTCGACTTCTACGCCCTCAAGGTCAGGGTTCATGTATCTGACAGCGTTGTAAGTGGCTTCTGAGCCATCCCAGTTAGGCTTTGTCTCAGTCTTGACTGAATTCCAGAATCGCTCAAGGGCAGTGTTCTGCACGTCTATTATGTCTTGGTTGTAAGGCACGTCGTATTCGTTCCAAGTCATTCCTGCAACTGCAACGATGATGCCCTTCTTTATCTTTGTAACTCCCATGTAGTGCTGCACCTGAGCTAAGTAAGCCCTAGGCACATCATCCCAAGTTGTCCTAGCGGTCTTGACTTCAATAACCATTAGCTCGCCAGTTACCCGGTGCTTAGCAATCGCGTCAGGGTTAGCGCGTCGGTAAGAGCAATGCTCATCTTCGTATGTGCCAGTCTCAAAGACTTCCCACTCCGGGTATTCCTCGGCCCAGAGCATAAGGATTGGCGCTTCAAAAGCTTTACCGAACCGAATTGCCCAGTTCTCTTTTATCTCTGACGGTATTAGGTTTAGCTTCTTTGCCCACAAGGCGTAGGCGCTCTCCCACGGGTTCAAACCTAGTATGGTGCCTACTTCACTACCCCCGATGCCTAAAGACCGCGCAGCGTGCCACTCAGGGCTTCCCGGAGGGTATATGCCAAGTAGCTTTGCTCCGTTCAGCGTTTCCGGTGCGTACAATTCCATATTTATCTCCTTTTGTTGGTATTGTGAAGATTACTATGAGCAACGGACAGATTACAAGTAGGTATATTAAACTGTTATCAAGCATTCACCAAGAAGGTGGCGTTCCTTGCGAAAGAGTTCCGGCTTTGTTCTTTCCGGAAGATTTAGACACGACTGAATTGCGAGCCGCAGCAACTAAGGCTGCAAAGGCTTTGTGTCATTCATGCCCGATTATCAACGAGTGCTTTGAGTTTGCTGTCGAGACTGACCAGAGGCACGGCGTGTGGGGCGGCACATCGGCAGACGAAAGATAGTTAAAGACAACCGCACCACCTCCTGATTGCTCAAAAGACAGTGCGGTGTTAATACCTTGCTTAGGGGTCGCACTAGGAATCGAACCTAGACTTCAACCCGTATTGGGGCTGTCTCTACCATTGGACTATGCGGCCTTGTGCTTACAATGCTAGCACGCTTTCCAGCTTGCTTTATTGCACTCTGCTGAGTAGTGTTTCACCATGAACTCAGAACAAGCGCACACAGCCCTAGCCGACGGCATAAAAGAAACAGGCGCACCAGCGTGTCAGGAATCAGACCCAGACGCATGGTTCCCAGAAGGTGCCAACGGTGGCGTAAGAAGCGCTGCTGCAAAGCTTTGTGGTCACTGCCCGGTACAGATGCTCTGCTTGGAGTTTGCACTAATAAATAACGAGCAGCACGGTATCTGGGGTGGCGTGAACACAAGAGAGCGCAACCGAATGAGAAAAAAGCTAAGCGCTACTTCTTTGTAATAATTGAGGTAAGTATTGACAGCAAGGCAGAGCCAGCGGCAATGCTGAAGAAGCCTACCCAGTCAACACTAAACAGACCTACAGTTCCGCCGCCTAAGAAAGCGACGCCTGCCTGAGCAAAGGTCTTTATTGCACGTTCTCCGGCAAACTGCCAGAATTCTAAACTAAACATCTCCATTAGTCCAATCTTGATTGTTTTTTCCGTCTTGCCACGATGCACTTACAGTGTACGCCGTTGTGATGATTGAGATAAGCGATACGCCGCCAGTTATCAAAGTCACTCCGACACCCCACTGGTCAACTAGGAATGTCAAAGCGCCGAAGACAATCATTCCAAAACCTAAGCGGTAAGAGCCGAAGATTATTTTCCGCCTAAATTTCCAGCTTGCTCCGACCTTAGATTCAGGCTCGTCTTTTAGCAGGAACGCACCGTCTACCAGCTTGCTTATGTTTTTGCCGATTGCGCTCATTACTTACCACCGAACAAGTGCCAGAACCTGCCGCGCTTATTCCCACCGGGTACGGGCTTAGGAGCTGTCTTTTTCTTTGCTACCGGAGCAACCATTGGAGGAGCCGGTCTTTTTACGGGCTTCTTTACATTGGCAAGAATTAGCTTGTAAACGTCAACCTTGTCAGACGTTACACCGAACACGCCTTTGAGCGTTCTCGAGGCTGTGACGTGGACGTGAGGCCCTGAACTAACCCCACTGTTACCAAGAACTCCTACGGTCTGACCTTTGCGTAGCTTCTGTCCGACTCGGTAGCCCGGCTTAGAATCCATGTGGCAGTATCCGAGATGCCAGACAACGCCGTCTTTATCCATAGCTGTCTGCACGACAACCCAACCAAGAACCTCTGAGTACTGAATCAACCGAATTGTACCCTTGGCGATTGCAGGAATGCGTGTGCCAAGTGGTCTTGCCCAGTCAGTGCCGGAGTGCGGTTGCATACGGTTTGCTTTGCGAAAGTTGCTCATCTCGCCATAGTGGGAGGTTATGTATTTAGCGTCGTAGACTAGCCGCCAATCAGCAGTCCTGTCAGAAAAGCGTCTCACTTTGATTTCCTTGGCTTGTATTTCTTACCCATTGAGTAAGCTTACTAACCCGACTGCCACTGCTCCAAGTGTTGCGCCGTAGACGCCGTAAACAAGGCGAGCGATAAGCTCAACCTTTGCTAAACGAGTTTCCATATTGGCAACCTTTTCAGGGAGATACTTCAAGCCACGAAGCTCGGCAAACATCTCGATTTGATTTTCGTTCACTTCCATAAGCTTTTCATAAACCTGCACGTTAGTGATGCGTACGGATGTTCCTTCTTCAGCCATTGTTATACATTCCCTGTGTTTGTGGATGGGAAGGCTCTACCTCGGCCCCAGATTATTCTGACCGCTCCGCCAGCTCCGTCACTGCCGTTATTGCTTGCAGAACCAGTTGCACCGCCGCCGCCAGCTCCGCCGTAAGCTCCACCCGGACCGGGAGTCGTAAAATTGCCACCACTTCCTGAACTTCCACCAGAGCCACCGCCACCGGGACTGTTATCGTTTCCTGTACCCGCCGAGCCGTTAGCACCTTCACCAAGTAAGCCAACACCACCGCCACCAGAAAGTGTACCGCCACCGCCACCGCCACCGCCAGTACCTGGATACCCACCAATGCTAAGGTAGGCATTTCTGCCTCCACCGCCTGCCCCTGAGTAACCACCAGCTCCACCGCCACCCATATAGTCATATCTGTTTGCGTTGCTTGCACCGGGGCCACCAGAGCCACCGCCAGACCTAGCAGTACCGCTTCCAGAACCACCAGAGCCACCATTGTAGGTATAACCGCCGTTCCCGCCACCCGCTTGTAAAAAGCCAGCAGAGCTAAACCAGCTTGCGCTACCGTTTCGACTTGCAGGAACTCCGCCACTACCTACAAACAACAAAATTTCTTGGCCACCGTTGACGCTGATGTTATTACCATAAGATAAAGCTCCGCCGCCTCCAGTACCGTTGTCTTGAGTGCCTGCTGCCCCTCCGCCAACACACACTACTGAGATAGAAGTCACCCCAAAAGGAACTGTGAAAGTGTGCGAGCCTGCCGAAGTAAAAGCCTGCTGCCCAGATTTGTTTACAACGGTAGATGCAAGTAGTGCGAGTGGTAAGAATCCCATTATGCTGCCGTAACGTTTCCAGTGACCCTGTAAGAGTTAGTGCCAAGGCAGATTATGCCAATGAGTGAGTATTGTCCGTTAGCCGTAAATGACTCACCTGTACCAGATACACCGTCGCCAGATAGGACTACAGTTCCGTCACCCTCAATAGTTAGCGAAGCACCGTCTGCAAAGATAGCAAGTTGTTGTGCGGTTGAAAAAGCTGTAGCGACATTTATAGTAATTGTTGCCGCAGACGTGAACTGTAGATACTGGTCAGCGTCAGTGTCCTGAATTGTGTAAGTGCTTGCCGCTGAAGATGTGAGCGTAGGGTCAGAAGTAACGACTTTCCAAGATGTGCCGTCGTAGACCTGCACTGTGTTTACATCTTTTAGGTATGTAACCATGCCCTCGGTGACTGCCGCTCCGAGAACTGTCGTGCGGTCTGAAGCATCGTCATAGACCTGAATCACTTGGTCTTGTAGATAGCCTTGCACGTTAGCTGCTGTTAGCACTTCACCTGCGGCGAATACTTTTCTTCCTAGACCTGCCATGATTCTCCTATGTTATGTCTCTAGTTTACCAAGCGAGTGACAGTCGGCGTTATTCGCCAATCTCAAACTCGGTTGCTTCCCAGTCAGTCAGTTCTTCGTTCCACGAATACATTAGTTTGTCGTCTGGGTAAGGCACTGGTGCTTCCCATTGTGCGCTTTCCTCAACTAGCAACCAAGAAGCGTAGGGCTTAGGTGAGATAAACGCGTCACGCTCTGCGTCGTAACTGAATCCTATGCCAGCGTAGTTCTTGCGAATGTTGCCGTTGTAAGAAGTACGAACGCAGGTCTGACCTCGAAACTCACCGTAGTAAGCTTCCCAGTTTGAGATGCCGTCAACAGTTTCATCTTCATTGCGCCCGACTATCACCTCGGTAACAATGTTGTTCTCGTCTAAAAAGGCGTAATGTGCCAATTTATCTCCTTTCCTAAGCGAAACTAATGTTGTCTGTGCCAGCGGTGAATGTTGTTACCTTGAATCCGCCCGAGGTTGCAGTTGAGCTAGTTAACCCGCCGCCGATTGTTAGCGTGTAGCTGTCTGGGTATTTGATAATTACGATTCCTGAACCACCAGCGCCCCCAGCCGGAAAGTTAAAGTCAAATCCACCTGACCCACCACCCGAACCAGTATTTACAACGCCTGCCGAACCTGGTGTTGAAGCGTTATCTGCTCCGTTACCGCCACCGCCGGAACCACCAGTACCAGCAGGGCCTCTTGAGTCCCAGTTACCTCCGCCGCCACCGCCGCCACGAGTTACTGATGTTCCCGTAATAGACGAAGCAACACCATTTCCACCGTTTCCAGCCGTAGTCCCTGAAGTGTCACCACCTTGCGCTCCAGCTCCACCGCCACCAGCACCAGGAAAATCGCTACCAGTGTGTAGTCCACCATCGTATCCTTGCCCAGAAGTACCTGCTAGTCTCGCACCAGCTTGTATGCTTCCTCCGTCACCGCCACCTGCACCGCCACTTGTTCCTGTATTATTTGCCCAAGACCCACCAGCCCCACCACCAATACTTGTAATTGTGTCGAATACTGAATTTACGCCCTGCGAGCCTCTAGGCCCACTTCCAGGATAGCTATGTCCAAGTGCGCCAGCGCCCCCACCACCAACGGTTACGGTGTAATTTGTCGAGGCAGCTAAAGTCAAAGCTGATTCCGCACTTGCTCCACGACCTGAAGTACCTGCGCTTGTACGGTAGCCACCTGCACCACCGCCACCGCCAAGTGTTCCGCCACCACCACCACCAGCGATAACAAGGTAATCAACTGTTAGACCAGCAGTGCCGCTTGAGTAGAACTGCTTCCAAGCGCCACCAATTTTAGTATGGCCTTCTGTAATCTCTTTCCAAGTGCCGCCAACTTTTGCGTGTATTGTAGCGACATCTTTCCAAGCGCCACCGATTTTTGTGTGCGCCGTCATCTAAGCCTCGTACACTAACCAGACATCGCCGTCCAAACCGCTTGACGGTGCTGAGGTTGAAAGCGTGATGTTCCTAACCACGTTAGAACCGGTTGCGGCTGTTGTTACTGCGCCGTTTGTTTCTAGTACCCTAGCGTCTAGTTGTGTCTGTACTGCCGAGGTCACGCCATCTACATAGTTTAGTTCTGCGGTAGTTGCGGTTACCCCGTCAAGAAGATTTAGCTCTGTTGCGTCTGCCGTTACACCGTCAAGGATGTTCAGCTCTGCGCTTGTTGCGGTCACGCCGTCCAAGATGTTTAGTTCGGCTGCTGTGGCTGTTAGGTCGCTTATCTGTGAGGCAGGGATTGTTACCGCGCTTAGATCCACATTTAGAGTTACGTCGCCAGTAGTTCCGCCACCTGTTAGTGCGGTTCCAGCGGTTACTGCGGTTATGTCACCGGGGTTTGAGATGTTCTCCCAGACTGCGCCAGTGTAGTACTGAAAAGTCTCGGTAGATACGAGGTAGCTCAGCATCCCCTCGGATACGCTGTCGCCAAGTTCTGAGGTTCTGCCTGCCGCGTCAGCAAACTTCATTACGGTTTGGTTTTGAATGTATGTCTGAAAGTCACCAGCTTCTACAACTTCGCCGATACTCCACTCTTTGTAACCTGACATCTTATTCCTAACTTACCGTCATGCCCGCTGAGAGGCGGCCAAAGATTGCATCGTTCAAGGTCCACGCGCTAGTGCCTACAATTAGCACGTTATCTTCGTCTAGTCTACCAAAGTTAGAATCGTCCAGAGTTAGGGCAAAGTATTTGATTTCTTGGAAACCGAATGTCATGTTGTGACTGTTCGGCATCTTAGAATGCGAGATTCTTATTACTTGTAGGTACTTGACAATAGGTTCGCCGATGTTGTTGGGAGTAAACTCCACGCCACAAACATCACCTATCTCAAGAGCAAAGATTTGAGCTTGCTCTGAGGACTCCAGCCCATCTACACTAATGTCTAGTGTTTCAACTCTAAACTGTGGTCGAGAGTATAAGTCTGCGTAAAAGAGGGCTAGTTCTACTGATTGACCGTCTGTTTCTCCAAGTAAGCCAGTTTGTATGTAATCTCGCTGACCGAACGTACCTATTGAATTACTGTCAGAAGCAGTGGCTGTTGCTCCGCCCTCGTTGGCAATAGTAATGCTATTGAACAGCAGTTCTGAGCCGTAGACGATGCCGATGCCAGTGTAAGGTATTCCTTCTTTCTGATTGAAGAACAGAGTGCCAGCGGTGTTAGGGTACTGCCTTCTATTTCTAAAAGTAAGATTTCCTTCTTTGGACATAAATAAAACGCCAGCCTCGGTAGAGGATACGTTCTGTAGGTAGCTTAGGGCGTTTGTATTTTCTTCTATCGCCTGATTGCCACAGCTTACTGTTCCGCTTTCTATGTCGCGTAATCTGCTGTCCCAGTTGACTGAATCCAAGATTGCCGAAACACGCGCTCCTGTAGATTGGATTGTGGGAGTTGAGGCAGAAAGTGTTTGTGTAGCTAAAATCGTTGTGCTGTCAATTATGTCAGCCTGAGCCAGCGAGTCACCGTTTGGCAAGTAGCTTAGATTCCAGTCTTGCACCTGACCAGTAAAGGCAAGAGCCGACCCCATTGAGATTCTTATTTTTCTCTGTGGGATTATGTTTCCATAAAAAGGCGAGCTTGTGTATTCAGGGTCAAAGCTACGGTCATGATTATTGAATACGATGCTTGCTGACGCGGCAGGAAAGTTTGCAAACCTTTGAGGCTTGCCTCTTGTTATTTCTATACTTCTTACCCACTCGGTCACATCGTAAAACGCAACTCCGCCGATAAAGTAATCAGGGTTGTCCAGAACTCCTGCGACTGCATCATCTAGCCTGAAGAAAGGTCCAGAGAAGGCATCGGTTGGTGAGAAACCGATTTCTACTTTTGGTTGCACATAAGGCATTTTATCTCCCGGTAATTACTGGTATGACGTTATTGTTTGCAGAGTTGAAGTGAGCCAGCCCAGAAGCAAAGGATTGACCGTTTGAGTAGCTGTCAACACGGCTTGTAGATGCGGGGGCAGTTACATTGTAATAGTTGTTCACTGTTTGCCCGCCAGTAGCCATTGCCATTGCTTGCACCTCAGCACTGGTTAGTCCAGCAGTAATTCCTCCAAGGTCATTGGCCGAACCGCTCTTTATGTCTTGTCTTAGAGCCTCAAATCCGCCAAGCTTTCCTGTAACGCCTGCCCTGACTGAACTAGACAAGTTTTTGCCTAGAGCGGCATTGGCACCAGCAATTAGTTTGTCAAGTTCTTGCAGTGCGGGGTTTATTTTTGGCATTTCAGGCACAGCTATGTTTCTTATTTGTTCTTCTGCATCAGCGATTGCTTGGTCCCTGCGTGAGTTAGTGACCTTGCCTACTTCAGTGGCTAATGTTGACTGAAAAGCTTTGTTGAAAGCTTCTGCCATTGCGTAAGCTGCGGTTTCCAGCTTCTCCTGCTCTGACAAGATGCCTTCAATAAGACCGTCAACCAAGTCAATACCAGTGCCGTACAGCGTCGTGGCTACTTCTTCGCCAAGGTCTGCACCGAGCTGGTTTATCTCGGCAAAGATTGTGCTTATCTCGCCGACAGTCTCAGAGCCACCATCTACAAGCGCCTGAGCTGTTTGCCCACCTGCTTCTACGCCGGACTGAACTAGCTGGTTAAATAGCTGCGGGTCAAGCCCCATGTCGCGCAGCGTTCTCAGGTTGGCAGCAAAGTCTCTAGCTTTGCTCGCCATGTTCCTGAAGCCGTCAAGAAGCCCTGCGGTCTTGTCCTGCACCTTTTGAATGGTTTCTTCGTAATCGCGAGTGACCACAACGTTGAAGGCTCGTAGGCTCCCAGCAAGGCTCACAACGCTTCTAGTGACCTCTGTGATGGTCCTAGTCTCTGTTTCGTCCTTTAGTTGCCCAAAGATACTTGTGAGGCTCATAGCCCCCGTCAGAGCCGTCTTGTACTCATCTATAAGAGCTTGTGACAACGAGTAGCGACTTGCCATGTCGTCACGCTGGCGCTGTATAGCTTGTAGGGTCCTTAGCTCTTGCTGGGCAAACTTACGAAGCTGGTTGTAGCCTGCCTCGAACAAGTCTCCATTACGGAACGCTGACTGCAATGACCGCTCTATGTTGTCTAGCTGAGATACGACAGCCTTTTCAAAGCTGCCCATCTCTATAGCGATAGTTGGCAAAACATCGAAAGCAGATAGTAGGTCCGTAAAGGTTAGCTTTAGGTCCTCGGCTTGCTGAACAATGTTGGCTATTGTTTCTACTAGTCGGTCATTGACGGCCTTTACAGCAAGGTCGTACTCATCCCATGCAGCAGCAGCGTCAGCAAGTTCCTGAGCGCCAGCAGCTGTCCTGTAGAACATCTTTTCAAGGTCGCCAAGTGAGATGATGCCTTGCTTTATCTGAATCCAGATGTCCATGAAGTTTTCAGAGCCAAGGATTTGTTCAATAAGGCCCTTTGAGCCTGTCATCTTTTGGAGCTGTAATCTTGCTGTTTGCTTGTTTACTTCCTCTTGCAAAGAGTCAAAGAACTTCTTTACATAATCTACTGCTTCTTCTTTGGGGCTAGAGCCTCCTGTAGGCCCAGTGCTGCTGCTACCGAACTCCGCAGCCAGCAAGGCATCGAGAACCGCTTTCTGTTCGCCAATGTAGACAAGTCCTGCGTAAGACATTTTGTTAATGTCCATAGCTGCATATCTAGCCAGTCGTGCAATGTTGCCAAAGATGCTGGCCCAGTCAGGCTGAGTCAAAAAGTATGCTATTTGGGAAGCGTTGAAGCCCATGAGCTTGAATTCGTCTGCGGCCTTACTCTTTGCAGCTACCTCGCCTATTTCTGCAAACACTGCTGCCAGCCCGGTTAGCTCACCTTCGGCATCTTTGGTGTAAAGTCCTATGCGCTCTAGCTCACGCTGGAAGTAGGTCAGCTCAGGACCGGCATCTGCCGCTGCCCTTGCTGCAATCTTAAAAGCAGTTGCAGCTTCTCTTGCCGAGGTAGAAGCGGCTCTAGCTCCCTGACTGACTGTTTCAAAGTCTCCGCTGACTCCGCGAGCTGCTTGCTCGTTTCTAACCATGTTGTCATAAAGGGTAGCAAAAGCATTGCCTATGTTTGCAAGTTGCTCTTTAGCGTTATGGGTAATAGCCCTGCTATTTATGAACTCCATAAACTTGCTGTTTGCTGCTGCATCACCAAGCTTATTTAGCTGGAATTTTGCTGCACCTATAGTTGCTGACCAAGTATCAAAGAACTGAATTGCAAACTTCATTATTCCGTTTAACACGGTCATGGCAAGGTTTAGCGGTCCTGCTACCAGAGTTGCCAAGCCACTGAGCAGCTCTATAACGGGCTGCATAAATACGATTGTGTTACGCAGCGTTTCTGCAAGAGTTAGGAATAGCGGAGTTAGGTTGGTAATGCCGTCAGCCAAGGCATCAGAGACCTCAACAAACTCTGGACCGATGCTTTGTGCTATTTCCGCAAGACCGTCAGTAACCTTGGCGAGCGGCTTTTGCAGCGGCTCACCGAACGCGACTGTAAGGTTCCCAGTTACGGCTGCAAGCTTTGACTGTGCAACATAGAGAGTGTCAGCAGCTCTAGTAAAGGCTCCGACTGAATCGTCTGCCCTTTCAAACAGGAGTGTTAGACGCGCTGTTGCTTCAGCGTTTGCACGCTCAGCTCCGGTCAGGTCACCTAGTCCTTGACTAGCGAGATAAGCGTTTATCTCATTTTGCTTCATGGCCACACCGAACTTCTCGATAGGGTCATACTCACCACGGAACAGAGCGGTGATAGCTAGTAGCGCATCTTGCAGGTCATAACCATAGGTCGTAGCAAGGTCCTGAGAAAGAGTTACTAATCTCTGTGTTTCGTCTGCCGACTCTGTAACACTGAATCCGTACTGCTTTAGAACCGAACCCAGAAAGATTGATGCTTGAGAGGCTTGTTGCTGAGAAATTCCATAATCTTCTACTTGCTTTGTAAAGTTGTTAATAGTGCCAAAGGCGCCTTCAAAGGTTTGCTTTAGGGCAAGTATGTTTCGCTCAAACTTCTGGGTCTGCTCTATAGCATCGCTTATAAAAGCCTTAGAGCTTGTTAGTGCCTGAAATGCACCGAACGAGCCAGCAGCTACACCTATCTGCTTTGCTAAGGCACCGAAGTCTTTGCCTGCGCCGAGAACGGCTGTACGAGCTTGATTTAATCCTGCGCTTTTGAATACCGACGCAATGGTCAGAATAATTGGGGCTGCCATTAGCGGGCCGTCCTTCTATTGGTTTCGTAAATAACCATGTCTATCAACTTACCAACATTCTTCCGATGAGTAGGCTGGTGCTTTATAAATGCCGGGTAAGCATAACGCGAGCCTGTGCTGCTTCCTTTAGCCTTGGCTTTTGATAGGTTTTGCACAAAAGTTTCACTGTTTGTTGCGTTTATTTTGTGAGTCCTTGTAACTATGCCTCGTCCAAACAAGTCTATTTGGTAAGGCTGGGTGCGATACCTGCCATTAGAGTACATTGACCTTCCGCCACGTCCTGCCATATCAGCAAGGATTAGAGGCGCTTTCTTTACTCTGACACGAACTATTGAAAGTTCACCGTCTTGACCCAACTTGAGTTTTGATAAGTTTCTGTTTGCATTCCTACTCTTGTAGTTGACGTCAATACCAGCAGAAGTGTTAATTGAGAAATAGTTGTTGTACCAAGATAGACGTCCGTTGTCACCATTTACTGTGTTAAAGCCGTCATAGTACCGACGAGAGTTTGCTTTTCGCGTTGACCAACTGTTGTTTTTGTTTATTTTTCTAGGGCCGAGTGGACCGCCGGGTCCTACTTTTGAGAAAGCGTCTCTAATGTCGTTTCTGGCCGGGACACCAATCTTGCGTGCTTCGCGCTTTAGCTTTAGAAAGATTTCTGGGGCTACTTCTTTTAGCCTGCGCTCCAGCGCAGCCATATCCGTCATTTCAATGGAACCCTTGTTGCCGTTAGTACCAAGCACTCTAGCTAGGTCGTAACTGCCAACGTCGCCGTAGGAAGAAACCTTACCGAATCCTGTTGCGGCTCCAACCATGTACGAGCGACCCAAGCCACCAAGCAAAGCTGCAAATACCACAACCACCGCCTATCTTCTAAGTCAATTCTACCCTAAGAGAAAACCCCCTCCGGAGAGGGGGCTTCTTCAGTTCTTAGGAGTGTTTTTTGCAACCATCCAACGGTACATAGTCCACAGCATTCTGTCGTCTAGCTGCATAAGCTCTCTTGGCGAGATACCTGTCTCAACTGCTATACCTGCGATATACCAATGAGCAGAGCTTTCGCCAAGACCCTTTATTTTGGGTCTGCTTCACTCTCACCGACGCCATCTACAGTGTCTAGCCATTCTTCATAGTTAAGCTTTGTAGACTTTGTTCGCTGCTCTGAGTGCCACGCTAGGAACAGCAAGTGTCCTAGGCGCTGCTCAGATGCAAGCTTTCCGACTGAAATGTTGAACTTGTCCTCGAAGGCAACCAAGTCAGACGTGCTGGCTGTAATTGACTTCTCGGTTCCATCCGCGAATTTGATAAGTAGGTTGAATCGCATTTTAGTTTCCTTTTCTTATGATGTAGCGTAAGTGATGGCACCTGTGGTCGGAAACGATACTGAAAAGGTTCCAAGGTCGCCTACTGCACCTGACACGGGTGTGAAACTTGTAATCAAGCAAGAAACCGTGTAAAGAGGCGTGTCCGTGCCGGCTGCTGTTCCGTTACCTGCTACTAGTGTAAAGACCACTACAGTTCCTACTGTGTCTAGAAACAGCGTAGATACAGCGTCTACGCCGAAGTCCTGATGGAAGTCGAGCGAAAGAGTCCCAGACTTAAGTCCACCGATTACCTCAGTGAAGCCACCAGAACCAAAGTCCGTTGTCTCAACTTCGGCTGCGTTAATAACCAACTCTGCGCGGGCGCAAGCAGTTGAGATATCTTCACCACCCATTGTCACGTTTGTCGCGGTTACTACGAATTTTGCCATTTTATTTCTCCTTTTATGCCAAGACGGTGACTGTGAATTCAGCCGCCAAATAGTTCTGGTCGTTTACGGTGATAGAACCCATTCCGCTTGAGCGTTCAACCCGAAGGTCATACACCTCGCCAGAAAGCGTCTTATCTGATTCTATCGCAAGTTTCACGGACTGACTTCCGGTGGGCTGGCAATAGGCATCTAGCTTTCTCTGCATCTCACGCTCGGCTGCACGCCCAACGATTACTGTTACAGAGAAGTTGTATGTAGTAAGACCGCCCTGCATCGCTCCGTCGTAATCTACGCTCTCTAGGACGATGATGCCGATAGGCGGCGTAGGGTTGTCAGGAATCTCAGCAGCCGACCTTAGCCCGCTAATTGTTCCTAAGTTTGTTGCCATACGCGTGCGTATAACTGTTAGGTCTGCCATTAGGCCATCCGCATCTTGCGGTAAGGTCCTAGAAGCGCCTCTATGTCCGGGTCAACGCGACTGACTCTTACAATTCCAATGTCACCGAACCCGGCAACTCCTAGAGGACTGTCGTAGCGCTTGAACTGTCGTATTGACAAAAGGTTGCAGGCTTGCTTTACGTCTACAGGGATTGACGTGCCGTAACCAAATACTCCTGTTACCTGAACTGTGGCTTCTTCCATCACCGACGGGAAAACATAATCACCAATTGCGCGAATGCGTGTGAACGGGCTGTAGTAGCTACCAGTTAGTCCGTTTAGAGGTTCTAACTGAAGGTCTGTTGCTTCCCAAGTGATGTTAAAGGTTCCATTGGCAGCGGAAGAAGTTTTTAGAGTTGTGAGTGTAGACAGGTCATCTATTGTGCATAGATAAGAGCTTTCGGGAGTAAATACCCTAGTAGCAGTCGTGCTTAGGAACACGCGCTCAGTATGTGTATCTATTTGACGCGAAGCGGACTCTACGCAAGTTTCTAAGAGTGCATCGTCTACATCATCAGTAATGCGAAGAATCGCCTTTACTTCTGCCAGAGTTGTGTAGCCATCAGTAATTGCCATGTGTCTAGTTTACCTTTATCAGCCGTGCAAGACAAAGCCCTCATGGAACCTACAACCATGAGGGCCTCGACTTATTTCGTGAGATTAGCTTGCGCCACCAACGAAGTGCTTGATTTCGGTGTTACTGGTCAAGTCGCCGTCAACACGAAGAAGGAATCTCCAAGTGGTTAGGTCGTTCTGGAAAGCGAACTCGGTTGAAGAAGCAACGTCTAGCCCACCTGCAAGGCGAACCTTGTAGCTGTCAATAGAACCTGCGATAACGGACTTTGCGTCAATAGCGGAGTCTGCCATGTGTGGGTTCTCTAGTACGTTGAAGCCAGCAAACGTGTCCTGACCTCCGGGTCCTACCTGAGAGATGTTGTATAGGTAGTTTCCAGCGGTGTCCTTTAGCTTGCGAGCAGCACCGATTGAGCTGGTGTTCATCATCAGCGCGAAGCTTGGCTTGCGCCTCGTAGCTGCATCAACCGAGTACAGAAGGTCAATTAGGTTGTCAGCAGTAAACGCACCAGCTACACCCGTTGCTCCGGTAACTCCTGCACCAGAAGCGGTTACGATACCCCTTGGCTTTGAGGACCCGTCGCCTACGGTTAGTGCTTCGTTTACTGCGTAACCCATTCCGTTACCAGCTTGCTGAGCCAAGTGTGCGCCCAAGTCGAAGCCTGAGTCGGATACTAGTTCGTTTGCGGCTTGGATTATGCCACCATATTTGAACGATTGTAGTGTGATGCTTGAGTAGGTAGGCTCAACATCGTCAAGCTCTGCCCCGGCACCCTTTAGGGTCATTGCGGAATAAGAACTCAAAGTTGGGATTGTCAAATCTTCGCCAGAGGTTGTCTGGATGATTTGTGGAACCTCAAGCATTGGTCCTACTGCGCGAGCAACGTCAAACACTTCGTCGTAGAACGACTTTGGTACTGTGTTTGCAGAAGGCACGAGAACTGCACGTCTTTCAAAAGTGTGTCCACGCTGTTCACCCATCGCAAGTGCGCGAAAGATGTCAGACGAAGAACGTTCCTCAGATACCGAAGGGATAAATCCTTTGGCAGCTACGGATGCTTCTAGGGCGCGTGACTCGCTGCGTGTTGCAGCAGTGATAGTCTCGTCAGCTTTTGAGATGTCAACTTCGATTGCGTTGATTTTTGATAGTTCAGCAGCGTCAAGTCCGCGAGCCTCTGATTCTGCGAAGTCAATGACTTCACGAACCTGTGTAATGAGGTTGTTGCGGAGTTCCTGCTGAGATTTGATAAACTCAGACATTGTGTCTCCTTAGTAATAATTGACAGATAACAGTCGCGTTGACGCTGACCGAATACGGCAGAGCTAACTCACGTCCGATAGTTCAATTTTAGTAGAAGTTTCCACAGGGTAAAGGAAACCCCCAGAGAGAAGGGTAAATCTCTGGGGGGAACCCGCCTGAATGCGGAGTGAGACTACCGCGTCTCGTCAGCCTTTGTTATGCGGGTTACTTTTGCTGGCCTGTCGAATTTGGCTGTCTGAACGACTTCGCCTTCACTTTTTACAGCGTCTAGGTCAACTTTTACGGTATCAAGTGCAACTATTGCATCGGCCCACTTGCCTGCAAGGTTAAACACACTACCAGACTCAGGGTTTCCAGCAACCTCTAGGATTGCCTTTTTTATTTCATCTTTGGTTGCCATGTTAGTTCCTGTCCATTAGCTGTAGCTTCTTTTTCTTTAGCTCAAGCATTGCCAAGTCGTGAGCGACTTTTTGCTCTGCTTCTAAGTCTACTTCAGGTTCGACTACTGCTTCAGTCTTGGCTTCGGGTGCAAGGGTTGTTATAACTCTGTTTAGCATCTCTTGCTCGTCGCCAGTGATGTTCAAGCCATCTTCAAGCTTGCCTAGGGCGTCTGCTAAAGCCTCGACGTTTACATCGGCGCGCTCAGCAGCTTTCTGAAACTTACGGACTGACACCGTACCGCCTGTTGCGGTATAGGCAGGCCAAGCTACTACTGAAACTTCGTGAAGCCTGACTGAACGCAAGGTACGCTCTGAGCCATCGTTAGACCATGTATCCCCACCTTGAGGGACACTAAAGCCAAAGCTCATCGCATCTACATCCCCACGCTTTAGCAGCTCTGCTACATCACGTCCGCGAGAAGTATGTGGGAGCATACCTTCTACCTTTAGTCCGCGGTCATCTTCGCTCAGTGTCATTGTGCGTGCGCGAGTAGAACCTAGTATCTCGCCTGAGTCGTGGTTCCACAAGAACTTTATGTCGTTGCGAGCGCTTAGTGAGCGCTTGAAGGCGCCTTTAGCAATTCGCTCAGTAAACGGTAGCGGCTCAGAAGGGCTGTCAAACAAGGCGGCATACCCAGTGAAGTGCATACCGTCGCTTTCTTCGCGTACTTCAAAGCCAGCGGTATTGACGCGCTGTTCCATCTTAGGAGTCATGTTGCCTTTCAGCTTTTGTACTTCTTTTTTAAGTCTACTTGTACGGGCGTCACAGACTTGACAGTCTCCTGAACAGTCTTGACAGGGGCCACTGGTAGAGGCTTGGTCACTTCCGGCTTCTTTACTTCTGGCTGCTTGTTCGTTGACGGCAACTTGGAGCCGTTTGGTATTAGTGCCATTGGTTTCTCTTTCCTTTATTGTCATTAGAACTACCTTATAAATCTTCCATTTGTAGCTGGACTGAATCCTTGCCAGTGTGTGAGATTGCTGGCAGTCCAAGCTTTGCCATAACATCGGCAGGGTCAAAGCCAATCTGAATAAGCTGCTGCGCCATCTCGACCTTTGAGTTCATGGCGCTTAGGTCTGCTGCGGCTATGTTTACGCTAGCAAGCGGTACACGAACGGTATCGGCTGATTCGTCAGCTATGGGCGTCAGGTCCTCAAAAGACCTAACATCGTTTATCGAGTAGACACCAGCTTGCAATAGCGTGCTGTAAGCCTGCGTCCGAGCGGTCACATCTGCTCTGAGAAGTCCGCCTAGGCTTATCTTTACAAAGGATGCTTCTAGACCTGTTTCCTGAGAAAGCAGTCCAGTAAGTGCGCCCTCTATCTTCTGAGCAATCGGTCTAAGAGTGTGTGTGACAAAGGCTATGTTGTTTTGCTCGACTGAAGCATAGGTGTTGGTTCCCGGTAGACCTAGAAGGTGAGGCGGGATGTTGAAGGCTCTTGCAACGTCCTCTACTGCCATTCTGCGGCTGTCTAGGAACTGAGCTTGGTCGTTAGGCACGTTAGTTGCTTTGTACTGAGCGCCGCCTGTAACGATTGCAGTCTTGTGAGCTTTTGACCATCCTCTGTGGCGAGAGTCAAAAGCATTTTGCATATCCTTTGCCTGCTCAGCAGTTAGACTGCCCGGCACTTCTAAGATACCTGAAGTCTGTGTACCTGAACCAAAGAACTTGGCTGCATAGTTCTCAAGAGCCTTAGCAAGTCCTAGGTTTTCTTTGAGGGCGTCTACGCGAGAGATACCTCTCATGCTGCCCGGTCTTACTACATCAGGAATAAAGAGTAAATCTTCCGAGCTAAGCATCTGGCTTTCGCCTTTTACTTCAAACATGACTCGGCCTAAGCCGTTGCGTCTAATCTCTACATCTATCGGATTTAGTATTACTAGGTTTACTACTTGCCCACTGTCGTTGCGATAAATGCGAATAAAGGTGTTGCCGTCTAAGAGCAGCGAAACGATAGCAGAGCCGTAGAAGGCTTCGCGGGTTGTGTCTACGTCTGGCTTGTTGACCCACGTTGGCTTTGGTCTAAGAGGGTACCTAGCGCCATCCCGACGTATGTATGCGTCCACTGGCAAAGTTGCCAAGGTGTCAGAGATGAGAGAAACAGCGGAAAAGACTGCGTTGACAGTCATTGCGGTTTCAGAGTTTATTGCGGTTCCAGATAGGGACTGTCCAGTTTCGTAGTCACCTGAACCCCAGATAGTTTGAAAGTTTACTTCTCGCTTTTCAAAGAAGTTTCCTAGCATTACTTACGCTCCATAGCGATTCCGAAAAGGAGTGCGGCAGCACCAGCGAGCATCAAGCCAGCGGGTAGCCAAACGATTGCGGCACCGACTGAAATCAAAGCCGCGCCTAAAACCTGCAAAATTATTACTAACATAACCGCCTATACAAATACTTGAGGCACTATTTCTTCCATTCTACCTGCGGTAGCCCTATCGTAAGCAATCACGGCAGCTACGGCAGCGTCAATGCGCCTGTTGGACTTTCTATTTTCTTTTACTATTCGGGGACCTATGCTGTCTATCTTCAAGACAGCGTTATCTAGGTGTCTAGCGACCAAGGGGTCACCAGAGTGTGTCAGCTTGTTATCCATAACCGCATCGAAGAAAGTTGCGGAAGCTTTTACCATTCGGGCGGCAGAAGTAGATGGGAACTCTACAATCGGTAGTCCCATTTCCTCAAGGATTGCCATAGAGCGCTGCCAGCGATAAGGGTCACACGCAACCTCTCGGACTTTAGGGTGCGAGGCGCAGAAAG
>Ga0307970_1000529_pt1 | contig 23063 bp, 25 predicted proteins | sample OrgLakmetagen712_FD_202093 | JGI IMG/M metagenome (GOLD analysis project Ga0307970, IMG submission 202093) | Saline water microbial communities from Organic Lake, Antarctica - #712 | ecosystem: Environmental > Aquatic > Non-marine Saline and Alkaline > Saline | place: Antarctica: Organic Lake... | reverse complement strand
TTGCCAAGTCTACCCCGATTATCGTATCCTTCATCTCGCCGTCCTCCTCGCTTAGTGGCTTTCAACACCACCATCCTGGCACACTGCGATGCCGTCTGGGGAGGGCGGCAACCACCCCATCTGGGAAGCCTTTGCCATACTTGCCCTGAACAGCATTGGCGGCACGTTTTCCCTTGGTGCTTTGGATCATGCGAAATATGTACCATCACGCGATACATGTGTCAAGATGTGATACATGTATACTCTTCTGTTGAACCCAAGAGGTACGTGTCCTCATAACTACGGAACCAGTCCTGGCACAGCAGACATCTATCCTGACAGTACCCGCAGTTGATCAGCCCCAACCGCAACGCGGGTCTGACCGCCCATGATGTCCATCAACACCCAGACCCGCCGATCGGGCGCGATCTTCTCGACCTCAGCCACGAAGTTGGCAAATGGCCCTGCGTTCAATGCGACCTGATCTCCAGGTTTAAGCAACTTGGGCGGCAGCACTTTGCCCTACGCCACATCCAATGTCGGCACCTGACTCACATCGGTTTCCCGCTCGGCATGCCATGCGTCATACGCGCCCTGCATCCGGATCCAGAACAATGATCCATTTCCGAACAGCTTTCCCAAGCGCGCCGCAACGGGTGCGCTGACGGGTTTCTTTTCATTTACGATGTCATAGAAATGCTGCCGAGAAATACCAAGCATCTTCGCAAGCTGCGATTTGCTGTACTCCATGCTCGGCAAGATATCGTCCCGCAGCAATTCACCCGGATGCGTTGGGCAGCGTTTGCGATCTCTCGAGATCATTTTCCGTCCTCCTCAGTGATATTGCTCGAAGTCGACACGGTAGGCGTCGCCGGCATCAAACTCGAATGTGATTGACCAAGGCCCGTTTACGTGGATCGTGTAGCGCTTCGGGTTGAACCCAAGCAGCCCGTGAAAGTTGAACCCCGGCAAGTTTACATCCTCTGCATCAGATGCCGCATCCAAGGCGTCCAACCTTCGAAGAACGCGCTTCTGGAAGCGGGCGTCGATCTTGGACCGCTTGCCCTCCCACAGGTTCTGCAGCTCCTTGTTTCGAAACGACTTGATCATCGTTTAATGTAAGCTGATCGCTGACAGATTGCAAGGGCTATCGGGCCTGATGGCTGCGCCATGCACCTCCCAGATCGGGCAGGCCACTCATGCTACCAAGCACCGTCACCAACAGCAGTTTGCGGAGCTGCCCAGTTGTCGTCGAGCTACACCGCTCGCAGCTGGTCCACTCCGACCGCAACCCGCGTCTGGCCACCCATGATGTCCATCAACACCCAGACGCGCCGATCGGGCGCGATCTTTTCCACCTCCGCCACGAAATTGGCAAACGGGCCTGTGTTGAGCGCCACCTGATCGCCAGGCCTGAGGATCTTTGGTGGCAGCAGCTTGCCGGATGCGTCGCAGCGCAGCATGAGTTGCGAGACAAGGTCGAGTGGCACCGGCGCAGGTTCTTTGCCAAAGCTCACCAGTCGGGTGATACCGTAGGTCGAGTTGACGCTGCGCCAAAGGCCGCGCGTCACATCAAGGGCCACGAAGATGTAGCCTGGAAACAGCGGCTTGTTGGCCGTCACAAACTTACCGTTGCGCTGACGCGTTTCATCTTCCATCGGCAGAAACGTCCGGAAGCCCTGGCGACCGAGGTTCTTGCTCGCGACCTGCACGCAGTTCGGCTTCAGCTGCGCTAAAAACCATGTTGTGCCAGGATCGTGAACCGTCATCTTTCGCCCTCTTGAAACTTTGCACCCATATATCGCTCAAAGTCGAACAAAGACAAGCCGATAAGCGAAACAGAACGCCACACTCGGGTGGGCATCATGTCAGCGGATTGCACATCAAGCCATTGATAAAATGTAATTGTCTGGAAGTATCAACTTGATACCCGCCGCCGCCCACGCAAACGTCCGGCTGGAAAGAATTGGACGGCGGAGGCTGAGTTGGGCGAAAATGATGAGATTGCCGAGTTTCGGGCGGCGCTATACGTGCGAACGGCGACAAAGCATCCGCAATATTCGACCGACAACCAGTCGGACAAGATCCGCGACTGCGCCAGCAAGCGCGGCCTTGAGATCGTCAGGACCTATTCTGATGTGGGCAAGAGCGGCTTGTCGATCTTCGGGCGCACGGGTCTTCAAAAACTGCTCAACGATGTGGACTCCGGACGGGCTGATTTCAACCTGATCCTGGTCTATGACATCGGCCGCTGGGGGCGGTTTCTCGACCCCGACGAAGGGGCGTATTACGAAGACATTTGCATGCGTGCCGACATCGAGGTCACCTATTGTGCCGAGCAATGCGGGAATAACAGCGCGTCCGTCTCGGCCATCGTCAAGGCCATGAAGCGGGCGATGGCTGACGAATACAGGCGCGAGCTGTCGGTCAGGATCGATCAGGCGCCCGACATGCCTCCCTCCCCTTCGTAACGCACTAGACTTGAATCGCTGGCTCGCACCTTATCGAAGGCCGCAAGCAGATTGCCGGAACAGAATCGCCGACTGGTTGTCACAAACTTACCGTTGCGCTGATGCGTTCCTTTTCCATTGGCAGAAAAGCCCAAAAAACTTAGCGAATGAGGTTTCTGTTCGCGATCGGTACACAGTCCGGTTTCAGCTGCACCCGGAACCAGGTTGTGCCACGATCGTGACCCGTCACGCATCTTGCGTACTTTTGAAGCTTTGCGTCGACGCAACTCTTAAAGCCAAACAACGATTTGCAAATAGGTAGAACCGAGCGCCGCCGAATGGCGTATTCATACTGACCAGGTGACCATCAAGCCATTGATAAAATGTAATTATCTGAAAGTCTCGACTTGATACCCGCCGCCACCCACGCAAACGTCCGACCGAACCGAATTGAACGGCGGAGGTTGAGTTGGACGGAAGTGGCGAGGTGAGAGAGTTTCGGGCGGCGCAATATGTGCGCATGTCGACAGAGCATCAGCAGTATTCGACAGACAACCAGGCTGACAAGATTAACGAATACGCCGAGAAGCGCGGCATCGAGATCATCAAGACCTATGCCGATGATGGCAAAAGCGGCCTTTCGATCGGCGGCCGCGCCGCCCTCCAGCAACTGATTTCTGATGTTGAGACCGGCGCGGCTGATTTCAACGTCATTCTGGTCTACGATGTCAGTCGGTGGGGACGGTTTCAGGACGCGGATGAGTCTGCCTATTACGAATACATCTGCAAGCGCGCCGGGATCAACGTCGCCTATTGCGCCGAGCAGTTCGAAAACGATGGCTCGCCCGTCTCGACCATCGTCAAGGGCGTCAAACGCGCCATGGCCGGGGAATACAGCCGGGAGCTGTCGGTCAAGGTCTTTGCCGGGCAATGTCGCCTGATCGAGCTGGGGTTCCGCCAAGGTGGTGCGGCCGGTTTTGGTCTACGGCGCGTTTTGGTGGACGAACGCGGCAACATAAAATCCGAGCTGAAGCGCGGTGAGCACAAATCATTCCAGACTGACCGTGTCATCCTGATGCCCGGCCCCGATGAGGAAGTCGCCTGGGTGGGGAAAATGTACCGCTGGCTAATCGAAGAGGATCTGTCCTTCCGCGAGATTGCAGATCGGCTCAATGAAGAGGGCGTGACCACCGATCTGGACCGGCCTTGGAATTCTGGCACGGTGCGTACCGTGCTGACCAATGAGAAATACATCGGCAACAATGTCTACAATCGCAGCTCCTTCAAGCTGAAGAAACTGCATGTCGATAACCCGCCTGACATGTGGGTGCGTAAAGAAGGCGCGTTCGAAGGGATCGTACCGCTTGAGTTTTTCCTGACCGCGCAGGAGATCATCACGGCGCGCTCCGCCCGCCTGTCAGACGAGGAACTGCTGGATCACCTAAAACGGCTCTACGCCGATGCGGGGCAGCTCTCTGGGGTGCTTATCGACCAGACGCCAGACATGCCCTCCTCGTCTGCCTATCGCAATCGCTTCGGGTCCCTCGCCCGCGCCTATGAAATGATTGGCTATCGCTCGGACCGCGATCAGGAACGCATCGCGCTCAACAAGCGCCTGCGCGCCATGCACCCTGAAATCATCGCCCGTACTGAGGCCGCGATTGCGGATGTGGGTGGCACGGTCGCGCGCGATGCCAAGACCGACCTGCTGACCATCAATGGTGAGATGGTCGTCAGCCTGGTGCTGGCGCGCTGCCAGCCGATGGCGGACGGGCGCCTGCGTTGGCGCATTCGCTTTGATCCGATGCGCTATCAGGCGGATGTCACGCTGGCCGTACGTCTCGATCCAGAAAACCACGACGAGCTCGATTACTACCTGCTGCCTTGGCTCGACCTGCCGCGGCAGGAAATCAGACTTTGCAATCGCTCCAGCATCGCCTTTGAGGCCTTCCGGTTTGAGGATCTGGGTTTCTTTTACGGCATGGCCGCGCGCGTTGGCATTCGCCGGAAATGGGGGTGATGCAGGAAGTTTGAGAAACTGGCTTAAGTACAAAACGTGAACAATCCAATCAAACACGGGAGAAACCCCAATGATGACTGATACACCCGAGAGCGTCACGCTTGTCCCCATCGACCGGATCGAAGTCCTGAACTCGCGCGACTGTAACATGAAGGTCTTTGAAGAGATCGTCGAAAACATCCGCACCATTGGCCTGAAAAAGCCGATCACCGTGACTGAGCGCGAAGGTGCCGATGGGTCGGCCGCCTTCTTGCTGGTCTGCGGCGAAGGCCGCCTCAATGCTTTCCGCCTGCTAGGTGAGACCCACATCCCGGCGCTGGTGGTCAATGTGACCGACGAGGACGCCTTCATCATGTCGCTGGCTGAGAACATTGCCCGCAAAGGCCACCGACCGCTGGAAATCCTCGCTGACATCGAACTGCTGCTGGCGCGCCAATACACGATCGACGACATCATTCAGCGCACCGGGCTGTCCGAGAAATACGTGCGCGACATCGTCTTCCTACTGGAAAAAGGCGAAGAGCGCCTGATTGAGGCGGTGCAAAACGGGACCATTCCGCTGACGACCGCGCTTGAGATCGCCCGCGCCAAGCACGACGACGAAAGCCTCGGCGACATGCTGGAAGAAGCCTACAAGACCGGCCAACTCAAGGGCCACCAGATCACGGATGCCAAGCGGCTCATCGAAAAGCGCCGCGAAAAAGGCCCGAAGGTCGGCGGCGATCGCCCGAAGCTGCCAAACTCAGCCCATTCGCTCGTCAAAACCTACCAACGCGAGGTCGCCCGCCAGCACAAGCTGATGCTGAAGGCCGATCACGCACACCAGCAGCTGCTTTTGTTGGTCCAAGGTCTGAAACGTCTTTTTTCTGACGAGAACTTCGTGACCCTCCTGCGCGCCGAAGGGCTCGACAGCCTTCCCAAATACCTCGCTGACCGAATTGAAACCGCCTGACCCGAAAGGACCATCCCATGAATGATCTCAGCACCGTAAAACCGCTTTACCCCGGGGCCTTCCCAGTGCCGCAGGACGATGATGCCGACGCGGCCTATCCAAAGGCACCGCTGAACCTGATCCTCGGCTTTGATCTTGAAACCTATCAGATCCCGTTGGAGGAATTGATGCCATCAAAAAAGGTGCCGGACGGCGTGATGACCACACGCAAGTTCAAGCAGATCGTCTCTTCGATCCGGGAGATCGGGCTGATCGAGCCCTTGTCGGTGATCAAGCCCGATCCGGATGCGCCAGGGTTTCTGCTGCTGGATGGCAATCTGCGGGTGCTGGCGCTGAAGGAGCTGGGCCAAGACACCGCGCCCTGCCTGATCGCCAAGGATTTCGAGACCTACACCTACAATCACCGCATCAACCGGCTTTCAACGGTGCAGGAGCATTACATGCTGCGCCGCGCCATCGACAAAGGCGTCAGCAAGGAACGGCTGGCCCGCGCATTCAACGTCAACCTCTCCACGATCAACAGCCGGATCAATCTGCTGCACGGGATTTGTCCCAAGGCGGTGGAGTTACTTCAGGACCATCAGTTCACACCGGATGTGACCCGGCATTTGCGTAAGATGAAGGCGGCCCGCCAGATCGAGGCGGTCGAGTTGATGATCGCGGCGAATACGATCACGTCTGCCCATGCGGACGCCCTCCTTAAGGCGACGCCGCCGGAACAGCGCAACGATTACACGCCGCCCCGGCCGGAGCAGCCCAAAGGCGACCCGCTGGAGCAAATCGTCAGGCTCGAACGCGAGATGAGCCAGGTGCAGGAAAAATACAAACATGCCGAAGATAATTACGGCTCGGAGTTGCTGAACCTCGTCGTCGCCAAAGGCTACCTGAAAAAGCTGATGGAGAATGAGGCGGTGCGCTCTTACGTCGCCCGCCACGCGGGAGAAATTCTCGAGCAATTTGATCTGGTTTTGAACACCCTCAGCATGGAGGAGGCTGTTGAACAGGCGGAACGGCAGGAATTGGGGGCTGCAGGGCAAAACGACGCTGAGCAGGATGAACGGGCGGGCTCATGTCGTGAAGGCGACGGGGGTGATGAGCTTGCAGAGCAGGAGTGAAGACGGTCTCGGGACAGCGAAACCTTGACAAAAGGCTGCGGTGACCCTGATTTTTTGAGGCTGGGCGTCGCCCCCCGCTTATGGCGCTCTTCGGCAGCCTTCAAAGCTGACGCTGCTCAGGCTTGCGCATCATGCCCCGCTCAACTATGAACGCGTCGCATAGCGTTTTTACTTCCCGCGGCAAAGTTGACGTGTGGTGCAAAAGATGCAGCGACCTGGTCAAGACTGGGATGGCAAGATCGGTTGCGCAATGCGAGATATCGTTTTTCTTTCAAAAGATTTCAAAATGGGGCTGTTCGCGGCCGCAGCATCATGCTATCGCTCGAAACTGAACGATGACGTTAATTTGTGACCAGTCGAATCTTGCATACCCCAAGGCGCCCTCAGGCAGCCCTTGTGCGGTAGCCTGAAAAAAAGCATCACACATCAATGACCAGTAAGCGCAGCAAGCTCCAGGAAGACACGCATTTCCGCGTCCTTCGGCTTCTTCAAGACAATCCAGAAATGTCACAGCGAGAGTTGGCTGAGGCCGCAGGCATCAGTGTCGGTGGCACGCACTACGTACTGAGCGCCTTGATTGAGAAAGGCCTCGTCAAGTTGGGCAATTTCACGGCCGCTGAGGACAAGCGGCGCTATGCTTACGTTCTGACGCCGAAGGGCATTGCCGAAAAGGCCGCCATCACGAAGCGGTTTCTTGCGCGCAAGATCGAAGAATATGAGGCGCTGAAGTCCGAAATAAACGCGTTGAGCAAGGAAGTCGGTGAACTGGGCACGTCGCGGAACGGCAAGTAGGTTTTTGATGGCTTCTGGGTCGACCTGCCGTTTTCTGTGCAGCGCTTCGTTGCTTGAGGCCTCAGAGTTTGCGTTATCGGGCGTTTGGAGCGACGATTGAGGCGACTCTCCCAAAAGCGTCCCAACCGGAAGATCGCGACTCCAGGTGACATGCCAAGATACAAAAACGCTCCTTGGCTCGGCAGATTGCCAGGTATTTTCACATGGTTTCAGCGCTGAATTGGTATTCAACGTTGGGAGATCGCGCGGTTGAGTAAGCGCGGTGTTAATATGCGTCTGGGTCGGCTTCGCGCGCTCGCGCCGTTCCGAGACCCCGCCGACAACGGCGTGACGCTGATCTTGGGCTCGGGGCGATCTGGAACAACCTGGCTGACCGAGCTCGCGGCCGCTGGCACAGACGGCCGGATCATCTTTGAGCCACTGCATCCAAAATGCGTACGCGGCAGAATGGCGCTCCCGCGGCGTCCGTACCTGCCCCCGGATCAGCCATGTTCCGAAATGCGCCCCATTTTTGATCCGGTCTTCGATGGCAGCCTGCGTAGCGTATGGTCCGACCGCTACAACGATCGGTTCTGCTATCGCCACCGGTTGATTAAGGAGATCCGTGCGAATCTTTGCCTGGGATGGATTGCGAAGACGTATCCGCAGGTGCGCATCGCCTTGATTGTCCGCAACCCGATAAACGTAGCGCAGTCTCAGATGGCCGGTGGATGGCCCGTGGAGCTATCCTGGCTTCATGCGCAGCCCGAGCTCTTGCGCGACCATCCCTTCTTGGCAGCGCCCGAACTGAACCGCTGCGATACGCAGTTCAAACGCAATATTGCACATTGGGCGGTGGAGAACCGCGTCGCGCTGGATCAGTTGGAGTGCAACGTCGCAGACCGACAGCGCGTCCGCTTTTTCTCCTATGACACCCTCAAGGACGATCCGTTGTGTCTAATGGAGTTTCTCGAATTCGCGGGTGTTGCCAACCCGGCAAGAATCCTTGGACAGGCCAGCCGGCCGTCACGGGTGACGCGCCCAAAGGTAAAAGATCCGAGAGCCGGCGAAGCCGAGAAACATATGCCGACGGTCAGCGAGTTGGACTATGCGCACGGCGTTTTAGAGCAGCTTCACCTGATTGATTTCGCGCAAGGCGATCTGTCCGGTAGTCGGAAATGAGTGTGCGTTCGAGGATGCGTGACGGTGTTTCACCTTTGCCGGACCTCTGGGTCGTTACGGTACATGAGCGGCGGTGCAGCCGCCCCTTAGCTAGTTTCGCGTTTCTATGAGTCCGGCAGCAAACCGTCAGAACCGCAATTCGACGCTCAATTTGCTGATGCAGGGGTTCCGAGCGGCGAGCGGTATCATCATCATGGCATGCCTCGCCCGGTATCTCACGGTCGAGGCGTTCGGGACGTTCTATTTTCTGCTGTCCATAGTGATGATGCTGGCTATTCCTACAACGATGGGATTACCAATCCTTGTCTCGAGGGAAACAGCCGCGGCGCTGAAAGTGGGCGATCATTCACGTATCCGCCAAACCCTGCGAACCGCGCTCACGTTGGTCGCAGTCACCTCGCTTACCATCATTGCGGCGGGGTGGCTGGCCATTCGATTCACGGGCGTGATCGATACAAACAAGACTGCCCTGATGCTTGGGCTTCTGATGATCCCAATCACGGCACTGGCGAATCTCCGGACCGGGTTTCTCCGCGGACTCGGAGCGGTTGTGCTGAGCCAGATCCCGGAGATGCTGGTGCGGCCCGTGGTCTTCATCACTATCGTTCTGTTGCTTCTTTTCGTTGGTCGGAACGGGCAAAGCGCCGAAGATGCGATGGTCATCCAGCTTTTCGCCGCGATTTCGTCGTTCGTTGCGGGGTTACTACTTCTGCGGCACGCAATGCCGAACGCTTCCGGGCCCGCATACGAGGATGTCGCGCTTTGGCCGTTAGTGATGTCGTCCATTACGCTCGGCGCATCGACCGGCCTGGCGATGCTCAACAGCAATATCGATGTACTCATGATCGGTATCCTGCGATCCGAACTTGAGGTGGGCCTCTATCGCCCGGCCGTGTCGATGGCAAATTTCCTTCTGTTCGGGCTGCAGGCGGCGGGGTGGACGATCATGCCTGGTCTCGCCTCTGCGTACCGCCAAAACGACATGGCGGAACTCGAACGCCAGGCGGTTCGCGCCGCGCGGTTCGGTTTTGTGACCGCTGCACTCTTCGCGAGCTTCATCCTTTTGTTCGGAAAATGGATACTGGTGTCGTTCTTTGGACCCGAATTTGAAGCAACCTATCCGTCGCTTGCCATCCTCGCGCTCGGCCAGCTTGCAAATTCCGCCTTCGGCTCATTGATTGTTCTGAACAACATGACGCAAAACGAGCGCATAACGCTAAGATCAGCACTGGCCGCTGTTCTCGTCAATATCATTCTCAACGCGCTGTTCGTGCCAAGTTTCGGTATCATCGCTGCCGCAGCAGCCACTGTCGCGTCTCTCATGGTGAATAAGACAATCCTACTGATCAGTGTAAAACGCCGACTCGGCATAAAATGCGCGGTATTCTTCGTGTAATGGAGAACATTTTACCCGGGAAGCCGTCGCAAAGCAGCGAGATCGCAATCGAACGGCGGATGATTTTCGTAGTGGGCCCTGCGCGGTCGGGGACGACGGTATGGTCGCACCAGATCGCAAGTGTCTTTGATATCCAATGTAGTCCCGAAACGAATGCAATTGCCATTTTGAAGCGCTGCCTGTCGCGAGATCTCAACGTTACCTTCCGCGATTTTGAGCGCGACCAGCACCGCGACCTACTGCATGGAGCGAAACGAAACTACTCGATCCTTTTCCCTCCTGAATTGCGAGATGTCCGAATGGTGGATCGACCGCGTGAATTCTGCGAGCGTCTAGTCTCGACGGATCGTTACACGGAGGGCACGGTGGTGCTGGAACAGACCCCACGCAACGGTGAGCATCTTCAACTCTTACGGTATCTCTTTCCGGACGCCCTGATCCTGTTCGTCGCGCGCAACCCCGTCGATACGATGCGCAGCATGCAGAGCACGCCCTGGGCCTCGAAGCACCCTTTGGCCCAGCTCGCCATCTGGGCGCGACCGTATGTAGAGGCCATGCGCATGCGCCGGGCCTATGGCTGCGGGAAATTGCGGTTTTTGTGCTATTCGAAAATCAACAGCGAATGCTATCGTGCGGACGTCTTTGCTTGGCTCGACCGGCACGGGGTCCCGCGGCGCCCCGAGCTGATCGAAGTCGTGCCACGAAATTTCGCCGATACCGACTGGGCAACGGACCACCTGCACAAATCCGCAAGCGCTATCCGGATCGAGACGCCTCATGCTTCGCGTGGCGGTGACCGCCTTCGGCGTTTCGGAGACAGGCTCCTTCTTGCCGGAATGCGCCTCGTTTCTGGTCCGCAGTCCCGGCCCGGATGGCCCGAACGGGCGGTACAATGCCTAGCCTGGGTGTCCAAACGGGTTCTTGGCCGATGACTGTGCGCAGGAATATCGTTCTTCTGGGATATCTCGGGAAGCAGAACTTCGGTGACGAAGTTATGGCCGAAGCCGTCGCACAAATTCTCGCCGATGCCGAAGTTACGTTCATTCACGCCCGAACTCCGATGCGGGATGTGCTGCGCGCCTACTGGCGCGCGGATCTTCTCGCGGTGTGCGGAGGCAATATCGTCAATCATAGCCATGGTGCTTATCTTCGCGTTACCGCTCTTGCGTGGCTGATGCGCGTGCCAATGGCGTTTCTGTCGATTGAGGTGACAGATTGGCCCTCGCGCTTTTTGGTACGTGCTGTGCAGAAAGCGATCTTCCGCAAGGCCAGCATCAGCGTGCGCACGGTGCGCAGCGCGATGGTGATTGCACGCCTTCTGCCGCGCAAATCCGTGCCTTGCGTCGTGGATCTGTTCTATTGCCACCACGCCTTTCTCGGGACCGGTGCGGCACAGGCCGTAGATCGCTTCAGCCGAGGCAGCGGGGGCACCAAAGCACGCACGCTCCATGTTTTGCCGCGATCATTCAAGCGAGTGCATGAAGGCTATTCCGAATCCCAAAACCTCGACAGGATTGCGGCTTCGGTGTCCAATTCTTTGGAAACTGGTCACTTTGACCGTGTCGTCTTATCGCCCTCCGCGTGTGTCGACGAAGTGGCACCCTATCATGCTCGGCTTCAGCAGGATTTTGGCGCGGAGATCAGCATCGAGTGTCTGGGAATTGACGCGCCGATCACATTTGCGTCCAATGACTCCGTAATTTCGAACCGTCTTCATATCGCGAAGCTTTGCAACGTATGGGATGTGCCGTGCACGCTGATATCCTACAGCCTGAAAACGGAGTTGCCAGAGATCGGGAAGGGAGCGGGCCAAGTGTTTGGGCTTGGCGGGCAGAAGACTGCATTCGAGACGATCGGGCATGACCCGGCCTTGCTGTCGGCGCGCAGAGATATGTCTCTGCGAACATTCGAGGCGCAGCTGGCCCCATGAAAGTCGGTCGGAATTTTACGCTGCTGCACATGAGCATTTTCATGCTGTATATCGTGCCACACATTTTTCTGTACCAAGCCGGTCTTTACTACGGAAAGCTGGCCGTAGAGGTTAAATACGACGCCGTTTTCTTCCAGAACTGCGTTCTGGCATTGATCTTCATGGCAGTGTTCGCCGGGGCGGTCAAGACTGCGGGAATCAAGCGAAATGTGATAAGAAATAACATTATATCGCTCTCACGCAAACGGTGGTTTTTGCAGCTCGTCATCCTGCTAACGGCTTTCAGCTACAGCCTTCTGGCCTTGGGTATCGGCGTCAAGAACTCCGACGTATCGGCCAATGCAATCATCTTGCTGATTCCCAGGGAGTTTCTTGTCGTTGCAGCGACGATGATTGCATTTGAGACTCGACGTAAAACGTGGATCGCACTCGTCATGCTTCACTTTCTCTACTGGGTCTTGGTCGGCAGCAAATCATCGCTCCTGTTTCCGGCGATTGCGCTCGTCTACTACTACGTGCTCACAGGCCGGCGCGTCACAAAGCGCGAGGTCATTGGCGGCGCTTTCGGCATCATCATTCTTGTCGCGTCCTATTTTCTGCCGCTTACGATTCGTCTGTATCAGGCTTACGGATCAGAATTCGCAAGCCTGTATGCAGAAACCTTGGCACAGAATTCAGTATCTATGCTTTTCCGCCGCATCTCATGGTTCGACGGCATGTTCGTCACTCCTGAGCAATTTAACAGGCTGGAAAGCATCACCAGCTTGGATCTGGTCTATGGCGCGCTTTCGCGCCTCTTACCCGGGCTTCAATCGTCCGCGCCACCTACGGGGCAGATCGTGGTGCCGCTTTATCACGCTAACAATTCCGAAAACTTCGCGGGCGGCATCGGCATGCCAGGCACCATGTCGATGATGATTGCAAACCAAGGGCTGATGGGCTTGCTCGGCTGTTTGATCATTATTTTCCTCACGCTCCTGATGATCTTCTCGATGATCAGGTCGCGGGATGCCCTGTTGTCTATAGTCGGCATCAGCGCACTGGTGCTATGCTTCAAAAGTTTGTTTATTGGCGGCAATATCGACATCGCACTCGGAAAGGTTCTCGTTCTTTTGATCAGTGCCAGCGTTTGGTTTCTGTGCGCGAGATCAATTGCTAAGGCACTAGCCGTTCAGACATGTCGTTCGGAGCGTTTGAGATCCAAGACTGCGGCACCTCCCCTTTCATGACCATCTAACAGGCTGCTGAAAAACGATCCCGGGCGGCCGTTTTCGTCGAACTGAGCGATGCCCGTCCCAGGCGATCTTACTCAGCTCGACGAGAGGACGCAAAATTCGACCCTGTTTAGCGGCACCGCAGCCATAATCCAACTTTTTCAGCAGCTTGCTAAGCCTCGCGCGCAGCATTTTCGGCACACCGGCCACTCACCACAGGCAGCTCCCTCGATGTTCTTCGAACACTACTCCTTTTTCTTTCTGACTGACGCCTCACCGTTCCCGGCGCTCGACGGACGGAAGGTGCCCGTCGCCAACTACTTCCAGCAGCTCGAGCGTCTTGGTGCATCACCCGAGCTGCTTCTGCCGGTTCGTGCGGAGCCACCGAGAGGCTGTCTTGCAAAAGCTCTGGAGGTCTGGCAGCGTTTGCGGCCTTATGGGGGGTACTACACCAATGAACGCCTGGCATCGGATGCCATCGCACGGGTCGCACGGGCCGAAGCACCTGTCGTCTTCGTCGCACCCGCCCGGTTGATGTCGCTTGTCCCTGCACTGAAGGCCGTTAACCCCGCAACCAAGGTCGCCCTCATCCTGAACGACGCGCAATGGACGATGAACCTCGAGGCGCTACTCTTCGGCCTTGGCTGGTATCCTGGCGGTGCAAGACACGATCTGCTGAAAGGTCTGCTGCTGCCCAGTGCTCTTTTCCGCGAGTTGAATGCCTACGTCGATGCCGATTGCGTGCTTTTGCAAACTGAGCGCGAATTGTCCCGACTACCATGGCTCAGGAACAGCGCAGTGGTCGCCCCGAATGGCGTCGAACAACCGAAGACTCCCTGGGTCGGCCAGGACAGCCACGTTTTTGCGGTGCAGGCCAATTTTACCAATCGGCGCGCGGACAAGCTGCGCCCTTTCGTGACCCGCATCTGGCCCGAGATACGCGCCGCAAATCCCGCGCTAGAATTGGAATTGTTTGGCCCAGGGTCGGTACTGCCCGCCTGGGCCGAAAATATCGAGGGACTGCGTTATGTTGGCGTAGTGGACGACCTTGACGCCTATTTGTCGATCAAGCGTGGTTTTCTGGTGCCGCTCGAACATGCGAGCGGCATATCGAATACTGTCCTGCGCGGTCTTGCCCTCGATATGCCGCTCGTGATCACACGTAGCTCAAGTCTGGGTGTGCGATCTCTTCTTGAGAATCGAACAAATGTGCAAGTAGCGCGAAATGCCAAGGAATTCGTGATCCAGACACTCAAGCTCGATCCGTCCCATGCCGAGGGCCGTCCCCAACAGATCGGGAGCTGGAGCGCGAACTTGCGCGCGATTCTACAGAAACTCGGCATCTCCATTCCTGACGCAACAACCAAGGCACTTGATACATGAGCCAAACGTCTGCCGCCCTACTGCGCCGAACAACGCTCGATTTCGTGCTGATCGGGGCACAGAAATGCGCGACTTCCTGGATGTATTATTGCCTCAGAGAACATCCCGAATTGATCTTGCCAAACAAGAAACTCGAGGCGGGTTATATCGGCGGACCAATGTTTGTCGAAAAGGGTGAGGACTGGTTTTTTGCACGTTTTCAAGGTGATATATCAAAAATCCGGGGCGACGTATCGGTCGAATACCTCTACGATACCGCATCGACTGCGGCCCTCACGCCCTATCTTGCATCCTCTCCTAAATTCATTGTTTCGCTGCGCGATCCCGTCGATCGAATGGTTTCGGGCTATTTCTGGCTGATACGCCGCGGCTACCTTCCCAATGTCGCGATAGATACCGGTCTCGCACCGCTTCTTGAGGAGCCAGATGGTTTCCCTCGACCGATCGACGGACTGCTGGAAGAGGTTGTCCGCCGCAGCTGCTACGGACCACAGCTCGACGCTTTCGCATCGGCCTTCGGAGCCGACACGCTGCATGTCGTCTTTTACGAAGATGTCGAACGGAACGGACTGGGTACGATGCAACAAATCTACGGGTTCCTGGGTGTCGATACTGGTTTCGTGCCATCCAGCCTGAACTCTGCGCCGAAGCGCAACGCCTATAACAAGTTACTACTCGAGATCGAAAACCGATTTCCGAAAAATAAGGTCGTTGCCAAGCTGTCGAACATTGCTAACCAGGCATTGTCCTCGGGCAGCAAGGATGGACGCCAAGACGTGCTGTCACCCGAGTTGCGCGCGGCATTCAACGAAAAGTTCGCCCCGGCCATCGCGGAGACGAAAGCCGCACTGTGGCGTATACCTCAGGCTCAGCGGCCGGAATCCGACCTTCTGGATAAGATGTGGGCGCGAGTGAGATGACCCCGCGCGAGATCGACCGTCCCGTCATCATTCTTGGGGCACCGCGAGCAGGAACCTCCATTCTCGGGCGGCTCCTGCAGGCTCACCCGGCCTTCGTGCACGTCAAGGAACCTCGCTTCGTCTGGCGGTTTGGGAACGATGGACACTCGGACAGGCTTCTTGCCGTGCATGCCCGCTCCGAGGTGATTGCCCATATCCGGACGCATTTTGCGGGCGTGTTAGGCGAATACCGAGACAAGCGCCTTCTGGAAAAACATCCGAGCAATTCACTCCGGGTTCCATTCATTGAGCGCATTTTTCCCGACGCGATCTATGTCCACATCATGCGCAACGGCTACGACGCCGCGGCCTCGATCCGGTCTTACTGGCTAAATGCGACGCAGGGCGTGAGCAATTCCAGGATCGGCGATGACACGTCGATCCTGCGCCAGCGCATGAAGGAAGTACATCCGCGGCAAGTCCCCTACTATGCGCTCGAACTGGCCTCGCGTTTTCTGCCCGCTCGGATGGCACGGCAACGCACTCTCTGGGGACCGCGCCTGCCCGGACTGAAACAGATGGTTCGAGACATGGATCTGATCGAGGTCGCAGCCATGCAATGGCGCAGCTGTGTTGAGCTCGCCGCACTGGACGGCCGTGCCCTCGGGCCTGATCGCTACATGGAAGTACGGCTGGAGAACTTGAACCTCGCAGGTGCTGAGCGGATCCTGAACCATACCGGCCTCGGCATGACGCAAAGCGTGGAACGGCACTTCCAAGAAAATTTCGACCCGGTCAAAGCGGCATCGCGCCGGGATGCCTTGAGCGACGCGGACCGCCAAGCTGTCCGTCGTGTCATCGCGCCGACCATGCAATGGCTGAGCTACGCCGAGACCGAAGGAGCAACCGGCGAATGAACTCGATCCTGAAGAAAACCGTGTCCAAGCCCGGCTGGGCGGCAAGCAAGGCCTTGCTCTGGGGCAGAAGCGCCGTCCGCATGAAAGCCGACGACATCATTCTGGCCTTCTATCCCAAAACCGGATCAACTTGGGTGCGGATCTTCCTGTTTCACTTGTTGAACGACACTGACGCATCCGGGGAGTTTAGCTTTGAAGATATCAACCAAGTGATGCCTGAATTCGCGAACCCATCGTTTTTCTGCGCTTGGCCTTTTCCTGATCTGCCGCGGCTGGTGAAGACACATCGTCCCCGCAATCCCATACTGGCGCGCAATCGCACGGTTCTGTTCGCCCGGGAACCCCGCGACACCATGATTTCGTTCCTGCACTATGCCAACGCCAAAACCGGCTTTGGGTTCCAAGGAGATTTGAAGGATCTGGTACTACATCCCGAAATGGGTCTTGATGCCTATTTCCACTTCTATCAATCTTGGCTGCCGCACGCTCAGTTGGTGTTACGCTACGAGGATCTGCGGAGTGATCCGCAGCGAAGCTTCCGCCAGCTCGTGGATTTCATAGGCTACGACGCGTCGGACGTAGAGATCGACGCAGCGCTTAACGCTTCCAGCCTTGAGCGCACCCGTGCCGCCCAAGCGCGCAGCTCGGACGCCTTCACCGGAAAGTTCAAGGAAGGTTTCGTTTTCGCGAGATCAGGACGAACCGGTGAAGGCCAATCGGTGTTCACCGACGAACTCGAGGAAATCTTGTACGAGAAACGCCAACAGTACGGCTTCACGCTTTATCTGGAATGAACATGCACCGCGTAGCTGTTTTCGCCTATCCGCACGCCCTCACCTATTCGGGGCAGACGGCAGCCACCGAATTCGCCATGCGCGAATTACGCCAACTCGGATGGACATGCTATGGTATAACATTTCCAGCCCTTGATCGCAGCAAAGCGAAACCGGTGCAGTATGCGGTCTATTTCACGGCGATTCTGCATGCTTGGTGGCTTCTTTTTGTCCGCGCCGCCCGATCGAAGCCCGTGCTCGTTTTCAATCATGGACAAAGCATGATGAGTTTCCTGCGCATGGGTGTTCCGCACCTTGCGTTGCGTGCGCTCGCTCCGAAGCGGCATATCGTGATGTCGCTGCACGGTTCGGTGTTCATGGAGTGGACCGAGGGAAGCCGTGATCTCAGGCTGCTCATGCGCCTGATCGCCGCCTCGGACACCGTCACCGTTCTCGGAGAGGCACAGCGCGCAGCCCTGATACGTCTGGAAGTGCCGGATTCGAAGATCCGCATTGTTCCAAACACGACCGACCTTACGACGCTGTCCGAGGACACGATCCGGGCGAAACATGTAAGTCTCGAATACGATCCAACCTCGCCGCTCGTACTCTTGCATCTCAGCCTCTTGATCGAATCCAAGGGTTACGTAGCCTTCCTCGAAGCATGTCACGCTCTTGCGCTCACGGATCTCTCGCGGCCACTCGAGATCTTTCTGGTCGGGCCCATGTCGTTCACATCCTACTGCACGCGGTTCACGACGCCCCAGAGCAAGCGCGCCTGGATCGAGCAGAAGGTCTCCGAACTCAATGGTTTACCGGGTGTAACGGCCCAATGGATTGAGGGCGCGCACGGGGCTGAAAAGGCAGCATTCTACGTGAAATCACACATCTTCGTCTTCCCGAGCCGCTTCCCGGTGGAAGCTCAGCCGCTTGTCTTGCTCGAGGCGATGGCGGCAGGATGCGCCATCATCGCGACCGATCAGGGAGAGATCCCCTCGACGATGGGAGACGCTACCGGAGTATGTCTCAGCGATACCGAAGACGGAGAGCTAGCTAACGCTATTGGCATGCTTGCCCGCGCCCATAACCAGCGACTGGCGGCCGGTCTTGCCGGAGCGCGCCTTGTCCGGGTTAACTTCAGCCCTGACCGCTACGGCGCAAATTGGAACGACCTATTAACCTCTGAGTGGAATATTTAGCAGGATGAGAGTTTTCGTCACAGGAGCCAGCGGTTTCATCGGACGCTGGTGTTGCGATCTGCTCGCGGTTGAAGGGCACGAGGTTCTGGGCACCGATATCCGACCCAAACCCGCAAGGACCTGTGATTGGTCCTTTGAGTTCGTTGACATCCTCGACGCGGACGATCTCCGCGACGTGATGCGCGATAATGCGCCGGACGCGGTTCTGCATCTCGCTGCGCGCACCGATCTGGACGGTACAACCCTCGAAGACTATGCCGCAAACCTCCGGGGCGTCTCGAACCTGCTGAAAGCCGTGCGCGCAACGCCGACGGTCAAGCGTGCAGTATACACGTCCTCCCAACTGGTCTGCAAAGTCGGCTATTTCCCGAAAACCGACGAGGACTTCCACCCAACTACTGTCTATGGCCGGAGCAAGGTCGAAACCGAACGGCTGGTGCGGGCTGAGGATGGTGGTGGCGTGACCTGGTGCCTCGCGCGCCCCACTACCGTCTGGGGACCGTATATGAGCGATCATTACCGCTCGCTGCTGCGTTACATTGAATCCGGGCGATACTTTCATGCAGGCCATGGGCGGCTTCTGAAGTCCTACGCCTATGCAGGCAACATCGCACATGAATACATGTGCCTTCTCCTGGCCCCGCTGAAGGCTGTCCAGGGCAAGGTATTCTACATGGCGGATTACGAGCCCCTGTCGCTTCGCGATTATGTCAACGCGCTTGCCGACGAGATGCAGGTTCGCCGCCCTGTCACTCTGCCGCTTGCCGTCGCGCGTGGCATCGCCTTTGGTGGGGATGTTATGGGCCGTCTTGGCATCCGATTTCCGTTTAACTCATTCCGGCTCAACAATATCCGCTCAGAATACGTGTTTGACCTCAGCCGCACCGAGGCCGTCTGCGGCCCTCTACCCTACACCTTCGAGGAAGGCGTGCGCGACACTGTCGCGTGGCACCTCGCGGCAAATTCAGACAGCGACATCTCTGGATGATCGAATGACATATCGACCTGTGTTTAACGTCAGCACCCATGGGACAGATTTGATGTTTTCGTAACGGAGGATTTCTGGTTCATCGCAGCCATCAAGGAGCGAAGATGAACAAGACATCCGGAACATCGAAGGACGCGGCTGACAAGCTGGTCAAGGGGATCAAGCGCAAGACCCGCAAACAGTACTCGGCCGAAGAGAAAATCAGGATCGTGCTGGCCGGCTTGCGAGGCGAGGAGAGCATTGCTGCCCTATGCCGCCGCGAAGGGATCAGCGAGAGCCTGTACTATACGTGGTCGAAAGAGTTTCTCGAGGCGGGCAAGCAGCGCTTGGCGGGCGACACCGCGCGTCAGGCGACCTCGCCCGAGGTCAAGGAACTGCGCTCGGAGACGACAGCGCTGAAGGAGGTCGTGGCCGACCTGATACCAAACTGCACTGATCAGAACTCTTGTGCCCATGCGCGGCATCCGATGGAGGCGATGCGGTCGGGCTGGTCGATCAGTTTATTCCAAGCATCACAGCAATGATCGAGGATTTCATCATAGGACTCGAAGATGCGGTTGGAGAGCCAGTTATCGCGCATGAATTGCCAGATGTTTTCGACCGGATTGAGTTCGGGACATTTGGCTGGCAGCGGGAGGACGCTGATATTGTCGGGTATGACGAGCGCGCCGGTCATATGCCAACCAGCCTGATCCATGAGCACGACGGCATGAGCGCCCGGCGCCACGGTTCGGGCGATTTCGGCAAGATGCAGGGTCATCGCGCCCGTGTTGCAGACCGGCAGGACAAGCCCTGCGCCCTTGCCCAAGGCCGGGCAAATCGCCCCGAAGATATAGCTCGAGATGGTGTGCTGATCATGCGGTGCCGAGGGGCGTGTTCCGCGCTTTGCCCACCGGCGCGTGATCTTGTTTTTCTGACCGACGCGTGCCTCGTCCTGGAACCAGACCTCTATTGCAGTGCCTTGCGGGAGGCCTGCGCGCACCTTTTCCAGCTCGGTTGCGAAGCCCCCTTTTTAAACGCCTCCAGCGCGTCGGTGTCTTGCGCATGGTGGCGGGGCCGCGCCGTGAGCTTGACATAGCCGAGCTTCCTGAGTTCCCGGCTCACGGTCGTCTCAACAAGCGACACCGCAAATTCCGCATGAAGCCACTGGGCCAGGTCGCTCAGCCGCCATCGCACCACCCCATGGACCTCTGGCGTCGGACCGCTCTCCACGATCGCCGCAAGCGCCTGACGTTGCGTATCGTCGAGCTTGGGTTGCCGGCCGGGCGCCTTGCCATCGATCAGACCATCCGGTCCGCGGGCATTGAACCGCAGGACCCAGTCGCGCACGATCTGAAGACCCACATCCCCGATCCGCGCCGCATCGCCCCGACGGCCGCCATCATAAATCTCAGCCAGCGCCAGCAGCCTGCGGCTCTGGTTCGCGTTCTTCGTCTTCCGGGCCAGGCACCTCAATGTTGCGCCGTCAAAGTCCGCCCGTAATTCTATTGCTGCACCCATGGCCACGTCCTCCTGACTCTATTCCCATAGAGTCAGATTTGCAGCGCCTTGGGAATCCCCCGTGAGTCAGCCTTCACGCGGCTTGGTATGACCCTGGAAAATCGTCTGCTCAAAAAAAGCATGATCGGGGATGGGGAGTGCGAGGCATGAGGTATGCAGCCACGCGATCCTCAGAACCGGCTCGGGACCGAAAGCCGCGAAGACGCCCGCCTTCAAATGGGTCAACACCGCTCTTGGCAACATCAAGGCCGCCATCACCGGCACCCACCGGTCCGTCAGCACCAAACACGTGCCAAGATACCTCGCCGAGTTCGAATATCGCTTCAACAGGCGCTACGATCTCGCAGCCATGATCCCCCGCCTGACCTGGGCCAGCGTCCGAACACCGCCCATGCCCTACCGCCTGCTGAAATTGGCTGAGGTTCATGCGTAATCAGGAATTGTTTTGGCCGTTTGCGGTTGGCTTTGGAAGGAATGATATCGGTGGCGCGTTGCTCCCAGATCATGTCCCTGATCCAGTTGGCGTCGTAGGCCTTGTCCGTCAGCACCGATCGTTCGGGCTGCAAACCGGTCAAAAACCAGGACCACCTCTGATCTCGCCACTGCGTAGCCCCATGCGCTCATGAAACAACACGGCTACAACGTTCCTGTTTCCACCGAATAATCATCGGATTTCGCAATGTATCTTCCATTCAAAGATCATCTTGGCGGTTTCTCACCAAATGACGGCACGATTGACTTCTATCTTCGCATCAATACGCTGGCCAACTTGGGCGCTGTTTATCTCGATTACGGAGCCGGACGGGGAGGCTGGTTCGAGGACGGCACCAATCCGAGCCTAAGAGCGCTTCGTCACATGCAGGGAAAGTTCGCAGAAGTGATCGTCGCCGATATCGATCCGGTGGTCCTGGAGAACCGCTCGGCCGATAGAACGATCCAGATGCAGCCAGATCATGTTCCTCTCGAGTCATCCAGCGTCGATGTGATCGTAGCCGACTACGTGGTCGAACATGTCGAAGACCCCAAGGCTTTCGGATCAGAAATCGATCGTTTGCTGAAACCGGGTGGGTGGTTCTGCGCGCGCACACCGCACAAGGCCCATTACATCGCACTTGCTGAACGGCTCATGACCGGAAAGATGGAAAGCGTTATTCTTAGTCGCGCGCAGCCCGGGCGCAAAGAAATGGATGTGTTCGAAAAGCAGTACAAGATGAACACCCTGCGCGACATCCGCGCGGCCTTTCCGGGCTGGACTGACCGCTCCTTCTGTCGCCGGTGCGACCCAGCCTATTATTTTGGACGCCGCTCGGTCTTCGTGGTCACTGATTTCGTTCATCGCGTGATGCCTGCCGAATTCTCGGGCAACCTGTTCGTGTTCCTGCAAAAACCCACCAATGGGCCGAATTGAACTATAACACGGATCTACTTGGCAAACCGTTGCGGCATGGCATATTGGGCGGCGGTCCCTTCGCGCGAGCTATGCCCGAAAGTTGATGGTGTGGATGCCGCCACCTGAAGGCATCACAATGTGCCAAGTGTCGTCATGATGACGGCGCAGAAGCATAGAACATGGAGGCATCCACATGACGCATGCTACCATCATCGGCCTTGATCTTGCAAAAAACGTTTTCCATGCGCACGGCGCGACCCATGACGGAACACCGATTTTTCGCAAGAAGCTGTCCCGCGGCCAGGTTTTGGCCTTCCTGTCAGAACAGCCGCACTGCATCGTGGCCATAGAGGCGTGTGCGACCGCGCATGATTGGGCGCGCGAGATCGGCAAGCTCGGTCACACCACGAAGCTCATCCCGCCCCAGTATGTGAAACCGTATGTGAAGCGTCAGAAGAACGATTCAGCCGATGCGGAAGCCATCACGGATGCTGTTTCGCGGAGGAACATGCGATTTGTGGAGGTCAAGACCGAGGACCAGCAGGTCAGTGCGATGGCCTATCGCACCCGACAGATGTTCATCGGTCAGCGCACCCAGACGATCAACGCATTGCGATCACACCTCTCCGAACACGGGGTGATCGCGCCGAAAAGCAAAGCTGGCGTCAGAAAGCTGGTGTCGATGATCGAAGACGACACGGTCATCATTTCCGAGAAGGTCAGAGAGATTGCTCGCGTCTATGTCGATCATATTGAAAAGCTGACAGCGCAGATCTCTGATGCAAACGAAGCGATGAAGGGCTTCTTCGCAGATTGTGTGGGTTGGCAGGTCCAGTGTCGGGTCGCGACCACACGAGATGTTGTGTCGTAGGGTGATGCGGGCAACCAGCGGCAGAGCTGGCGCGTCCCCTGGCGGGCCCAGTCGGTCAGCAGTTTGTGTCTTCGGCCGCGCTGGCGATTGGAGCGCTCCGACGGCGCGAGCAGGGTGAAGACCGGCAGGGCCTT
>Ga0307970_1000515_pt1 | contig 23441 bp, 17 predicted proteins | sample OrgLakmetagen712_FD_202093 | JGI IMG/M metagenome (GOLD analysis project Ga0307970, IMG submission 202093) | Saline water microbial communities from Organic Lake, Antarctica - #712 | ecosystem: Environmental > Aquatic > Non-marine Saline and Alkaline > Saline | place: Antarctica: Organic Lake... | reverse complement strand
GACTTGGGATTGGCGATCGGTGAGGAGCCAACGGATGGTGAACTTTCCCGAATGATCGTGGATGGTGTTGTGAAGGTCATCGGCGCCAAGGGCGGTGCGATTTATTATCTTTCGGCCGAGGCAGATTTTTTGATTCCGGCTTATGTTTCGGAATCGTGCCCGCCGCTGGTTGATGTGCCAGAGGAGATTATAGAACGAACCAAGAGTGACCCAAGAGCTCTGGCTAGCCACCTACGGCTCACTCGTTCCGCAGTAGATACTGGATTGCTGGGTAGGGGGTTTTCAGAGGCGGAGCCGATTCATATACGAGACATGAAGGTGGGCGGGGGTGCCGGAGCCTATGGTTCCGAGGGTTTTACGGATATGTCGGTGATGCTCTCGCCAATGAGATATGCGGGTAGGGATCTCGGCGTTCTAGCAATATCGAGGCCCCATCAAGATGGATTTTTTTCCAAGAACGATTTCGAGGTCTTCCGGTCGGTCGCTGAGCAGTCAGCTTTTGCGATCGGGAATGCTCGAGTGCACCGCGATGCGAATGAGAAAAAAACGATCGAAGGCGAATTGCACAATGCCCGCGAAGTTCAGCGTGTGCTGCTGCCGCAGGAAGACCCCAAGGTGCGTGGCTTTCGTGTTAACGGAACCAATCTACCTGCGAGAATTATTAGCGGGGATTACTATGACTACATTGAGTTGCAGAACGGTCAGCTTGGTGTGGTCGTGGCCGACGTTTCAGGAAAAGGTGTTTCGGCCGGACTGCTGATGGCGATGTGTCGCAGCTTGTTGCGTGCGGTTTCTTTGACCAACGCATCACCGTCAAAAGTGCTTGCGGCAGTCAACCGCTACCTGTTCCCAGATATTCGGGAGGATATGTTTATCAGCATGATTTACGGGGTGCTTGATCCGGATACGGGCCGTATGACTTTTGCCAGAGCTGGCCATGATCCTGCGCTTGTATATCGCAAGCTCAGTGGTGAAGTGGAAGTGTTGCGCCCGAAGGGCTTGGCACTTGGTATTGATGCTGGGGATGTCTTCGAACGTGTGACCAAGGATCAGAGCGTGGATCTGGAGTCCGGCGATTGCGTATTATTTTTTACCGATGGAGTTAAGGAAGCGTTAAACCATCATGACGAGGAGTTCGGCATGGAGCGGCTTGCGGAAGCTTTTGGTGAGTCGGCGATGATGGGAGCGGAAGCGGTGGTTAAAAAAGTTCAGGAAGCTGTCGAGATTTTCACCGGAGAGGGACCGCAGTTGGATGACGTGACCATCGTGGCGATTGAAAAGAGGTAGAGATCTGCTGATTAAATGCGAATTTCCTGCCTCGTATGGAGCCATGCTTCAATCAGCTGCAATACGATTTCGTTGCAGGGTCACTCAAGTCACCGGAGAGTGAGAAAAAAGATTGCGAGTGGGTTCTGGGAAGTTACGTTCAGTTAAATGAGATTGATTCGCAATAAACAGATTTGGATGTACCTCGCACTTTGCTTTGGGCAGGTTGCGGTGGCAGAGGAGTTACATGTCTATTCACACAGACATTACGAGGCGGATCAGCAGGTGAATCGGCTTTTCACTGAGAAGACTGGGATCGAAGTGAAAGTTGTGAACGCGCAGGTGGATCAATTGATGGAGCGTTTGCGCTCGGAAGGAGAGGCTAGCCCAGCGGATATTCTGATCGCGGTGGACGCCGGCCGTTTGCAGCGCGCTGCGGAAGAGGGGCTCTTGCAAGCGGTTGAGTCGGAAATTTTGAAGGCAGCTACGCCGGAAAAACTGAGAAGCTCCGAGGGGTATTGGTATCCATTTACCCTGCGAGCACGCGCGCTGGTGGTGGCGAAGGAGAGGGTGAAGTCCGGGGAGTTGATGGATTATGAGGATCTGGCAAAGCCGGAGTGGCGTGGCCGCGTGCTTTCGCGATCCTCAACTAGCGGTTACAGTCAGGCGCTTTTAGCATCGATCGTAGCTGCCAAAGGCGAAAAGGCGGCCATGACCTGGGCGCGGGGCGTTGAGGGAAATCTTGCCCGGCCGCCACAGGGCGGTGATCGTGATCAGATCAAGGCTGTCGCGGAAGGCCTTGCCGACGTGGCGATCACGAACAGCTATTATCTTGGGTTGTTACTGAATTCATCAGATCCGAAGGAGCGTGCCGCAGGTAAAAAAGTTAGAATGATTTTTCCGAACGCCGCTGGCCGTGGAACTCATACCAACGTCAGCTGCGCTGGCGTGGCAAAACATTCGGAGAATGTGGATGCTGCCAAAAAATATTTGGAATTCTTGGTCAGTGACGAGGTGCAGAAGATTTACGCGACTTCGAGTTTTGAGCATCCGGTCTCCATGGATATATCAATCAGCAAGCAGCTTGAGGAGTGGGGTGAGTTTAAAGTGGATGAAGAAACTTTCCAAGAAATTGGTAAATACACACCAACGGCGATACGTATTTTCGACAAAGTCGGGTGGAAATAGGCAATAGACGCAAACGGCCATTTACGTTCCTCGGGTAATGATTTTAAATTTTATTAAATCTTTGGATGCCATCAGATGATCCGAGGATTTGATAAGGTGCGTGATCTTCTGGCGGGATTCCCCTTCAAGCTATTGGCGTTGATTTTTGCGATGGCGGTCCTTGTGCCGTTGGGTGTGGTTTTTATACGTGCTTTCGGGCCCGCTACGGAAGCGTGGGCGGCAGTGGTAGAGTATCGGCTGTCGGGTTACGTCTGGCAGACCTTGCTGTTAGTGAGTCTGGTTACCGTGATTGCTCTGGTTGCGGGAATCCCGACAGCGTGGATTATTTCCGCCTACGATTTCCGGGGGCGAGCGGTTCTTGATTGGGTGCTTTTATTACCGCTGGCAATGCCGGCCTTCGTGGCCGCAGCAGCATATGTGGATCTTCTTGGTAAACTTACTCCTTTCTATATCTGGGTGCGGCAGGAATGGGGGATTGATGCGTTTTTAAGATTGCAGGTCATTGTCCCTTGGGTGTTCGCAACAGGAATTCTCGGGATGACGCTTTTTCCTTATGTCTATCTTAGTTGCCGCGCCATCTTCGCGCGGCAGTCAGCGGCTGCAATTGATGCTGCACGGCTGCTTGGCGAGAGCGGGGCGGGTGTCTTTTTCCGGGTAGCTCTGCCGATGGCACGACCTGCAATTGTAGCGGGTGGCAGTCTTGTGGTGATGGAGTCCATGAATGATTACGGGGTGGTGAGCTTGTTTGGTTTGGTGCCGCTCACGCCCGGCGTTTTCCGTGCGTGGGGAGAAGGCGAGGTGGTGGTAGCGATGCGCCTTGCCTTGTTCCTGATGTTTTTCTTGACCGTGGTTCTGACTATCGAGAGATGGCAGCGCGGGAATCGTGTCTTCGGTGAGGGCAGCGGGGGAGGGCGATTGATGCGGGTCCAGCTGGGTTGGAAGAAAACCCTGGCAGTATGGGGTGTTTGTATTTCACCGGTAATTTTCGGATTTTTCCTGCCGGTGTGGAGGTTGCTCGGATGGTGTTGGGACGCGCGTGGCGCCGGTTGGTTTGCGGGGCACTGGGAGGCGGCATGGAATTCGTTTTCACTGGCCGGTGGATCTGTGGTTTTGCTGCTTGGTGGCGCGTTAGTTTTGGTTGCGGTGCAGCGGGCGTATGGCTCTCGTGTGATTCTCGTTGCGCAAAAAATCTGTCTACTCGGCTACGGTCTTCCCAGCGCTCTGATTGCAGTGGGTGTTGGTGCGTTCGTAGTTTTTCTGGCGCGGAATGTTCCGGGTGCGGCTGTGTTAGTTCTGAGCACATCGGTATTCGGCCTGATGCTCGCGTATTTCGTGCGTTTTCTTGCGGTGGCGATTCAACCATTGGCTGCGGGTTTCGATCAGGTTACCGATGACCTGCGTGAAGCGGCCCGTTTGCTCGGAAGCAGTCGGTTGGGCTCAATGTGGCGAGTCGATCTGCCGTTGGTGCGGCCTGCATTACTGGCAGGAGCAACGCTTTGTTTCGTGGATGCTTTCAAGGAGCTCACGCTCACGCTGGTATTGCGTCCTTTTGACTTTGAAACCCTCGCAACGCGGATCTATCGTTTCACGGACGAAGGACGGGTTGCGGAAGCCGCTTTGCCGGGAATGGCTTTGGTAACGCTGTGCTTGGCAGGTTTATTCCCCCTCTCCGCCCTGATGAAACGCTTGGAACGATGAGTTTGTTGGAAGTGAACGGAATATCAAAGACGTATCGGCGCGGCGATACGGCGGCATTGGATGACATCTCTTTTTGTTTAGAGGCTGAACATATCCTGGCACTTGTCGGTGCGAGTGGCAGCGGCAAGACCACCATGCTGCGCATCCTTGCCGGTTTGGAAACTCCCGATGCGGGCGAGGTTCTGCTAAACGGTAAAGTCATCGCGGGGCTGGGAAGGGGTGATTCTGCCAGGTCTTCTGGGATAGGTATGGTATTTCAGAATCACGCGCTTTTCCCGCATCTCTCGGTGAAAAAAAACGTGTTGTTCGGCGTGAGGAAGATGCCCAGAGATAAAAAGCAAAAGTTACTTGGCGAGCTATTGGAGCTGGTCGGGCTGCGGGGTATGGCGGAGAGATTTCCGCATGAGCTTTCCGGTGGAGAGTGCCAACGGGTGGCTTTGGCGCGTGCCTTGGCACCGGATCCGAATTTACTGCTTCTGGATGAACCGTTCAGCAGTCTGGATATGCGCCTCAGGGAGGCTGTGCGTGACGAAACCCGGGAAATTCTCCGTGCGCGCGGGACGGCTGCGATTTTTGTGACCCACGATACCGAGGACTCCCTGGCGGTGGCGGACCGGATCGTGGTTATGAAAGATGGACGGGTGCAGCAACACGGTGCCCCGCAGGAGGTTTACCATGCTCCGGCGAATCCCTACGTCGCTACATTCTTCGGCAGCTGTAATTTTCTGCCATTCCGTCTACTCGGCTCGCTGGAGCGTGCGCGTGTCAGTTGCCACGTCGGACCACCAGCCGGTGCGGATGGTGAGAGTGGATTATGGATCCGGCCGGAGCACCTGCTACTGGTCAAGCCCCCTGCGGCGGAGGGTGGCCTGTGTGGGGAAGTCGTGAGGGTGAGCTTTGCTGGGAGTCACCAGCGGGTTTTTCTGAAATGTAGCGGCGGTCTGTCTTTGGAGGTCTGCCATTCGCAGGGCTTCCCGGTGGAGGTGGGCCAAAACTGGGGGATTGTCCCGGTCCGGCGCGATTGAGGGTTCTCCCAGTAATTTAATTTCCCTCGGGGCAGATAAGCTTTGGGTTGATGAACTCAGATTTTCGAGCAATGTCACTGAAGTGAAAGAGCTGAGCATTGAGACTGGAATGGGCGAGTTGATAGCGGAAATGCCGGGGGCAAAACGTGCCTTGTTTGCACGTTACCATCTGGGCGGCTGCCAGAGCTGTGCGTTTTCAGAAGATGAGACTTTGGCGGAGTTATGTGAGCGCGCAGAGCAGGACGCAAATGAGGTTTTGGAACACCTGTTAAAAAGCCATGAGCACGATCAGACCATGTTGATGGCGCCAGGCGCAGTCCATGCCAAAGCCAACGCGGGTGAGGTGATTTTATGGATCGATATCCGAACTCGCGAGGAGCATGAGGCGGTCAAAATTGAGGGTGCTGAATTATTTAATCCAGAGCTTCAGGAAAAAGTTTTCAAAGAAAAGCCAGGAGGCTTGGTCGTGCTTTACGATCACACTGGAAAATACATGCTCGATCAAGTGGCTTGGTTCCGTGGCCACGGGATTGAGAATGCCTTCGGGCTGACTGGTGGAATTGATGCTTGGAGCCGAGAGGTCGACTCCAAGGTGATGAGGTATCGGTTGGAGGTATAAGGTTTTCTCAAACCGGAGGGAATGGCTGTTCTGAAATTACCCAATCCGTATTTTTCTCAAGGAAGGTTTTCATTGCCCAGTCGTGAGGGAAAAGCGCGACCAGCCAGCCATTGGAATCTCGGGCTAGAGATGTTCCAAGAGAAAGTGCGGGTCGCTCTTCTGGTGCGAACGGGTCGCCCTCGTTTGGTTTAAGCCAGCGGGCAATGGACCAGCCGGCGGATTCGATGCGCGTTTCTGCGGCATATTCTCCCTCGAGCCTATGCTGGAGCACTTCGAACTGCAGTGGGCCAACGGCGCCCAACAGCACGCTGGATGACGTGGTTGGAGCATCGAGAAGAGTGAATTCCGAGGCGACTCCTTCTTTGAGGAGTTGCTGAAGACCGCTTTGGAAGCGCTTGTATTTGGCGGTAGATTTATTGGTAAGAAAGGAGAAACACTCAGGTGGGAACCGGGGGATTTCATCGAATTTGACCTCAGCAGAGGAGGCTAGGGTATCGCCGATGAGGAGGTCGTAGTTACCCACCAGGCCGACAACATCGCCGGCGTAGGCATCATCGACAGTTTCGCGATCACGCGCGAACAGTCGCTGTGAGTTTGAGAGGCGTATGTTCTCACCGCTGCGTGTATTGATCACGTCCATATCCCGCTCGAACTGGCCGGACACAATGCGTATAAACGCGATTCTGTCGCGGTGCTTGGGATTCATGTTCGCCTGAATTTTGAAAACGAAGGCGGAAAATTTGTTAGCTGCTGGGTGGATGGATTGATCGCCGCTTTTTCGTGGATTGGGCGGTGGTGAGAGCTCAAGAAATCGATCCAAGAGCAGTTGCACGCCAAAGTTGTTTGCGGCGGATCCGAAGAAGACTGGAGTCAGGTTTCCCGCAAGGACTTCTTTGACGTCGAATTCAGCGCCCGCGCCCTCCAAGAGTTCAAGCTCCTCACAAACCTGCGCGTAGGTGATCTCATCGACCGTTTCTTTTACTGAATCATCATCGATGCCGGAGACGTTCACCGGAGCGCGAAACGCACCATGCACAGTGCGCTCAAATAAATGAACTTTCTGATTTTCCCTGTCGTAAACTCCTTTGAAACGTGGTCCGTCACCGAGTGGCCAATTGACGGGGAATGCTGCGATGCCTAATACAGATTCCAGCTCGTCGAGGAGGTCGAGAGTGGGCCTGGCTGGGCGGTCGAGTTTGTTCATGAAAGTGAAAATAGGCACGCCACGGCGGCGGCACACTTCGAAGAGTTTGCGGGTCTGTGCCTCGATACCTTTACCTGCATCAATCACCATGACGGCGGCATCAACAGCGGTTAGGACGCGGTAGGTATCTTCGGAGAAATCTTTGTGCCCTGGAGTATCAAGAATATTGATTACGCAGTCCTTGTACTCAAATTGGAGGACGGTGGAGGAAACCGAAATTCCACGTTTTTTCTCCATCTCCATCCAGTCGGAAGTGGTGCTGCGCTGGTTCTTCCGCGCGGTTACGGAGCCAGCGAGATTGAGGGCACCACCGTATAGAAGAAATTTCTCGGTGAGAGTGGTTTTCCCGGCATCCGGGTGAGAAATAATTGCGAAGGAACGGCGTTTGCTGACCTCTTTTTCTAAAGCTGGGATTGGTGTTGCGTAGGGCGAGGTCGACATGTGCGGAGAAGAATCTCAAATTTTCACCCCGAAACTTCAACCCTCAATGCATGACATCTCAAAATGAAGCTGGTTCGAGGCCTCAAGAGATCAGAAAAAATCAGTTGATGCGATACGATTGCCATTTGGAAATCCACCGAATATTGGGTAATAAAATCCGGATTGCTTTTGTCGGCCGATCTAACTACGTTCCGCCCCCTTCCACGGATTCCGAAGAGAGCCGGGTCAAAAAACAAAACCAATATTTTGGGATTTCTCGATAGCATCAAGCGCTGGCAGCTCGTCAAAAAAGGCTTTTCTCTGGGACAAAAACGTCGAGTTCACGACGAAAGTCCGACGATACAGATCTTGGAGGCGAGCCAATGGGTCAAATTCGCCCTATACATCGCGTTCGCGATCAGCTCCGCCATCTTTGTTCTTAAAGCCTCTCCTGAGGCGACTTTTGTGGAAGTGCCATTCAAGGGCATGATCTACGGCTTCGTATTCGCTCTTACCGCGCTTGCGATTTTTCATGTCAGCCACCAGAAGGTTTGCGATCGAAACAGTCGTGTGATTTTGGTGCTTGGAGGTATGATCACGCATTTGGCCTTCGTGCAATTGGTCATGAAATTGGCTGACGCTGGAACCATTCAGGAAACCTATCGCTATCTATTGGTTCCCTGCGCGCTTGCTCCCATGCTTCACGGGATTCTGCTTGGGCGCGCTGTCGGCAGTTTTTCCGCGGTCTATGTCAGCCTGATCGGCAGTTTATTGGTGCCTGCTGATGATGTGATTAATTATCTCATCGTAAGCTTGGTAGCGGGAATGACCGCCGTTCTCAGCACTGACCGAGTCAGGAACCGAATCCAGCTTCTACGTGCCGGTATTTATGTCGGGATGGTAATGATCTTCCTGGCCTTGGTTCTCGGGAAGCTGGAGGTGATGTCTGTGTTCGAATCGCATTCGATTGATCGGCTCCAGATCTTGGGTATCGGTGCGGTCATTGCTTTTGTCACCGCCCTTACAACGGCGCTGCTAATCAGTGGCCTGCTCCCGGTTTTCGAAGGCTTATTCCAGCTTACGACGGATATTAGCTGGCTTGAACTCAGTGATTTGAATCACAAGTTGCTGAAGAAAATGCAGCTTGAAGCTCCTGGGACTTTTCACCACAGCTTGGTGGTAGGGGCGCTAGCAGAAGCAGCGGCGGAGAAAATCGGTGCAAACGCGCCAATGTGCCGAGTTTGTTCTTATTTTCACGATGTGGGTAAGCTCAAGAAGCCGGGCTACTTTATCGAGAACCAGCATGAAGAGGGAGAAAATCCGCATGACTCGCTGACTCCGACAATGAGCGCGCTGATTATCATAGCGCACGTTAAAGACGGGATCGACCTAGCGGTGAAGCACAAGCTGAACCCGCGTATCATCCAGGTGATACAGCAACACCACGGAGACTCCTTGGTCTACTTTTTCTACCGTAAGGCGCAGGAGCAGAAGAAAGCAGAGATGGAGAAGGTTGACCAAAAATTGGAAAACCCGGAAGATTTACCAAAGGTGGAGGAGAAAAGCTTTCGCTACCCCGGCCCGCGTCCCAATACCAAGGAAAGTGGTATCATCTGTCTTGCTGATACGATCGAAAGCGCTTCACGCACTTTACGCAAGCCAACTCCGGCAAAGATCCGTGCGCTTGTTGAAGATCTGGTGCGGGCGAAAATTAACGACGGTCAGTTAGACCGTTGTCCTCTGACTCTCGGAGAGCTTGCTCTGGTAAAGGAAAGCTTTGCGAAGACACTACGGAGCATGTTGCACAGCCGCATTGATTACCAAAAACCTCCGGAGGAGCAGAGAAAATCCAGCCGGCGTAAGTCGGATATGGGCAGGGAAACCCAGCATGGAGATGGCCGTCAAACCAAGCTGAGCGAGCGCAGCTAATAAACCAATTTCTGATATGTCACTGGAAATCATTATTGGGAACCATCAGGAAGCTGTGGAAATCCCCATCGCATGGCTCACAGCGCTCGAAGAAATCGGTGATAAGGCCGCAATCCTTGCTTTGGCAGCTATGGTGGATCAGGAGAATTCGCTACAGCATTTGGCAACGTTGGAGGTGGCAATTGTCGATGATGAAACCAGCGCGAAAGTACATCGGGACTTTATGGACATCGATGGAGCGACGGATGTGATCACCTTTCACCATGGGGAAATCGTGATTGGTGCGGAGGTCGCAAAACGCCAAGCCGAGGAATTCGGTGAGCCGTTTGGAAGAGAGATTCTACGCTATTTCGTCCATGGCCTTCTGCATCTGGCTGGTCATGAAGATGAGGAGGACGAAGAACGAGCTGAGATGGAAGTGGTTCAGGAAAAAATCGTAGCTGACCTATGGGCCACGGGAATGAATGAGAAGCTGGTTTAGTTTCTTCCTAAGATTTGCCTTGGTCTGAACGTTTGAAGAGAAAGAACTTTATTGGCAGCTCAGACTGGGGACCGTAAGTTCAGAGAAATTATTCATCAGCCATGAGTTTACACGTAGAATTAAGTCCTGAAGCACGGAAACGTCTGAATATTCAGAAGCGAAACTCAACGATCGCGTCATTTTTAGTCTCTTTGTTGGTGATCGGTATCATCGTTTTGACTCTAGGACTTTTCTTGCTTCCCAGTATTATAAAGGAGAGTCCGACGATTGTGACTTACGCGGCACAGTCGACTACTGAGGATACGCCGGAGCAAAAGAAAGTTCAAAAGATCGAACGAAAGCCAAGTGCACCCTCTGTATCAATGGCGAAGGTCATTGCGACTGCCGCTCCATCGGCGACTTCCATACCTGTGCCGGATGTTGACGTGCAGACCGAGTCTATGGACTTTGGAACCGCCCAAGATTTCGGAACGAATTGGGGGATGGGAACTGACTTTGGTAAAAACGGTGGTGGCGGGAGCTTGTTCGGCAGGCAAGTCAATAGCGCGAATCTGGGTGTGATTCTCGATGTCTCGGGTTCGGCGCATATTCATTTGGATAAAACCATTATAGAAATCGAAGAAAACTTCCCAACAGCACACATCGTTTTCGTAGTTGGCTGTGGCATGTCCGATGGCAAACACGCGTTCGCAGGCGGTGGTGGTAAGGTTCCGGGTAAGCCGCGGGTGGTTCCTTATAGCGATATTGATTCTGAGAAAGAATACAACTCCCTCCCGAGATCCGTGCCCGCCCAGTTGGAAGGTTTTTTCAGAAAAGTAGACGCAAAGCGGAACGAAGAACTCAGAAAAAAATTCAGTAAGCGGGATAATCTCTATGCTCTTTACGGAGGTGATATTCAAGGCACCAACTTTGCGTTCGACTTCCTTCTCGATATAAATGTGGACACCATCTATTGGTTTGCTGATTTTGCAGACGGTATCAATAAGGAAGTCATTGAGGATCTTACAAAAGATCTGCGGCGGAGCGGAGTCACTGTCATCTCCCACAATTTCTTGGGGAAACCAGTGGGAGCACTAGCCACGGAAATGACTAAAAAAACCGGCGGTCAGACAATCGAGCTCATCCCCGGTGAAGAGGTGAAAAAATCGGATTAACGGTATCGGCAGCGGAGCATTTCTTGCGTGGTGAGGTGAGGTAGCGCATATTTCCCTAGTGATGAATCGGGAACAAATGGTTGAGGTGCTGGGGAAGATTGCTTTGCTTTTGGAGCTGAAAGGAGAGAATCCGTTTAAAGTAAGGGCCTATCGGCAGGGTGCGGAGATTGTGGAGGCAATGGAGGAGGATATCGTGGAGTTGGCGAAGAATGATGAGCTCAAAGGCATCAAAGGACTCGGCGAGGCCTTGCGCGATAAGCTGGGGGAGATGGCCAAGACGGGTGGACTGGAGTTTTATGAGAATTTAAAAAGTGAATTTCCCTCGAGTATTTTCGGGATATTCGAGGTGCAGGGGCTGGGGCCGAAGAAGGTTAAGGCGATGTACGATAAGCTCGGAGTGGATTCCGTTGAGAAACTGAAGGTGGCTTGTGAGGAGGGGAAAGTGGCCGAGCTTTCGGGCTTTGGCGCTAAAACCCAGAGCAAGATTCTTGAAGGTATTGCCGCGAACGAGAAGTTTGCGGATCAGTTTCTGTTCGGTAAAATTGGAAGCTTGGTGGAGAGCGTTTTGGAAACGCTGCGGCAGCATCCGGAGGTTTCACAGGTGGCGGTTGCGGGATCGTATCGGCGGGCGAAGGAAGTGGTGGGTGATTTGGATTTCTTAGTGGAGACCAAAGAAGGCGCTTTGGTATGTGAGGATTTCACGACTCTACCTGAAGTCGATGCAGTTATTGCCTGCGGTGATACCAAGGCTTCGGTAAGATTGAAGAACGGTATTTATTGTGATCTTCGCGCGGTGAAGAATGAGGAGTTCCCCTTCGCCCTCCAGTATTTCACTGGATCCAAGGAGCACAATGTCGCGCTCCGTTCGATGGCTTTAAAAAAGGGCTGGTCGTTAAATGAGTATGGGTTGAATCCGGTGGATGATTCTGTGGAGCGACCGGAGGTGAACGCGGAAAAGGATATCTACCGTGCGCTTGGTCTGGCGTATGTGGAGCCGGAACTACGGGAGAATCGCGGGGAGATCGAGGCGGCGGCTGAGGACAAGCTGCCGCGGTTGGTGGAGCTGATGAATCTGCGCGGCACATTCCACAACCATACCACCGCCTCAGATGGGCGCGATACGCTTGAGGGCATGGTCGAGGAAGCGATGGATCTGGGGCTGCAATACTTGGGAATTTCCGACCACTCGAAATCCTCGGGTTATGCGGGAGGTCTGGATGAAGCGCGTTTGCTCAGGCAGATTGATGAGATCCGGGAGTTGGAAAAGACGCTTGGTGGATTCCGAGTTTTTGCAGGAAACGAGGTCGATATATTGATGGATGGTTCGTTGGATTTTACGGATGAGATCATGGAGAAACTCGATTTCGTGGTGGCCTCGGTTCACAACTTTGGAAATATGGATGAAGCGGCGATGACCGAACGCATTTGCAGCGCGATGGAGAACGAGCACGTCACCATGCTGGGTCATGTGACGGGGCGATTGCTGCTGAAGCGGAATGGCTACGCGGTGGACCAGGCGAAAATCATCGATTGCGCGGTAGCGACTCGGACGGTGATCGAACTGAACTGCAGCCCGATGCGCATGGATATGGACTGGCGCTGGTGGAAGCGTGCGCGAGATAAGGGTGTGCTGTGCTCGATCAATCCGGATGCCCATTCGCGGGAGCGGTTGCATTCACTTGGCTCTGGCGTGCGTGTGGCGCGCAAGGGGTGGTTGCGGCGTGAGGATGTTCTCAATACGCGCTCGGCCAAGGATGTGGCGGAATTTCTGGCAAAGCCAAAAGGGGAGCGGTAACGCGCCTACTTCCGGCCGGACGCCGATAGCTACGCGAGACGCCGCATTTACGCTCGGCGTTTTTGCACCGCCTCGGCGAGGGTGTTGAGCGTTTCGACGGTGTTGTCCCAGTTGATGCATGCGTCGGTGACCGACTGGCCGCGGGTGAGCTTGGAGAGGTCCGGATTGAGCTTCTGGTTTCCTTCGACAAGGTTGGACTCAATCATCACTGAGGTGATAGATTTTGAACCGCCAGCGATCTGGTGAGCGACATTTTTTGCGACCAATGGTTGGTTGCGGAAATCCTTGTTCGAGTTGCCATGCGAGCAATCGATCATCAGGGAGTGGGGAAGGCCCTGTTCACTGAGCATTTTTTCCACTTCCGCGACGTCTTCCGCGCTGTAATTCGGGCCAGATTTTCCACCACGCAAGATAAGGTGGCAGGATTCATTTCCAGAAGTGGAAACGATGGCTGAGACACCTTGTTTGGTAACTGAGAGGAAATGGTGGGGGCGGGATGCGGATTGGATAGCATCGAGTGCGAGCTGTATGGAACCGCCGGTGCCGTTTTTAAATCCAACCGGCATGGAGAGTCCGGAGGCGAGCTCGCGGTGGATTTGTGATTCTGTGGTTCTCGCTCCGATCGCGCCCCACGAGATGAGGTCTGCGATGTATTGAGGAGAAATCGTATCGAGAAATTCCGTGCCTGCGGCCATGCCTATATTAGAAATATCGAGCAGCAGTTTCCGCGCAACACGGAGCCCGCGATTGATATCAAAGGAATCATCAAGGCCCGGATCGTTGATCAATCCCTTCCAGCCGACAGTGGTGCGCGGTTTCTCAAAATAGACGCGCATCATGACAAATAGATCGTCTTTAAGTCGATCTGCTTCGGCCTTCAGCTTGGTAGCGTATTCGAGGGCTGCTTCAGGATCGTGGATGGAGCAAGGGCCGACGATTGCCATCAATCTGTCATCCTGATGGGAGAGTATCGCGTCTGCTTGCGTGCGTGCGGAATGCACCACTGAGGCAGCCTGCTCATTGATGGGAAGATAGTAAGCGAGAACCGCCGGGGAAATCAGGGGGTTGATACCGGCAATACGGAGGTCGTCTGTGCGATGTTTGGTCACGGAAGGGATGGAAACCCGCCTCGCACGAGTTGGCTAGTTTTAAGTGTGATTTCAGTGGCTGGGCATTCTCTCAAAGAAAGAGCTGCGAGCATGAAATACATCGGAGACCGCTTCGGGGAAATATTGTCCGATTCTTTATTCCTCGGCTGGTGCGTTATTGTTCTTAATCGGTTGTGCTGGAATTTGAATGGCTGGAGTAAAAGCCGAAGCACCGGATTGAGGTTGTGTCACGGAGTTTTGAGGGCCGGGACCTTTATCCATCAGTTCGGTGCGGCTCTTCAAAAGAGCATCGACGGTGAATTTGCTGACTTCAAAAGTGATACCCGCAAGATCACGAGTTTGTTCCAAACTTTCCGTTAGGCTGCTATAGCGCTCCTCAAACGCCTTATCAGCAGCCGCTGCAATCTCGGGGTTTTCATTATCGAGTTTTGTCCGTTGCTCAGGAAGGTTACCGGTGACTTTAATACTCAATAAATAACTTTCAGCATCGGCTGAATCTTCGGCAGGATTTTTCGGCTGAAGTGAGATTTGATATTCTAGTCCCTCGAAGGTAGTGACAGTCGCGGTCTGGATCTTTTCGGAGTTTTTGAGCTTCTCGACTTCCTTCTGGGGAACGACGTCATCGAAGCGCGCGTAGGAGAACAAGTTCTTGAGCGGAGCGACTGCGGCCGGATCGGCTTTTACACCGGGGAAGGCGTCGCTGAACTCAAATCCAGAATCTTCATTCTCGCGTATTAAAGTCCATTCCAGTTCCCCAGAGCCAGCTTGGGTGAGAGAGATCGTTTTAATTTTTTCGATTTTGAAAAACTCATCGGCCAACCATTCTTTAGGATCGATAGAAAGTGAGCTGAAGAGCTCGGAAACCGCGTAGAAGCCGGATTTATCAGCGTGGTTGCGAATATAGCGACCAGTTGATCCTCCTCCACCAAAGGATGAAGAAGCTGCGGTGGCATCGAGATTTTTGCCGAAGGAGAGTTTGGCCAACTCGGATCCGGATTCGTCGCTGAAGCTGACCGTGATTCCGCGTTTTTCAGGGTCAGAAGATTTTTTACTCATTCCGAAACGTGGTGCAAAAGACGGGCCAGCTTCAATTCCTTGGGTGACTTTGAGATCTTTCAGGCTGCGCAGCAGGTTGTTGATCTTTCGCGTGTCCGCTGGAAAGTCGTCCCGTTGGGAAACCACCCAATTATCATCCTTCTTATTGAGAGTGACGATTTGGTCGACTCCAGAGATCTTCATATTTGTGGTTTTTCCGGCAGGGAAATCAGGAATTAGAGTCTCTCCAGCTGTGCGCTCGGTAGCGCTTTTCTGTTGGTTTCCTTGAGATTTTTTAAGTGTGAAAACGGAAACGCCAAGGAGAAGGGCGATGGTCCAGAGGACGAGCACGGTACGTATTTTCATCTGAATTCAGAGGGTTGGTTAATCGAGTGAGATGGGTTTTGAATGATCAGCGGGCGCGTGTTGAGAAGCGGCGTTTGATGTAAAGGGCTAGTCCGAACAAGATAACTAGGACCGGCATGGCGGCGACGTTTAGCAAGGTTACGTTTCCAGCGAGCTTGTCTTTTTGACGGCGAAGGTCCTTCTCCTGCTCGCGAATCAAACGGGCGTATTCGACTTGTTGTTCACGCAGCTTGTTGATTTCGGCCTCCTGTTCGGGGGAGAGGTAAAGTTCTGATCCACCTGCTTTCTGCGCTTGGAGTTCTTGAAGCTTCAGCTGTGCCTCTTGCTGTTTGGCCTCGAATTCAGTAATCTTGCTGCCGACTCTTTTATCAAACTCCGCCTCCATTTCCTGGATGACGGTGAACGGACGAAGCGTTGCCGCACGTGAGCGCGAACCGATCAAATATTTTGAACCGACTGCTTGATCCATTACGTTGAAAAGGAGGGCGGCATTGCCGTTGACAGGTGTGGCCATCTGCATGCCACCGAAGTTTTGCACGCTGTAGGCGAAGCGATCGTAGAAGGCATCGATGTCTGCGATGAGAAACAGGTTGCCAGGTTTGACGGCTTCTTTCAGGGCTTTTGTTGAAGGCTCTGCAGCGGTATCAGTCTCAGTAGCTGGACGGCCTTCAGGGAAAGCGGTTTTAAACCTCCCTGAAAGGTAGGTGATGAGGTCAAAGGCTTTGTTTTCCGGTCGGATACTGGTGTTCAGTGATGGATCGAGCTGCGCGGCTTTCATTGAGTCCGCGAAGCCAACTGCTCCCGAAGAGCGGACCAAGGAATCGACTTGGAGACCCACATCATTGATTTTCTCAAATGCTCCGGCAAGATAGAGTGTCAGGGAAGCAAGGTTGTTGGTGATGATACTGTCTTCCTGAGGCATGGCGCTTTGTGGGAGGCTAAGCACGGCGATGCTGCTCCGTTCGCTCCCTAGCTGGGTTGCGTGGACGGGATCCACAAGCACACGGTCGGAGGTGAACTCCATTCCCCATGCTGGGAGTAGGGTTGGAAGAGTTGAGATGGTCGGTGGGCCAGCCTGCCCCATCATGGGATTACCGCCACCGAGCATTTGAACCGCGACCGAATGAGGGTCAAGGCAAGCGACGACAGTGCCACCGTTGAGAAGGTATTGGTCGATGAGAAATTCTGATTGTTTGGAAATTTCCGCAGGGTGAAATACTAGGAGAACCTTGATATCGTTAGCGTCAATCGCGGTTGGATTCATGCCTAGATCCTTGAGCTCGAAGGATTGCTGAAGTTGCTGGTAAAGGACCCAAGGTTGCTTTGGTTGCTGACCGGGCATCATGGCAGGGGTGCCCGCGAGATCGAGAGCTGACATGACACCGATCACAGGTTTCACCGGAGTAGTGACTTCTGCGATAGCTTTGGAGATCTGGTATTCCAACATGGTCTCCTCGTTGGGATTGAGAAATGGAAGCACGACCTTTTTATCCAAGGCGGAGATGGCCAGTCCCAGGTAGAGGTTGTCTTCATTGATGCGTTGTCCGGAAAGGCCATCAAGGTTGGCAGAGTCTTCTGCATCAGTATCGGGCTGTGGATCGAAGTTTTCGATACGGAGCTCTCCATCTGATAGATTGGCATATTCCTTGAGAAGGTCGTCCACTCGGCGCATGTGAACTTTTAACTGCTCCGGCATGTAATCGCTGCTACGGGTTGCGTAGTAGCGGATCACTACGGGTGTATCGAGCTCCTCGAGGATGGATTCGGTGCCGTCCGATAGAGTGTGAATCTGATGCTGGGTGAAATCTGCGCCGCGATTCCCAATCGGTGAAAGGGATACCAGCCAGTTGGCAAGAATGGCGATGGCGAAGAGAGCGGCAATTCCGAGAGCTGCGCGTGTGATGGGTGCTTTCATGGGGTAAATGCTAAAAATCTAAAATACTGAAACGAAATCAGGCGCGCTTGGCACTGAGGATGGTTGAGGTTCCGAGCAGGCAGAGGCCGATGAAGGTAGAGAACCAGATGAAATCCTGTAGGCGGAACAACCCGCGATTCAGGGATGAAAAATGATCCCACACGCCGAAGGCGATCACGGCCTCAACTGCTGCAGGGGAAGTGGCTTTTGCAAGTTCACGGGTGAAGTCATCGTAGCCGCAAAGGACCATGAGGGTGCAGATGGCGACGGAGACGATCAAACAAACGACTTGGTCACGGGTGCATGCCGAAACCAGCATGGTGATGGCAATGAAGGTGCAGGAGACGAGAAAGGAGCCGATGTATCCGGAGACGATCGCTCCATTATCGGGGCTTCCGAGATAATTGACGGTGATGACGATGGGAAAGGTCAGAAGTAATGCGACCAGGGTTACAGCGGCAGCGGCGAGGAATTTACCGAGAATGACCGACCAGGTAGAGACTGGGAAGGTGCCAAGTAATTCGATAGTGCCGTTGCGCTGTTCGTCCGCCCAGAGCTTCATGCCAATCGCGGGTGCGATGAGCATGTAGAGCCACGGGTGCCAGAAGAAGAAGGAGTATTGCAAAGAGGCGTCGCCAACGCGCATGAAGTTCCCAAAGGTGAAAGTCAGGCCTAACGAGAGAATTAGGAAAATGACGATAATCGCGTAGGCGGTGGGTTGGGCGAAGTAGGATTTTAGCTCGCGTTTGAAAATGGTGATACTGCTCATCAGTTTGCTGGTTTTCAGTTAAAAGTTTTCAGGGAAACGTGGGTTGTGTGGGAGACGGAAGATCACTATTGCGATTACGCAGCTGTGTCGGTGGTAGTGAGTTTGCGGAACAGCTCGGTGAGAGAGCCGTTGGGCGCTTGGGCGATAAGCTCGGCAGGGGTGCCGTCGACGACGATTTTGCCTTGGTCGACGATGACTGCACGGCTGCAGGAGGCTTCCACTTCTTCGAGGATATGCGTGGAGAAGAGGATGGCCTTAGTTTCTCCCAATCGCTTGATGAGTTGCCTGACTTCATACTTCTGATTCGGGTCGAGACCGTCGGTGGGTTCGTCGAGAATCAGGACTTCCGGATCGTGGAGAAGTGCTTGGGCGAGGCAGGTGCGGTGGCGGTAGCCTTTTGAAAGGGTGTCGATGGATTGGTGGGCGACGCTGGTGAGGAAACAGGTTTCGATGGAGCGCTCGACGGCTTCGTTTTTCTCAATTCCGACCAGCCCGCGAATTTCCGCGCAGAATTTGAGGAATCCAATCACGGTCATGTCGTTGTATAACGGAGCGGATTCGGGCAAGTAGCCAATCTTGGTTTTCGCTCTTGCAGGTTCCTCTGTGATGGAAATTCCGCAAATATGCGCTTCGCCGGAAGTTGGCGGCAGGAAGCCGGTGACCATTCTCATGGTGGTGGATTTCCCTGCGCCGTTCGGCCCGAGGAAACCAAGGACTTCTCCCTTTTCAACGCTGAAGGAAAGATTATCGACTGCCAGCTTGCTGCCGAAACGCTTAGTGAGATTTGATACTTCGATCATGAGGATGGCTGATGTGTGGTGGTGGACCTTTGGTTTTAACGAATCACTAATTTTTTGCGACACCGTAAGTGGTTTTTGTTTAAGAAATTTGCTTAGAAGTCCTTCTTTTGATAAACGCAGATTATGAATTTTCGGGCAGTTTTTGTTGGGAAGGTGTGCTTGCCGCTTTGGCCGCTTTTTCCATTACTACTTCTCGGAGTAATCGATAAGGTAAGAGTTCATAGTTACTTGGAAGAAGTTTCAGGAATCGTAACGGTCATAGGCTTATCGTTCGTGGCGATCCGTTACTGGTGGGCATGGATTCATGGTGCCCCATGGTTCGATTGGATCGTGCTGTTCACGCTTCTGGTCTCGATGGAGTTTATTGCGACCGCTTTCGTGGGACACGTCCAACGGCTCTTAGTTCCTTGAGCCCAGTGGATAAAAGGCAAGGGGAGATCGCAGCGACTTTACGCGGCATCTTCTTCCTCGTCGCTTGTCTTTTCTGACTTGCGGCGGCGAAGGGATGGCTGCTTGGTGCCTTCGATCACTTGGCGGTTGATCGTAACAGTTTCGATATCGCCGCGTGAGGGGACGTCGAACATGACATCCAGCATTACCCTTTCGAAAATGGAGCGCAGGGCGCGTGCGCCAGTGCCGCGTTCGACGGCTTGTTCCGCCATGGCGCGGAGGGCATCGCGCGTGAGGCGGAGTTTGACATCGTTGAGTGCGAGCTGCTTGGAGTATTGTTTAACCAAGGCATTTTTCGGCTCGGTCAGGATCTTGACGAGCTCGTCTTCTGTGAGTTTCCGAAGAGCGGTGATGACTGGAAGACGTCCGATGAATTCTGGAATCAACCCGAAGTGGAGAAGATCTTCTGGGAGGACTTTTTCCAAAACCTTCTGTGAGGCTTCGTCGAGTTCTTCTGATTTATGGTCACTGTGGAAGCCAAGCGTCTTGCTGCCGAGGCGGCGACGCACGATGTCTTCGAGTCCGACGAAAGCGCCGCCGCAGACGAAGAGTATCTTCTCGGTATTGATCTGGATGTATTCCTGCTGGGGATGCTTACGGCCACCCTGGGGTGGGACGTTGCAGACGGTGCCTTCGAGGATTTTCAAGAGAGCTTGTTGGACGCCCTCACCAGAGACATCGCGAGTGATGGAAACGTTTTCGGTTTTGCGGCCGATTTTATCAATTTCATCGACGTAGATGATGCCGCGTTCGGCGCGTTCGACATCGAAGTCTGCTGCTTGGAGCAGACGTAGGATGATGTTTTCCACGTCCTCCCCGACGTAACCGGCTTCGGTAAGGGTGGTGGCATCGACGATGCAGAAAGGAACGTCGAGCACGCGTGCAAGAGTGCGCGCGAGCAAAGTTTTTCCGGATCCAGTGGAGCCAAGCAAGAGTACGTTGGATTTTTCAATATCCACGTCGTTGAACTCGGCGGAGATTTTGAAGTTATCCTGATTGAGGCGCAGGTAGTGATTATACACGGCTACGGAAAGCACGCGCTTGGCGGTTTCTTGTCCGATTACGTAGTTATCGAGTTCCTTGAGAAGTTCGGCGGGTGTTGGAATTTCACTCTTGGAATGAGTGGTTTTCGATTTCCCTTTTTTGCCACCGGTTACGTCTTCTGCCTGTTCAAGCTCTTTGATCAGGATGTTGCCACAGACATCAACGCATTCGTTGCAAATATAGACTCCTGGTCCGGCGATGAGTTTTTTTACCTCTGAATGACTCTTTCCGCAGAAGGAGCACATGGTGAGATTTGATGCGCGTGCCATAGGTTAAATAAGTGCTTGAAGGTCTAGTGCTGGCCTCAGTCCTTTTTCTTGTCTTTGCCTTTATCCTTATCTTTATCGGAGTCCTTGATTTCTTCGCGGACGGCTTCAGGAAGTTGTTTGCGGGATTCGAGGACTTTATCTACCAAGCCGTAAGCGACAGCTTCTTCGGCGGTCATGTAGTTGTCCCGATCGGAATCCTTTTCAACTTCTTCGACAGTTTTTCCGGAGTGAAAAGCGAGGATGCCGTTGAGGCGCTTCTTCAAGTTGAACATGAAGCCAATAGTCCGTTCAACATCGGAAGCAGTGCCTTGAGCTCCACCAGAGACTTGGTGAATCATGACGTGTGAGTTCGGCAGGCAGAAGCGTTTGCCTTTGGTCCCTGCGGTTAGCAGAACGGAGCCCATGGAAGCTGCGATGCCGATGCAGTAGGTATTCACATCACAGGTGAGGAATTGCATGGTGTCATACATGGCAAGGCCGGCGGTGACGGATCCACCGGGGCTGTTGATGTAAATGTGTATGTCCTTTTTCGGGTCCTGCATTTGAAGGAAAAGGAGCTGGGCGATGACTGAGTTCGCGACTCCATCGTCAATACCTGTGCCGATGAAGATGATACGATCCTTGAGCAGGCGGGAATAAATATCAAAAGCACGCTCACCGCGTCCGTCGGACTCGATGACGGTGGGGATGTAGTAGTTATTCATCGGCGCCTGGTCGGAACCAGAATTATTGGAAGGTGGGAAAAGGTTCATAACTTATTCGGCAGGTTTCGCTTCGAATTCTTCGGCGGATACCTCTGTGATGTTCGCCTGTTCTAAAAGGAAGTCAATGGTCTGACCAATCAGCAAGGAGTTGCGGATGGATTGGATCTGGCCGCTTTTCTGAAGGTCTTGAATGACTTTTTTGATCGGCTGCTTGCGCTGCTCGGCAATTTTGGAGATGTGGTCGATGAGATCTGCGTCTGCAACGGTTATCTTTTCAGCAGCAGCGATTTCCTGAAGCAGGAAGTTGGTGCGGAGGTTGGTGATGGCGCGTTGGCCTGCAACCTTGAAAATTTCCTCCTGCTGTTTGAGCATTTCTTCGTCGGATGCGCCTTTCTGGCTACCTTCCTCGACTAGAGCGTTTGCTTGGTTTTGAGTTTCGCGCTCGACGATTTCCTCGGGGAGCTCGAAGTTTACCTTACTGTTCAGCTTCTCGACGATCTGGTTGACCTTGAGTTCGTTGATTTGCTTGGTTTTTTCCTGACCCATATTTTCGCGGATCAATTCCTTGATCTCGTCGAGAGTTTTGCCAGGAGCGAGTTTTTCAGCGAAGGCGTCGTTAAGTTCAGGGAGCTTAGCTTCCTTGAGGCCTTGGAGTTTGGTGTGGAGGGTGAGCTCCTTGCCGCGCAGTTCTTCGAACGGGAAGGAATCGTCAGCTTTGATGGTGATGTCCTTTTCCTCGCCTTCTTTCATGCCGACAATCTGTTCTGCATAGCCGGGTAGGAATGATCCCTCTTTGATCGGCAGCCAATGGTTCTCGCGGCTTGCGAGGTATTGGCCTTTTTCACCGATCACTTCGGTGAGGGGTTTACCATCGACAGTGGTGGTGAAATCAACGACGGCAATGTCGTCGTTCTGAACGGCACGGTCGGAGATATCATCGAACTCTGCAAGGCGTTCACGCAGGCCTTCGAGCTGGGCGTCGAGTTCTTCTGCGGTGACTTCGGTGGTCGGAGCTTTGATCTCGATTCCTTTATATTCTGGAAGGGAAAATTCCGGAGCGAGGAGAAGCCTGGTTTCAAAAGCGATTGAGCCATCCGGGCGTTCGTTGAGGTTGTCTGGAAAGCCGAAGTCCAAGACTTTCAGGTTTTCGTCTTCCAAAGCCTTGTCACAAGCGGCGCCGAAGAGTGCCTCATGGAGTTCTTCGGAGATCTGCTTACCAAAACGCTTCTGAATCACGTTTTTCGGAGCTTTGCCTGGGCGGAAGCCGGCAATCTTTGCTTGGGAAGCGTAGTTGGAAGCGATGGCTTCACGCTTTGCGGTGACATCGGCGGATGGGACCTCGACGTTGAGGATGGCGATGCATTTCGGCTGTTTTTCGACGGCGATGTTCATAAAAGTTCTGCGTTGGGGGAGGGAAACTAGGCGGGGTTGGGTGGGATTGGCAACGAAATATCCGAGCAGTCTCGCGGGATTCTGCCACCAGCTTGTCGAGATGGGCTCTGGCTCTGGATAAACGGACAAAAAAAGACCCTGTCCCCAAGTGGGGACGAGGTCTTGTGAAGATTAGCCTTTCCGATCAGGAGTCATCGCCATCGGTGGCGGCGAGCTTCTGCACGGCGGGAGGAAGTTGCACTTCTTCCAACCAGACACTGAGGTGTCCTGTTGGCGGGGCGGGCTTGTTCTTATGGCCGTTCTGGCGAAGGAAGGTTTTGACCGCGATGGTGGTTTTCCTGCCTTCGATTTTCTCCTGGAGATCTTTGTGGATATTGACTCCCCGGGTCGCTCCGCCGCCTTTGTAGTAGCCACCGGTCATTTCGGCGGCTTGTTCACCATTAACGTAAAGGGCGAAACCTTCACCGGACCAGGTGTGGCCGGCGCCACCGACGACGATGCGGTAGCGTTTGCCCTCCTCGAATTCGGGAATGTCGAATTGCTGCTGGATTAGCAGGACTTCCTTATCCCAGAGCGTGTTCGGGGTGACATCGCAGCGGCATTGCAGGTTTCCACAGTTATCACGCAGGGCTTCCAGTTCCCCTTTGTTCTGACCGAAAGGTGCCTTACCGGTTTCCCACCCGGCTTTGGCAGGATCGAAATCCGCTGCCGCCCAGTTCGTCGTGCCTTCCGGCAGAGTGACTTCCCGGTAACGGTCGCCTTTGGCATCGGTTTTCTTCTCAGCTGGATCGAAGCTGAGGTAGTGCCAA